>Ga0187844_10001210_pt1 | contig 19908 bp, 26 predicted proteins | sample SpaLakP09_SKY_50_FD_134517 | JGI IMG/M metagenome (GOLD analysis project Ga0187844, IMG submission 134517) | Oligotrophic lake water microbial communities from Sparkling Lake, Wisconsin, USA - SP09_SKY_50 | ecosystem: Environmental > Aquatic > Freshwater > Lake | place: USA: Sparkling Lake...
CGCTCAGCCAACGATCGCATGGCATGGAGCACGGCATGATGCTCCGTGGAGGCGGTGACAAGGTGATTTTTCCCCGGAGCGCGATGACGCCTAGCCAGTCCCAGTATCGCCAGATTGCAGCTCTCGGTACCGCCGGAGGTGAAGATGATCTCATGGGATTTGGCCCCGAGCAGTGCGGCTATCCGATCACGCGCCTCATCGACGGCAGCACGGGCAACCCTAGCAGAGGCATGAATGCCGGAGGGGTTGCCCAATAGATCCCCCAGAAGGGGCAGCATGGCGTTCCTGGCTTCGGGAGAAAGTGGTGTGGTTGCGTTGTGATCGAGATAGATCATAAAAAAGCATTGGATGGATATTCTCTCAATCGGATGTTCTCGGCAATGCCTCAAAAGCTCGCCTGATCCGATCCCAACAACCTCGTCGTACGCTGATGCTCTCCTTGCCATCGTCCTCAGCCTGTACCAGCATGGGGCTTTCTATGACCGCTGATTCCATTATTCCAGACCTTCAGGCCGCAATCCTCTGCGAGGATGTCCGGGCCGAAATCAGCGGCCAACAGACACTCATCGGTGTGATCGGGGCAATCCCCACACCCACGCTGCCCATCGCCTTCTTCAAGCTCTGCCTCTGGACCCGCTGGTGCGGCGGCAGCGGTGACTTCATCCAGAAGTGCCTCATCTATGATCCAGAGGAGGATCAAGCGATTGCGCAGGCGGAGGTTCCCTTCAGCCTTTCCGATCTGAGCGCGCACGCCACCAATGTGCATTTCTTCGGTGGAGTCCAATTCCAGAAATACGGGACCTACCATGTTGAGGTCCTGATCGACGATCAGATTCAGCTCAGGATCCCCGTACCCGTGCTCCAGATGGAAGTCCCCCGAATACCAGGCGATCGCTAAATCCTAGCATCCCAGGATGCTAAAAATCGAGGATCTCACCATCCTCGGGAATAAAAATATCGGGGATGAGGGGCAGAAGTTCCTCCATCTTCCCGCGAAGTTCCTCCCGATCATCTACGACATCCTCCGAGAGATGGATCAGGCAGAGGGCATTCAGGTTGGACTCGCGTAGAACCCCGGCAAGTTCGTTCTTGCTGACATGGGAGAGTTCGCAGACGAGGACATTCGCAGGCGTTGATACCAACTCGACAAGGTCGTCAGCAGAGGAAAGGTCACCACTGAAAATGGCTCGGAAATCCCCAGCTCTGATCTCCAGTGAGTAGGAGTTGCACGGAAGCGCGGCAACTGCACCAGGAAGGGAACGATAACACTGCTCAAGATGACGATTAGTAAATGGCGTCACGCAAATGGATCCATCGGCCAGCATCAGCGACTCCCGATCCTTCCAGGCAAGCCATGCGACCGGGAATCCAAGCCCCTCCTCCGGGAGGTAGAGGGCACGAATCCATGCACGAACAGCCTCGATCATCTCCTCCGGGAGAGCGATCTCTAGGGGCTTCTTTCGTTCCAGAAGCATCGCCCCTTGAAGCAGGGCGGGCAAGCCTCCGATGTGATCGACATGGCCGTGCGTGATCATAACGGCATCTAGATCGCGAATTAAGGTCCCTCGATCGCGTAGGGAATGAACGCACGGCTCTCCAGCATCGATGAGCAGATGCCTCCCCTCCAGAAGCAGAAGGGAACTGGCAAAGAAGCGGTCGGCCTGAGGGAAGCCGGAACCCGTACCGAGAAAGCTGATGGATGGCATAAGTGGAGAAGGTTGTCCGACGTGACTGAAAAGCGAGTGTAAAGAATGCTCCACTAAAAAAACACTTTTCCTCTTTGACACCCAAGGCTGCGCTCCCTACTCTTTACCTCCTTTCCCGAAATCCGTATGAAGACTTTTTCCGCTAAAGCCCCCGAGGTTAAACGCCAATGGTGGGTGATCGATGCCAAGAACCAATACCTAGGCCATGTTGCCGTGCAAGCCGCCAATCTGCTGCGCGGCAAGCATAAGGCGATTTGGACACCCCATGTGGACACTGGCGATTTCGTCGTGGTGATCAATGCGGCTGAAATCCAGATCGGCGGCAAGAAGGAGACACAGAAGAGCTACATGAGCTTCTCCGGATTCGTCGGAGGTCATAAGTCCGAGACCTTCCGCCAGCGCCGCGAGCGTCGCCCCGAGCTTCTCATCGAGCGTGCGGTCAAGGGAATGATCCCTCACAATCGTCTCGGAAGCACAGTCTACCGCAAGCTGAAGGTTTATAAAGGTTCCGAGCATCCTCATACGGCTCAGAATCCTCAGCCTGCCAAGTAACTCGTTTTTCCCAAAAAAGATCTCTAAAAAATCTCATGGCCACCGCTAAAACACCTACCACAGGTACCACAGGACGCCGCAAAACGGCTGTCGCCCGCATCAATATCGCTCCGGGTTCCGGAAAGATCAGCGTCAACGGCAAGAACTTCGAGGATTACTTCACCACCATCTCGATGCAGAACACCGTCCTCAAGCCTCTTGAGGTCTTGAATGCCATCAAATCCTATGATGTCGAAGCCAAGACCTCCGGTGGTGGTCTTCAGGGTCAGGCCGGTGCACTCAGCCTTGCAATTGCCCGCGCTCTGAATGAATTCAACGAAGCCAACCGTCCCCTACTCAAAGCAGACGGACTCCTGACCCGCGACCCACGCAGGCGCGAGCGTAAGAAGCCAGGTCGCCCCGGTGCACGCAAGCGCTTCCAGTTCTCCAAGCGTTAATTCGCCCAGTACTTTCGGCACGATTTTTTGTGCCACTGTTCACGAAGAGCTTCCTGCAAAGGAAGCTCTTCTTCTTTATAGCCAAGGCCTAGAAGATAATTCCCGAGACATGAAGCGTCATCAGAACCACGTGATCCGTGCAGCATGGAAAGAATCTCTGACTGCGCTCCGTGCGAATCTAATTCCCGGGCTGCTCCTCCAACTCCTCATGGCCTTCATGGCCGCAGCCTACTTCCTAAATCCCGAGGCCAGAGCCGCATTCGAAAAACTGACCCTTCTGCGCTCCCACTGGGGACTGCTTTTTTCCTTTGTTGGCACCTCCACGGCCTCGGCGATCTTGCCCGAATTACTGCATTTCCTTTTTCCGGGCAAACCCGCCACAAACCCAACCACTCTCGGACAACGCCTTCTCTTCGCAATTCCTTTTTGGGGACTCATCGGGATGCAGGTCGATCTCTTTTATCGTCTGCAATATGCTCTTTTCGGCCCTTCGGACACGTCTTTGGTAATCATAAAAAAAGTCCTTGTTGATGCCTTTGTATACTGTCCTCTTCTGGCGATTCCGCAGGCTGTCTGTATTTTCCTCTGGAGAGATCACGGCTTCACACTTCACGGATTCAGGGGCCATCATCCAATGGCTTTCTATGCTTTGAGGATTTTCCCTGTCCTGATGGCGAACTGGATGGTCTGGATTCCGCTTGTCACCATCATCTACTCGCTGCCTGCGGCACTCGGGGTCCCGTTCTTTATCGTGGCCCAATCGTTCTGGGTCATGGTCTTCACAACCCTCTCCGAGAGGAAGAAATAGCCTCTCGTACTGCTCCGCACGATTGCCAACGGCTTCCCTTATCTCTTAATTACCCACACCGACACAACACACACCATGGAACCCAACCTTCTTCAGATTCTCTTTCTAGGCCTCGTCCAAGGAGCAGCCGAACTCCTCCCGGTCTCGAGCTCAGCCCACGTGATTGTGGCTGAAAAGCTTATGGGTTTGGATCCTTCCAGCCCAGCAATGACCTTCCTTCTTGTGATGCTTCACACTGGAACCATGGTCGCGGTCATCGTTTACTTCTGGAATGCATGGAAGAGGACCTTCTTTGCTAGCGCCGCAAGTCTCCGGGAGACAGCAGTGAATGTCATCGTGGCTACTGTTGCGACCCTGATCGTTGGTTTAGCTCTGAAAATCCTCATCGAGAAGGTCTTCATGCACGGCAGCAGCAAGGACGAGATGGAAGATCTCTTCGGGCACCTTCCTCTAGTCGGCGGAGCTATCCTTACCGCAGGGTTGCTAATTCTGGTAACGGGACATCTGCGCGGAAGTCAGGGCACCCGCTCACTGGGGATTCTCTCCTCGCTCTGGATCGGCATCTCGCAGGGCTTCTGCCTGCCGTTCCGTGGACTCTCACGATCAGGCACCACGATCTCCGTGGGTATGCTTCAGGGCATCAACCGCCAACGTGTCGAGGAATTCAGCTTCGCCCTAGCGGTGATCATCACTCCACCCGCCGTGGCCAAGGAGCTCCTGAGACTGCTCAAGTCCCATGCCGAGGCGGCCTCACCAGATCACCTTCTCCATCTGATAGGGCCAGGCCTCTTCGGCATGATCGGTGCCTTTGTGGCGGGACTGCTCGCTCTCCGACTTCTCTCCTCCTGGTTGGAGAAAGGTCACTGGGCATGGTTCGGCTATTACTGCATTGCCTTCTCGGGCTTTGTTTTCTTTCTCGCCTCCCGCGGATACTAACGATAAATCACAACTCATGAAGTTCTTCACTCTCCCCCTCTTATCTCTCATTTTCGCAGCTCTTGTCTTGTCCGGCTGCTCATCAGGCCAGAACAGGGAGACGCTGCTGAGTGCTGCGGGATTCCGCACGGTCGTGCCGACCACTCCCAAGCAGATCGCCCAACTCAAAACCCTCCCCCAGCTGAAGGTCATCCCAGTCACCAAGAACGGAAAGACGGCATTCCTATTTGCGGATGCCTCTCGCAACACCCTCTTGATCGGAAACCAAAAGCAGTACACCGCTTATCAGCAGTATTCTCTTCAGTATAAAATGCAGCAGGACAAGGAAGCGACCGCCGCCCTCAATGCCGATGCGTCGCAGTGGGGCTGCTGGGGTGGGATGGATGGACCGTTCTGGGGACCGGGCTTCTATTAATCGGTACAAGTTCCCATCCTGGACCCACCGTTCGTGAAAAATTCAGCGATCCTACTTCTCTGCATGGCCGGACTGGTGGCCTGCTCGAATCTCAGCGAAAAAAGGACTCTCTTGGCCGCTGCAGGATTCAAGACGATTCCGGCGACGACTCCAGCTCAGTTAGCCAAACTCAATTCCCTGAAATCGGGGAAAGTGGTTCCCTTGGTTGGAAAGAAAGGAACTGTTTACGTCTTTGCTGATACGGCTCGCAAGGCCCTTTTGGTAGGGAATTCATCCCAATATGAGGCCTACCGCAAACTGAAAGTAAGTCAGCAGAAGGTCGATGCTAAGCTCTTAGAAGCCCAGGTCAACATGGATGAAAACGACTGGAACGCTTGGGGTCCAGCGGTTGGCTACGGTAACGGTTGGACCGTGGCTTCCGATCCTCTTTATCATTAGTCAAGCTGACGCCTTCCGAAATACTCCCCCCTCTCATGATCGCTCATGAGAAATGTCAAAAAAGGAGAACTAAGTCAGCCAAACTACTCGCTGGGAGTATACTGGGTGATTTTTGTTCCTTGAACTCCCAGTCCTGCCATTAGGCCCTTCTGGCCGAAGAAGAAGGCGAAAATCCCCTTCTGCATGGTGGTAGTGGACATGGAAGAAGTGAATCCCTCATCGGCAACGACAAGTGATGGAGCGCCACCAAGCTCGAATCCTCCGCTCTTGTTCAGGTAATGCAGGGAGTCTTCGTCCATGAAGAAGAGGGCGTAGGAGAACTTCTGGATGCCCGCCTGCAGCCCATAGGAGACGGCTGATGTATTGAAGTATCCGGCGACATGACCATCCTTGAAAAGAACTCCGTTGCCAGTCTGTGCCCCACCAATGAATCCCGCTTTGTAGACCGTCGGAAAAATCAGGACTGCTATCGATTTCTCACTGATCGCCCGTGCACCGGGATTATTCTGGTAGAGTCTATGGAGCGCTTTCTCTGACCGATGCCTGAGTTCAGAAGCCGTCTCGGCCTTGGCTTGAGGAATCAGCAGCAGGGTTGCAACGAGGGCAATGAGAGTGAGATGGAGTGTCTTCATGGATGATGTTGGTTGTAGGGTTATAAATAATTCAATCAGCGCCGGAGTTGCATCTGGACCTCGGCATTGTTCAAGGAGAGATCCAGAATGCGCCGGCCCGGCAGAGGCTTGGTGCTAAGGCAATCAAGGTTCCCGTCACGACCAATAACAATAACGGCAAATCCTTTAGTCACATCATAAACTGATGCCACCGCGGCAGGATCATCCACAAGAATGAACGGGATATTGGAGGGAATACGCCCTCCCTCGGAGGTAAAAGCAGCAAAGAAAAGCATCCCTTGCGAAGCAAGGCGCTCGTAGCAGCCCTTGAGTTCATTCATCTGGGAGCGAAAAGCGCGGTCCTTTGGCGAAGAAGCGATGAGTAAAACGACGGGTTTTCCCTTGAGCGATGCAAGCGTGATTTTGCGGCCGGCCGAGGCACCTCCGGAAAAGCCCGGCGCGGCGTTGACTACCAGAGAATCCTTCGCTCGCAGTCCCATTCCATCGACTTCCATTATCAGCAATGGGAGCAGGAAGAGGACAAAGCTCCTGAAAGGTGTGGCGCTTCTCATCAAGGATCGGCTGCTTGTAAAGTTAAACCCGTGACGACTTAGACAGTCATGAGCTCGGCTTCCTTGTGGGAGACGTGCTTGTCGATCGACTCAACCTGCTTGTCGGTGAGCTTCTGGATCTCCTTCTCGGAGCGCTCAAGATCATCCTCCGTGATGACTCCCTCCTTCTGAAGTTTTTTTGCACCCTCCATCGCCTCACGGCGGCAAGCGCGCACACGAACACGCGTCTCTTCGGCGATCTTGTTGATGGTCTTCACGAGATCCTTGCGGCGCTCCTCTGAAAGCTCGGGAATGCGCAGGCGGATGAGCTTGCCGTCGACTGCGGGATTAATGCCTATCTTGCTCTCTTGGATGGCACGCTCGATATCCTGAACAGTTCCAGCATCGAAGGGCTGGATCACGAGCAAACGCGGCTCGGGAGAGGTGATGAGGGCAAGTTGCTTCAGCTTCATGCTGCTGCCGTAAGCTGTGACATCGATGTTCTCGACAAGGGCTGGGGAGGCCTTTCCTGTGCGGATCGCATTGAACTCATGCATCATGAATTCTCCGGCTTTCTCCATGCCGGCTTCGGCTTCAAAAAGGACTTCTTCTGCGCTCATAATCTGTGGTGTGGTGAAGGGTGAATTAGGGCAATTTCCCTAGAGGGCGGGCTTGGTATCCGACACGAGGGTTCCGATAGCTTCGCCTCGTACAGCACGAAGGATATTCGAGGAATCAGACATGTCAAAAACGATGATCGGCATAGCGTTGTCCATGCAGAGGGAAAAAGCCGTCGAGTCCATCACCTCTAGGCGGCGGCTCAAGGCTTCCGAGTAAGTTAGGGTATCGAAGCGCTTCGCCTCAGGGTTCTTCATGGGATCGGAGTCGTAGATTCCATCGACCTTGGTTGCCTTAAGGATGATATCAGCACCTATCTCGTTAGCGCGGAGCGCGGCAGTAGTATCGGTCGAGAAGAAGGGGTTGCCGGTACCCGCGACGAAAATGACGATATGGCCGTTCTCAAGATGGCGGATAGCCCGGCGAACAATGAAGGGTTCCGCAACGTTGTTCATCTGGATGGCGGTCTGGACGCGCGTGGAATGGCCTAGATCCTCCAGGGCACTCATCAGAGCCATCCCGTTGATCACCGTGGCAAGCATTCCCATGTAGTCCGCTGTGGCACGATTCATTCCACGATGGCTTGCAGCGAGTCCGCGCCAGATGTTCCCTCCCCCAACAACAACAGCAACCTCCACCCCCATCTTGCTGACCTCGGCAATGGAGGCCGCCACTTTCTGCACGATCTGGGGCGAGACGCTGTCGGAACTCCCCTTCTCCTTCAGTGCCTCACCACTGATCTTGAGGACGATGCGGCTGTATTTCGGCGAAGACGAAAAGATATCGGACATGATCTCAAATCAAACCGCAGGAGAGGCCTCAGGCAAAGTCAAATCGGAACCATCAAATCCTATAAAACAGGCCTTTACAGAACAATCCTTAGCAGACGCCCTCGCGCAAAGGCGGCCGAATGCATCCGTGCCTTTCCCTCGGGCTGGATCGTTCCCAGCAGAAGCCCCCCCTCACCGCAGGCGACCAGAACTCCGCGTTCATCAATCCTGAGAATACTACCCGGCTTTCCCGAGGCCTTCCGGGCAATGATTGCCGAATGGACCTTGAGGGTAATCGCCTCTCCAGTGGCCGCATAAAGAGTCGCTACAGCAGCAGGCCTGGGTTGAAGGGAGCGGATTTTTTGTTCGAGCACGACGGCGGGTTTACTCCAGTCGAGCAGTGACTCCTCCCTTCCGATTTTTCCGGTGACCGTAGCCAGCGCGTGATCCTGCTGGAAACGCGGAGCATTCCCACGGGAGAGAAGTTCTAAAGCCTCAGACAGAGCGAGTGGGGCCAAATCGGCAAGTTTTTCCGAGAGCGAACCGGCAGTCTCGCGTCGCGCGAGGGGAATGCTTTTTTCAAGAATGACATCGCCGGTGTCGAGTCCCTCGGCCATGTGCATGATGGTGACTCCGCTTGTCCGATCGCCCGAGGCAATGGCTGCCTGGATCGGGGAGGCTCCGCGATGACGAGGAAGCACCGAAGCATGAATATTCAGGCAGGCAAGGGATGGCGTCTCAAGAAGCTCCTTGGGCAATATCCGCCCGTAGGCCATCGTGACCATCACCTCCGGGACAAGTTGCCGAACCCAGGAAATGGCCTCGGGAAGTCGTGGTGATTCCGGTTGAAGCATCGGAATTTCGGGAGCTAGCCTAAGTAACTCCTCTTTGATCGCAGGAGCCTTGAGTTCGCGGTGTCGACCGGCTGGGCGGTCTGGCTGAGTCAGGACTCCTATCAAGGCGTGGTGAGCCATCAGATAGTTCAGTGTCGGAATCCCTATATCCCCAGTGCCGGCGAAAAGTACGCGCATTCGTATGGGGAGGTCAGCCCTTTAGTACCCAAAGGACGAAGGAATCCCTGAATTGCCGCGGCCTTTCATGGCGACCTTGGAAGCCTTTGCCATTCTTAGATCTCCCGCACTCACCTCACGGCTGCCAATTGATGCGGAGCACCCGGTGCAGAGATAGTCGTAGATCTCCTTGTCCGGTAGAACCAGTAAGAGCATTTCCCTTACCGGCATCGCCTTGGCGCATTGATTGCAATAGAGCGAGGATGCCCGGAGGTTCTCAAACTGGCTCATGCACCTGTGATCGGACTCCCTAGCGGGGAGTCAGAGTGGATGTCACAGTAGACGTTTCCTCGAGGAGTCCTTCCAAAACCTTGTGGAGCACTTCCAGCGGTGTCATCGAGGCATCGATATCATGACGCTTCACCGAGGAGTAGTGGCTCAGCACCGGCTTGGACTCGGAATCATAGGTGCCAAGACGGTGGCGGATGACCTCCTCGTTGGCGTCATCCAGGCGATTATCGCGCAGCGCCCGCTTCTTGAGACGGGCAACTAGCTTGTCCCGGTCAGGACAGGAAAGATGAAAGACCCTGCGTACCTCGATGTGAGTCTCCATGAGCACTGCTTGGGCGACATTGCGTGGAATTCCGTCAAGGATGAGGTGATCGCGCTCGGGTTTGAACTTTCCGGATTCCACAGTCTTACGGATCGACTCATGCCAGAGCCTGACAGTCATCTCGTCTGGCACAAGCTCTCCCTTGCTTGAGTACTCAAGGAACTGGGCACCTAGATCACTAGTCGGGTCGAGCGACCGGAAGACATCGCCGCAGGCGAAGTGATAAAAGCCGGGAATCTTACCCAGGATCTTGCCTTGGGTTCCCTTGCCGCTTCCGGGAGCGCCAAAAATTAGGATAGTGCGGTAGCGTGACATAATACTTATTGAAATACATTTAGGGCAGCATCCATGGAAAATCAACGGCCCAATATGCGGAGAGCGCGTTGACAAAGAAAAAAAGGGAGAGATGATATGCCTCCTCTCTCATTCATCCCCCGATAATGCCCGCCAACGACGAATATGTAATCGAGATCCTGAAGGATGTGGGTCTCATGTCTCAGGAGCAGGCGGATGATCTCTCAGGAAGGACAGGAGGACTCCATATGGTGGAGACGCTGATCAAGGAGGGCACGGTGAGCGCAGAGGATGTTGCTCGGACGCTTGCTTCCCAGAACGGCATGGATTTTGTGGACCTCTCTCTGGTGACTCCCAGTCCTGAACTGATTAATCTCTTGTCGTCGGAGATTGCGCGTCGTTACAAGACGGTCCCCGTTTCAGAACATGATGGGTCGCTCGTGCTCGCGATTGCCGATCCGATGGATTTCGAGGCATTCGACAGCATTGGATTCCTTCTCAAGAGACCCGTGGAATTTGTCTGCGCCGTACCGGCACAGATTCATGACAAGCTCGACCGTCTCTATCCTCAGGGTCTTGAGGAATTCGGTAATGCGGTCGTCACCGAGGAGGAGGATTATACAGGTGATGACGATGCCCCGATCATTCGACTCGTCTCCAACCTCTTGATTGAGGCCCAGAACAATAGGGCAAGCGATATTCACATCGAGCCGATGGAGAAGCGCCTGAGAATCCGCTATCGCATCGACGGGAATCTTCAGGAGATGCAGAGCCCTCCTAAAAAGCTCCAGGGAGCAATCATCAGCCGCCTGAAGATCATGACCTCCTCCATGAACATCGCCGAAAAGCGCGTTCCTCAAGACGGACGCATCCAGATCAAGATGGGTGATAAGACGATCGATCTTCGCGTCAGCAGCGTTCCCACCGTCCATGGTGAAAGTATTGTCATGCGTATCCTCGACAAGTCCTCGCTGATGCTAGGTCTGCCCGAACTCGGTTTCATGAGCGGTGACCAGGCCACCTTCGAACGGTTGGTCCAGATGCCGGATGGCCTCATCTTGGTCACGCGTCCGACGGGGTCGGGAAAAACAACCACCCTGTACGGTTGTCTCAACTACATGAACCGTCCTGACCGCAAGATCATCACGGTCTAGGAACCGGTCGAGTATCAGATGACTGGCATTAATCAGGTGCAGGTGAATGCTGAGGTTGGGATGACCTTCGCAGCAGCGCTCCGCTCCATGCTGCGCCAAGCACCCAATATCGTCATGCTGGGTGAAATTCGAGATAAGGAGACCGCCGAGATCGCCATCAACGCCTCACTGACAGGACACCTTGTACTCTCTACCCTTCACACCAACGATGCCCCGGCGGCGGTTGCCCGTCTTGTGGACATCGGAGTGCAGCCCTTCCTCGTCTCGAGCGCCGTGCGCGGTATCATAGCCCAGCGCCTTGTCAGAAAGCTATGCGCGAACTGTAAGGTGCCCGGGGAAATGAGCGAGTACGAGGCAAGGGTTCTAAACCTCGATGCCTCACAACTCTCCAAGGCTACCGTCATGCGTGCCGTGGGATGCGAAAAATGCAGAGGCAAGGGCTTCCGCGGACGTATGGGAATCTTTGAGATCTTTGTGGCCGACGACGAAATTCGTCAAATGATCAACCGTAACGCTACCACCCTCCAACTCCGCCACAGAACTAGGGAAATGGGTATGCGAACCCTGCGAGAGGATGGCATTCGCAAGGTTCTTGCCGGCCTCACCACTCCGGAAGAGGTCACTTCCAGCACCATGGGTGAAAGCCATTAGCATCCCATGAATCCGCATCAGGTCATCGATATTTTCAAGCGCGCCGGAGTCCTCAACGAGATCACCGGAGAGGAACTCTTGGTGGAGACCATGAATTCGGGTCGCCCCATCGAGGAGATCCTGCTCGAACAGAACTTCGTCACAGAGGAGTCCTTTGCCCAGACCATCGCTGCTGAGTTGGGAGTTGATGCCGTTGACCTCACAGGTTTCGAACCCCTCCCAGCCCTCATTCATCTCCTGCCATCCGGCATGGCCCGGCTTCACGAGGTGATTCCCGTTATGGCCTCCGGCAATGTGCTGACAGTCGCCCTGGGCAATCCTCTCGACTCTCAGGCCCTGGAAGATCTCCGTTTCACTCTAAACCGGGACATCCTCCAAGTCGTCGCCCCCTGCAATCAGGTCAGAAACCTCATCGCAACACATTATGGTTCCGAGGATACCTCCATGGAGGATGTCCTTCAGCAAATCACAGCCTCTCAAGTTTCAGAGGTTGAAACCGGTGAGGAGGAATTTAATGCTGCTACTGCAGCCGCCGAGGCTAACGCCACGCCGATCATCCGCTATGTCGACCTGATCCTTGACCGTGCCGTTCAAGCGCAAGCAAGTGACGTTCACTTCGAGCCATTCGAGAAAGAGTTCAAGATCCGCTACCGTGTGGACGGAGCCCTTTACGAGATGGAGCCACCTCCACGACATCTTGCGATCCCCGTCACCTCACGCCTCAAGGTTATGGCCAACTTGAACATCGCAGAACGACGCGTGCCCCAGGATGGTCGTATCCAGCGTCAAATCGGTGACAAGACGGTCGACCTCCGTGTTTCCTGCCTCCCGACACAGTTCGGCGAAAGCGTTGTGCTTCGCGTGCTCGACAGGAGTGCCGTGAAGCTTGATCTGGAGACACTCCAGATGCCGCAGGATATCTACGAATACATCATCGAGGTCATTGAGAAGCCGAACGGCATCTTCATTGTCTGCGGCCCAACCGGATCGGGAAAGACCACCACTCTTTACGCCTGCCTCAACAAGATCAATACCGTCGATTCGAAGCTCCTCACCGCTGAGGATCCGGTGGAGTACGAGATCGATGGGATCCTTCAGGTGCCGATCAATGAGGCAGCGGGACTTTCCTTCGCCAAGGTACTCAGAGCCTTCCTCCGTCAGGATCCCGACCGCATCATGATCGGGGAAACCCGTGATCTGGAAACGGCGCAAATCGCCATCCAGGCATCGCTCACCGGACACTTGGTCTTCACTACCCTGCATGCCAATGATTCGACAGGTGTTGTCTCCCGTCTTATCGACATGGGGGTTGAGCCGTTCATGCTTTCCGCATCACTCGAGGGGGTGCTGGCACAGCGTCTGGTGCGTCGTATTTGTAACCGGTGCAAGACAGCTTATGAGCCTGACGAGGCACTCCTCTCCCAACTCGGCCTCTCTCCCTACGATATCGGCGACAAGACCTTCTACTTCGGCAAAGGATGCTCAGAATGCAACCAGACGGGGTATAAGGGGCGAAAAGGTCTCTACGAACTGCTCAAGGTCTCCGATCCTATCCGTGCGATGATCAACGAAAAAGCTCCGGGCGTCGTCATCAGGCAGAAGGCCATGGAACTCGGCATGGCAACGCTTCGAGCTGACGGGCTTCGCTGCATCTTTGATGGGATCACGACGATCGAAGAGGTGCTGAAGTACACTTGATTCTTCGCAAACCACGATATCCCATCGACCGAAAACAACGGGGTGAATTCAACACCACCGACCGAACCTCGGACTATCGAGGGATACCAGTGGAAGCTGCAGGAGTCGCGACAGAACCACCCTTAGAATCGGGAATGTTTTGAACAGAGGCACCCAGCACCGGCAGAGAAGCCGATGGGGTCGGTGTCGGTATCGGTCGTGAGCCTGAAACGGGAGGAATCCAGAGACTCTGGGCGATGAGACCCTTATCGATTGGAGCAATGATGCTGTAGCTTCCTTTGCCATCGGGGAGCATCGGCGTTCCCCAGCGGTCACGGCAGACCACCTCACGGGCTGGGATCTTCTCACCCGCCAGAGTATGGTTGATCATGTCGGGCGATGGAGGAAGTTCCAGGGCTCCCAGAAAGGAGGATCCGCCAGCAATGAGAAGTTTTGGGAGAAGAAGCAGGGAGATCATGGGGATAAATACCTATATGCCGAAATTTAAACAACCTGCGCACGGAAGACAAGTCCGGCAGCAAGAGACTCCTCTTAACACTCCTATCGAGGCCTCTCTACTACCCTCCGGGATAGTCCCACAAGGCTTGAAGCCCCTTCCAGCAGGTCGAGATAATCCGTGCTGGCAATGGCCGCGAATCAGCAGCTGCCGGAGTGGGATCGGGCCTTGGTGTTTTCTGAGAAGCATTCTTCAATACCTCCTCGCTCAGGGAGTAGGGAAGATTGACTGCCCTGGAAAGCTCTCCAGAGGTCAGCACGGGGGCTTCGCCCTTGAGCGAAACACGGAGTATCAGCAGAGCCGTCCTAGTGTAAGCCGATGCATCCGTCACGTTGATCGGAGGAATCTCGAAGTCCCCAGTTTCGGTGGGAATGATCTGGTAACGGAAAAGCCAGATATCTCCTTCGCTTGTTTTGAGTAGACTTGGCTTGCGGAGCGTCCGCATGCGGAACGAAGCAGGCCTCTCGACCGAAGCAATCACTGGATGAAGGGCATTCCGAACAGTCACGACCAACTCTACCCGGTCACCCGGTTTGGCCCCGCGGCAGGATAGCGTGGCTACCGCAGAGAGCCGCGGCGCCACGGGATGTGTCGTGGCTTCCAGCTTGGAGGGAAGAACAAGGAATGCGGAAATCAAGAAAAAGGCACCGAAGCAGAAAGCAAAAACTCGTTTCATCACCTACTCAGAGTGAAGGTCTTAGGATAGAAAACCAAGCCCGAGAGAGTTACAAATTTGGAAAAGAACTCCCTGCACCTTCTTACCCATCACCTGACTACCATTCACCGAACAGATCAACTTGGACGGCCTGACCCGGAAGAGGAGCCTTGGGTGGCTTGGGCTTTCTTGCTGGCGGGATTTTCTTCTTGGGAGGCTCAAAGGTCTGCTTCCATTGTTTCTGGACATCCTTGATAACGACATTGGCGCGCTTGAAGTGATTCTTACGCCGATTTGTGGCGATGGAAGGGGTTAAGCGGAGAACTTTTCTGGCACGCTGAACACGGGCTTCGGTTATCTTTCCACGCAGGCGCCAATGACCACCTTTGGTTGTGTAAACACCAACGATTTTCCCCTCTTCGGCATAGCGCCTAAGCTGCCTATCCGAGATCCCTAAAAGAGAAGCCATTTGCTTGAAAGTGGACATAAGAAACGTTCTTAAGGGTATGTCTCAAGCCCGAGAAGATCAAGCCCAAGATGCTTCATTAACCGGACATCACTTGTCCGGTTCAGATAGTACTTTTATCCGATGCCTGTTTGATTTTTGCAAGCAGGTCGGGCTGAGAAGCCAATTCCCGACAGAGTGCTTCAATGGCTTCCAGTGATGCCGGGCTCAGGTGATGCTCCATACCCTCGACGTCACGATCAATCACCTCAGTTGAAACACCCAATTGGCTCAAAAAATCGGTCAGGATGCGATGCCGTCGTGCAATCTCCTTGGCAATGCGCTCACCCTCGGGTGTCAGTACCAATCCCCTGTATTTCTCATAGAGGACAAACCCTTCGGTATCGAGTCGCTTGACCATGTTGGTAACACTGGCTTGGGAGATCCCGAGACTCGCCGCGATATCAACTACTCTGGCATAGCCCTTGGCCTCGATGAGCTCCTGGATACGCTCCAGATAGTCCTCGGCAGCCGATGATGACCTGTTTGAAGCTTTGATCATGGGATAATCAAGAGAGCCAGCCGGCGGCTTTTTCTCTTTGCAGAAAACTAATAGCATCGTATAAATAAATTAGCCAAGACTAATTTTAATGACCCTGCCCATCTCACCCACTCTTCCTGAAGTGCATCGCACGATGGATGTTCCATCTCAGAAGGGCTTTTGGAAAAAACTTCTGGCATTTGCGGGCCCGGGATATCTCGTGGCAGTAGGTTATATGGACCCAGGAAACTGGGCGACAGATCTGGCCGGAGGATCAAAATATAACTATTCCCTACTCTCCGTCATCCTCTTCTCGAGCCTGATGGCTATGTTCCTGCAATATCTCGCCCTGAAGCTTGGTATCGCCACTGGCGCCGACCTCGCTCAGCTCTGCCGCAAATACTACGGAAAGAAAGCCTCCGTATGTCTTTGGATCTTTGCTGAAATTGCCATCGCGGCCTGTGATCTGGCTGAGGTACTCGGTTCGGCCATCGCGCTGAATCTCCTCTTTCACCTTCCGCTGCTGGTCGGCGTGATTATCACCATTCTGGATGTCCTCCTTCTTCTCCTGCTTCAGCAGAAAGGATTCCGCTACATCGAGGCAATCGTGATCACACTTATCGCAACGATCGCAGGATGCTTTGCCCTGGAGCTCTTTTTCTCCAAACCTGAGATATTGCCGATCCTGCATGGCTTCTTTCCCACGGCGACGATTGTTTCCGACCCAGAAAAACTCTTCATCGCCATGGGAATTATTGGAGCCACCGTGATGCCACATAATCTCTACCTGCACTCCTCCATCGTTCAGACCCGACGCTACCCGCTTGACTCGGTCGGCAAGAAGGAGGCCATCCGCTTCGCGACCATTGATTCCAACATTGCATTGACGCTGGCCCTTGCGATTAACGCGGCCATTCTGATCCTGGCAGCCGCCACCTTCTACAAGGCAGGCCGGACCGATGTGGCCCAAATCCAGGATGCCTTCAAGTTGCTGGCTCCGATGCTCGGCGTGGCTGGCGCGGGCACACTCTTTGCCGTAGCTCTTTTAGCTTCGGGTCAGAACAGCACGCTGACAGGCACCCTTGCCGGACAGATCATCATGGAGGGATTCGTTCACATCCGGATCGCCCCCTGGATGCGCCGTCTGCTTACCCGGCTGCTGGCGATTATTCCCGCATTCACCGTGATCGCCATCGCCGGAGAAGGAGCCACCACGCACCTTCTCATCGTCAGCCAGGTCGTTCTCAGCATGCAACTCAGCTTTGCCGTAGTTCCTCTGGTACAGTTCACCGGAAACGCCTCGATCATGGGGGAGTTCGTCAATGCCTCATGGGTGCGTGTAACCGGATGGGTGATGGCCGCCGTGATAGCGGGGCTCAACCTCTGGCTTCTGATCGTCCAGTTCCGAACGGGATTTTAAACAGCCTGCATGAGTACTCATCCGGAATGGAACGGCTACGAGTTACTCGCCTCCGGCGACGGACAGCGACTGGAGCGATGGAACGGCAAGGTGATTCTCCGTCCTGAGTCCGCGGCATTGTGGCCATGGAAAGAGCGTTCGTCGCTTCCCTCTTGGGAGGGTTGCTACTCCGGTGACCGAGCCACGGGAGGAAGCTGGCACTGGCGGCAGAACCTCCCCGATCCGTGCTCGATCAGCCACCGTGACCTCTCCTTCCAGATCCGCCCTACCAACTCCAAACACCTCGGCCTCTTTCCTGAACAGTCTGTGAACTGGGATTGGATCCGAGAGCTCATCAGCACTCGAAGGCACCAAGACAAAGTCCAAAACAAAGTCCCAGACCCAGAGCAAGACTCAGGCAAAAAACCCGAGATCCGGATACTCAATCTGTTCGGTTACACCGGCGGGGCAAGTCTGGCAGCCGCTAAGGCCGGAGCCTCTGTTACCCATGTCGATGCCGCCAAGGCTATGGTTGGCTGGTGTTCGGAAAACGCACGCCTTTCCGGTCTTGCTGAAGCACCCATCCGGTACATCGCCGAGGATGCTCTCACCTTCCTTCAACGGGAGATCCGCCGGGGCAACCTCTACGACGGTATCGTCATGGATCCCCCTTCTTTCGGGCGTGGCAAGAAAGGTGAACTCTGGAAACTCTCCGAGCATCTTCCCTTCCTGATCGATACAGCCCAAGAGGCGCTTTCCGATACACCACTCTTCCTTCTACTGAACACCTACAGCGACACTCTTGACGACATTGCTCAATCAATGATCGCCAAACGGCTTTCCCGACTGGGCGGATCTGTGGAAATCGTGCAACTCTCATTGTCGGGAACGATCGATCTGCAGACACTTCCTTGCGGACTCTCCTATCGATGGAGAGCGACCCCCTGATCACGCCTTGCCAACATGCCCACTTCTGCGATTCTTAAATCAAGATCTCATCACCCCTACTCCCATTCAACACCACACCACTATGACTGACTCCACAAATCACCCCAGCGCTTCCGATAAGCTCGAAAGCAGCCAAGCCCATGCCAAAAAAGCACTTGAGACCACTGCTGCGGCCGCCCGCGAAGTGGCTGAAGCTGCCAAGTCTAGCGCCCGTTCGGCCTACGCAACCGGACGCGTGGAGTTGGGAGCCGCCGCTCAGGATCTCAAGGAAGCTGCACGCTCCACCTACGCCGATCTTTCCCAGACAGCCAAGGCCAAGTACGGGGATCTCTCTCAGGAAGCGATCGACCGTTATGGCAATGTCGCTCACCGTGCCGGAGAAGCAGCTTCGGAGTACCGCGACCAGCTTGAGGAACTCGCCAATCGCTCCGAGGATTATGTCAGGGACAATCCTTTCCGCGCCGTCGGCATTACCTTTGCTGCCGGGGTAGTTTTAGGACTTCTCCTGCGTCGACGCTAAAGGGGCACTTTTCTTTTCCAGCACGATCAGATTCACCAGTTATGATGAATTCCCAGGATCTGCCGGGCGGTATTCCCTCCAGAATTACAGGGCTGACCGCCGGGTTGCTCCGCCACCTTCTCTCGCTGGGCTCACTTGCTGTCCTGGAAGGTCGTCTCTTTGTCCGCCAGAGTATCGCGGGACTCATCCTGCTGATAGCGATTGTCGTGGTGGCCATGATAGCCTACGTCGCCCTGATCGGAGCCTTGATTGCCCTGCTGGCTACCTGCCTCAGGTGGGGATGGCCGGTCTCACTCGCTGCGGCCGGACTGCTCCACCTTGGAATCTTGGGAGTTCTCTATCAGCTATTGCGGGCCCGGGTGATCAATCCCCGTCCTTTTGAGGCGACCACCGCGGAATTGCGTCGCGATATCGAAGCCTTGGGAGCAGCCAGCTACGACCCATCATCCACTCCTACCACGCCCATTACACGATGAACTCTTCAGAGGCTGAACTTACCAAACTCCAGCAGAGCATCAGGGAAAGCCGGATTACCATTTCCCGCCAGTACGCCGGACTTATCTCGGATCTGGACATCCAGAAGCGCTTTACCGAATCCGTCCGGCATCATCCCCTGCGTTGGGTCGGCGGAGCCGCGACGGCAGGATTGATCGCCACGTTTTTCGGAGGCCGTGGAGCCCGTCAAGAAACATCCCCTAAACAGGCAAAAAAAACCTCCGAACCAGTCGCCACAGCCTCCCTGCAAACGGTTAGTGCCATTACCACCCTGACCAAGGTTGGATGGATCTCCGGAGCGTTGGAGGTAGGGAAGATTTTGTATCCCATCCTCAAGCCTCTTGTCGTGGAACTTGCCACGAATGCAGCCAAGGCGGGACTTGCTAGACGGGGACGACCCTAGTTAGAAAGTCCGATTAGTTTTTTTCTCCCTCATGAGTTTGCTCTCCGATCCCACATTATTGGGTCATGTCGATGACTACCTGAATCTTGGCAAAGAGGCTGATGCCTCCGACATTCACCTTAGCGTTTCCAGTCCTCCGACCTGCCGCCGCTACGGTTCTCTGCTCCCCATGTGGGAGAACGCCCCCAAATTCACCGCCAATGACACAGAGGCACTGGTGAAGGGGTTCCTCGACGAGCAGCAGTGGCAACGCCTGCTCGATCAGGGTGACGTCGACTTCGCCTACAACAATGCGAGCGGCCGCTTCCGCACCAGCGTGGTGCGTCAACGACTCGGCTACGATCTGGCCTTCCGCATTATTACGAGCAAGCTCAGGACGCTCGATGAACTCGGCATGCCGAATCAGCTCAAGCTGCTCACCCAATTCCACAACGGACTCGTCCTAGTCACCGGACCCATGGGCAGTGGGAAGACGACAACGCTCGCCGCGCTCGTCCAAGAGATCAACCTCCACCGGGGCGATCATATCATCACCCTCGAGGAGCCGATCGAATACATCATTCCCTCAGCACGCTGCCAGGTGACCCAGCGCGAAGTCCACACCCATACCAAATCCTTTGCCGCCGCACTCCGCGGCGCACTCCGTGAGGATCCGGATGTCATCATGGTTGGCGAGATGCGCGATCTTGAGACCATCCAGTTGGCTATCTCGGCCTCAGAGACCGGTCACTTGGTTCTCGGCAC
>Ga0187844_10001211_pt1 | contig 19901 bp, 15 predicted proteins | sample SpaLakP09_SKY_50_FD_134517 | JGI IMG/M metagenome (GOLD analysis project Ga0187844, IMG submission 134517) | Oligotrophic lake water microbial communities from Sparkling Lake, Wisconsin, USA - SP09_SKY_50 | ecosystem: Environmental > Aquatic > Freshwater > Lake | place: USA: Sparkling Lake...
GCCGTGTTCTCCGCGGCCGGATTGGTGGTGGCTTGCGGCGGCGTCCTGTGCTGGTACCCGCTGCTCGCGCCTGCGGCGCGGCGCGGAGAGCCGCTGCCGCTGCGCTGGGCGCTCAAGCTCGACCAGGCGCTGGGCCGCAACGGGGGCATGGCGCGAAATCTCGCCGCGGTGGCCCTGGTCGTACTCGCGGTGCTCGGCCTGACGCGCGTCCGCTTCTCCGACGACATCCATTTGCTGAACACGCCCGCGCCGGCACTGCTCGCCGACGAACTCCGCGTGCACGCGCTGCTCCAGAGCACGCCCGACAGCCAGTTCTTTCTCGTGCAGGGAAGCTCGCCGGAAGAAGTGCTGCAACGCGAGGAGGCCTTGCGCGGCGTGCTCGACGTGCAGGTATCACGCCATGCGCTCGACGGTTTTCGCGCGATCAGCCATGTACTGCCCTCGGCCCGGCGGCAGGACGAGAATCGCGCCCTGCTCGCGGCTCAGGTCTACAACGTCGGCGGCGTCGGGCCATCCCTGATGGACGCGTTGGGCTTTGCACCGGAAATGGTCGCGCAACGCCTCGCGGAGTTCGCCGCGCCGCAGGAGCCGCTGCGCATCGAGGCCTGGCTCGCGGACGCGACGTCCTTGCCGTACCGCGACCTGTGGCTCGGGTCGCTCGAACACGGCCATGCCTCCATCGTGAGCCTGAGCGGCATCCACGATTTCGGCGCCTTGCGCGACGCGGCGGCGCAGGTGCAGGGCGTGCAGTTCGTCGACCGCGTGACCGCGGTGTCCGACTTGCTCGGTCGATACCGCAGGCTGGCGCTGGTGTTGCTCGCCGCGGCCTACGGCCTGATCGGCATCGCGATGGCGCTGCGTTACGGTCCAAGGGACGCCGCACGATTGCTGGCCGCCCCGCTGTCTGCGGCCGCCCTCACGCTCGCATTGCTCGGCGCGCTCGGCGGCGCGCTCAATCTCTTCCACGTGCTGGGCCTGTTCGTGGTGCTGGGGCTGGGCGTCGACTACGCGGTGTTCCTGCGCGAAGGCGCCGCTTCTCGCGCCGCGACGGTGCTCGCGATCAGCCTTTCCACCCTGGGCGCGGTGCTGTCGTACGGGCTGCTCGCGTTCAGCGCCACCCCCTTCATTCGCGCCATCGGCCTTACGCTGCTGATCGGCGTCGGCTGCACCTGGCTGCTGGCACTGCTGATCCAGCGTCCCGCGATCGAGACCGTCGCCTCATTGGAGCCCGTCCGAACGCCGTGAATCATTTCGCGACCGAAACCCGCAGTGCCCTGCAGGCGCGCGAGCACGCGCAGTGGATCGCGTTCGGACCCACGGTGTTCCAGTCCGCGCGGGTGTTGTGCACGAGCGGCATCCTGGCGGAAGTCGAGCGCTGCGGCGCCGCGGGCACGACGCCGGAGGAGGTCGCGGCGATGGTCGCGCTGCCGCTGTACGGCGTGCGCGTGCTGATGGAATCGGGCCTGGGAATCGGGCTGTTGAAGGAACACGAGTCGCGCTACACCAGCACCAAGACCGCCTGGTTCCTGCTGCACGACGCGCTCACGCGCGCCAACATGAATTTCAGCCAGGACGTCACGTACGAGGGCATGTTCGAGCTGGAGTCCGCCGTCCGCAGCGGCCGTCCGGAAGGGCTGCGCCACTTCGGCGCATGGCCGACCATCTACGCGGCGCTCGCGGAGTTGCCCGAGCCGGTCCGCCGCTCCTGGCTCGCCTACGATCATTACTACTCGGACGAAAGTTTTCCGGCCGCGCTGCCCCGGGTGTTCCGCCATGCCCCGCGACACCTGCTGGATATCGGCGGCAACACCGGCAAGTGGGCGAGGGCCTGCGTGACGCACGACCCCGCAGTGGAAGTGACCATCCTCGATCTGCCCGGCCAGCTCGACATGGCCAGGGAACAGCTCCGGGACCTGTCGCGCGTGTCCTTCGCGGAAGGCGATCTGCTCGATCCTGCCCAGCCGTTGCCGGCTGGGCAGGACGCGATCTGGATGAGCCAGTTTCTCGACTGCTTCTCGGAAGCGCAGATCGTCTCGATCCTGAAACGCTGCGAGCAGGCGCTCACCGCCGACGGGCGCGTGTTCATCCTCGAGCCGTTCTGGGATCGCCAGCGCTTCGCCGCCGCGGCGTTCTGCCTTCAGCAGACCTCGCTGTACTTCACGGCGCTGGCCAACGGCAACAGCCAGATGTACCGCTCGACCTTGTTCCTGACGCTCGTGGACGCGGCGGGCTTCGAGGTGGAAGAACAGCACGACGGGCTCGGCGTGCACACGCTGCTGGTGTGCCGGCGCAAGACGGGAGCAACGGTGTGATGCGCGCCGCCCTGTCCGCATTCGTGCTGCTGGTGGCGCTGCTGCTGTCGGCCTGCGGTCTGCTCGGCGTGCGTGAGCCTCCGACGTCGCCGCAGCTGCTCCCGCCCTCGAGCCTGGGTCGCAGTGTCGGCGTGTTGCAGATCGTGCGCGGCGCCTACGGCGAACAGGACCTGGCCTTCCAGTGCGTCGTCGAAGTGAACGCGCAGCAGCTCACGATGATCGGACTGAGCGCGCAAGGGCAGCGACTGTTCAGCCTGCGCTACGACGGCGAGAAGCTCGACGTCGAGTCCAGCGCACTGGCGCCGCCCGGCCTGGATCCGCGGCGTGTCCTGGCCGACCTGCAGCTCGCGCTGTGGCCGCTGGCGAGCCTGCAGCAGTCCTTCGCCGGCACGCCCTGGCACCTCAGCGAGCCTGCACCTGCGACGCGGCGCCTGCGGCGCGAGGGGCGCCTGGTCGCGGAAGTGCACTACGGCAGCGCCGATCCCTGGCTGGGCCCGCTCTGGCTGAGCAATTTCGAAGCGGGCTACAGCCTTTCCATCGAATCGCAACCCCTGCAATGACATGTCTTCTGCAATGAACAACGACCGACAGTGGGTCCTGATCACTGGCGCCAGCCGCGGCATCGGCCGTGCGATCGCACTGCGCCTCGCCGCCGACGGCTACGGCCTGGTGCTGCACGGACGCACGCTGTCGCCGGCGCTCGAAGAGACCGCGCGCGCCTGCGGCGTGCCGACGCGGCTGCTGCACTTCGACCTGGCGGACCGTGCGGCGGCTGCCGCGTCGCTGGAAGCGGATATCGCGGCCCACGGCGCGCCTTACGGAGTGGTGTGCAACGCCGGCATGATCCGCGACGGCATCTTCCCCGCACTGACGGCGGAAGACTGGGACAGCGTGCTGCGCACGAATCTCGACGGCTTCTACAACGTGCTGAGGCCATTGGTGCTGCCCATGATCCAGCGGCGCAAGCCGGGGCGCATCGTGACGATGTCCTCGATGGCCGGCCTCGCAGGCAATCGCGGACAGGTCAATTACAGCGCGGCCAAGGGCGGCATCATCGGTGCGAGCAAGGCCTTGGCGCTGGAACTGGCGAGCCGCGCCATCACCGTCAATTGCGTCGCGCCCGGACTGATCCGCACCGACATGATCCAGGCCGCGCCCGTCGACGAATACCTGCGCGACATTCCCGTGCGCCGGCTCGGAGAACCGGAGGAGGTCGCGAGCCTGGTGGCCTACCTGATGACGACGGGCGCGGCCTACATCACGCGGCAGGTGATCGCGGTCAACGGCGGGATGAGCACATGACCTGGACGTCCGCCGCGCGTGTGGATTGGCTGGCCCTGGCTTTCGCCGGGGTCGCCGCCACCGCGGTGGGCCTGTTCGGATTCTCTGCACTAAGTATTGGAATCCCTTTCGCGCTGCTGCTCGTGCTGCTCGCGGACGGCATCGCGCGGCCGGGATCGAGCCTGCTGTATCCCACGTTCACCCATGGTTCGCGCAAGGGCCGCTGCGTCGCACTGAGCTTCGACGACGGGCCCGACCCGCAGGTCACGCCGGCGGTGCTCGATGCGTTGGCGCGATACGGCGCGCGCGCCACCTTCTTCACCATTGGCCGCGCCCTGCAGGCGAACCCCGAGCTGGCGCGTCGCATCGCGGACGAGCAGCACGAGCTGGGCAACCACTCCTGGGGCCATTCGCGCTGGCAGAATTTCCTCGGCGCGCGGCAGCAGCGGCGCGAGATCGAGCGCGGTGCAGAGGCCATCACCGCGCTCGGCGGCGGCCTTGCGCAGCCCTTGTACCGGCCGCCGATCGGGCTCAAGAGCCCGCCGCTGGCGCGCGTCGCGCGCAGCCTGCAACTGTCGGTGGTGGCCTGGTCGCTGCACAGCCGCGACACGCGCAGCCATGACGCGCAGCGGATCGCGCAGCGCGTGCTCCGCAGGATCCGCCCCGGCGACATCGTGCTGATGCACGACGGGCACGATCTGCCGGGCCGGCATCGTCCCGCCTGCGCGCAGGCGTTGCCGCTGATCCTGGAGGGATTGGCGGGGAAGGGCCTGCAATGCGTGACCGTGTCCGAACTGATCGACGCGCAGCGCGCGGAGGGCGCCGTGCATTGGGCGCAGGCGCTCTGGCAGGGACTCAAGGCGCACGCCGGTCTCAAGATGCTGGCGGGCTGGCTGATCGCGGGCGGGTTTTTCGCGGGCTACTTCCTGCTGCTCAAGTACCCGCTGTTCCCGGTGACGCTCATGCCCGTCATCGCGGCCGATCACTGGATCGCGTTCTGGCCCGGCGCGCTGTGGCTGTATGCGTCGCTGTGGCTGTACGTCGCGCTCGCGCCAGGCTTGCTCACCGATCGCCGCGAACTGCTGGACTACTACCTCGCGATGATCGCGCTGAGCCTCGCCGGCATGGCCGTGTTCCTGCTGTGGCCGACCGCGAGCCCGCATCTGAACATCGATTGGGCACAGCATTCGCCGCTGGGCTTCGTGATCGCGGCGGACGACACCGGCAATGCGCTGCCTTCGCTGCATGCGGCCTTCGCCGTGTTCTCCGCGATCTGGATGGACCGGCTGCTGCAGCGCGCCGATGCGCCTGGATGGCTGCGTCTTCTCAGCATCGTGTGGGGATGCGGCATCGTGTATTCGACGCTGGCGACGCGCCAGCACGTCCTCGTGGACGTGATCGCAGGCACCGTGCTGGGCGGGCTGGCGGCGGTGCTGCATGTGCGATGGCGGCAGGCACGGCTCGGCGAATCGAGATGAACACACGTAAACACACCGATAACCGTAGCCCGGACGAAGTCCGGGGTGGTCTCGACTTGAGGGCGCAACCCCGGGCTTCGCCCGGGCTACACGTGTGGCGCGTCGCGCCGCGCGCACCGATCGATATTGAGACGTCCGCTTGATGGCCACTCCTTCGCCGCGCAACGACACCGAGCTCCTCGACGCGAACCGCGCGTTCTACGACCCGCTGTGGCGCGACGCGCAGCTCGTGTCGCCCGAGCGCTTCAACACCTGGCCGCTGGTGAGCGAGCTGGTCGCGCAATCCACGCGGCGGCTGGAAGTGGCGCCCGGCCTGAGGCCGCGACTCCCGATCGCCGGCACGCAGTTCGTCGACATCAGCGAGCCCGCGCTGGCGCGCCTGGGCGAAAAAGGAGGGCACACGACGCTCGCCCCGATCGGCTCGCTGCCTTTTCCCGATGGGAGTTTCGACCTGGTCTGCGCGCTCGACATCGTCGAGCACGTCGACGACGACGAAGGTGCGCTGTCGGAACTCGCGCGCGTGGCATGCGCGGGTGCGACCCTTTTGATGTCGGTCCCGCTGCACCCTTCGCAGTGGACCGCGTTCGACGATTTCGTCGGTCACCGGCGCCGCTACGAGCCGCAGCACCTGCAGTCCAAGCTCGCCGAACACGGATTCACCATCGAGCAGACCGCGATCTACGGGATGCAGCCGAAGTCCTCGCGCGTGCTCGACCTGGGCATGTGGTTCCTGGTGCACCGGCGCGAGCGCGCGATGTGGTGGTACAACAAGGTGTTCATGCCGATGGGCCTGCGATTCCAGAAGAAGCTCGCGCTGGTGCCCGGAATGATCGACGACGCGGACGTGGCCGAGATCATCCTGGTATGCCGCAAGTCATGAAGCGCTTCATTCCCGCCGCAGTGAGCACGATGGCCCTGGCCTGCTCGACGCCCTTGCTCGCGCAGGAGGTGGAACACGATCCGGACCCGGAACCCACTCGCCTGGAACTGGGCGCCGGCGTGGGTGCGCTCATGAATCCGGACTACCGCGGCTCCAAGCGTTACCGCACTACGGTCCTGCCGGTGCCCTACGTGTCGTTCCACGACAAGCGCGTCGAACTGTCGCGCGACGGCCTCGCGGCCAAGCTGTTCCACGCGGAGAGTTTCCGGCTGGGCGTGAGCGCGTCGGCATCGCTCCCGAGCGACGACAGCAAGGATTCGGCGCGTCGCGGCATGCCGGACCTGTTGCCGACGTTCGAGATCGGCCCCTCGCTCGACTGGCGGATCAGCGAGCGCGGCGGAAAATGGGACCTGCGGCTGCCGGTGCGCGCGGTGGCGGCCGCGGACTTCAATGAATTCGAGGGAATCGGCCTGCTGAGCAATCCCAACCTGCGCTTCAGTCGCGACCACGTCGCGCTCGGCGCCTGGCAGCTGGAGACGTCAATTTCAGCAGGTCCGCTGTGGGCCTCCCGCAAGTACCACCGCTACTTCTACCGGGTCGAGTCGCGCTACGCGACGGCGGATCGGCCCGCCTACGATCCGTCCGGCGGCTACAGCGGCGCGCGCGCATCGGCCTACGTCGGCCTGACTCGCGGGCCGTGGCGCGTGGGCCTGGGCCTGACCCACGATGTGCTGGCGGGCGCGGTGATTCAGGACAGCCCGCTCGTGGAGACCGAGCACAGTACGGTGATCGGACTGGGCGTCTTCTATGCGTTCCGGGCCTGGGAGAAGTCGGAATCCGGGTGGGCCCCTGCGGCCCGGGCGATCCCGCTGGCGTCCGAGGATCAGGTTCCCTGAGTGCGTCGCCCCGGAACAGATGAAAAAGCGCCTGCGCCGTGAGATTCCACCCCGTCCGGCAACCCCGTGCGGGGAGGGAGGGATGGTGGGTCGTGATGGATTCGAACCATCGACCAATTGGTTAAAAGCCAACTGCTCTACCGACTGAGCTAACGACCCCCAAGGGGTCCGCCGGGTGCCGAGGGCGCCGGGCGGACGCGAATGATACCGGAAGGTTTCCGCGGTTTTTAGGCTCGACGGGCAAACCGCCGTGATGTGCCCGTCGAAAGTCGGGTTGCCCGATTGCGCCCGCCCGTTAGTCTGCGCGGACTCCCCTCGAGAACTCCGTCATGAATCACCCGCCCCGCCGTGCCGATGCGCTCTACAGCGACTTCTTCGTCCCCGAGGAGACGCGCCGCATCCGCAAGGAAGTTCGGCAGTTCTGCGACGACGTCGTGCGCCCGGTTGCGCACCGGCTCAACACCACGCCCGAGTCCAAGGAGAGCTTCGCGCGCGCGGAATTCGACGCGATGGCCAGGGCCGGGCTCTACAAGATTCCGTATCCGGCCGACGTCGGCGGACTCGGGCTCGAATTTCCGACGCTGGCCACGGCCACCGTGCTAGAGGAGATCGGCTACTACTCGCCGAGCCTGGCCTCGGCGCTGTACGACGGTCAGGCCATCCTCGTCGGCAAGACGCTCGAACGTGCGCAGCCGTCGCTGCGCAATCGTTACCTGCCGAAGCTGATCAAGGGTGAGTTCGTGGGCTGCTTCGCCACCAGCGAGCCCGAGGCCAGCACCGATCTTTCGGTGAAGTCGGTGCAGACGCTCGCGACCAAGGTCGACGGCGGTTATCGCATCAACGGAAAGAAGCGCTGGATCACGAACTCGCCGGTCGGCGACCTCATCGTCGTGCTCTGCCGCACTGGCGAGACGCTGACGATGCTGCTCGCCGACATGCACGATCCGGGGGTCAGCGTGTCCGCGCCCGACCTGAAGATGGGCAATCACGTGCAGCTCACGGCGGACGTCGACTTCAAGGACGTCTTCGTCGCGGACGACCATGTCGTCGGCAAGGAAGGCGGCGGTCTGCGAACGGCCATCGGCGCGCTCGTGCTCGGTCGCATGGGAATCGGTGCGATCGGGGTTTCGATGGCGCAGGCGGCGTTCGATTTTTCGACGCAATACATGACGCAGCGCAAAGTCTTTGGACGCGAACTCGCGCGCTTCCAGCACTGGCAGTTCCGCTTTGCCGAACATGCGCTGCAGATCGAGATGGCGCGAGGGCTCTACCAGAAGGCGGCGATGCGCTACGACAAGGAAGGCGCGGCCGACATCGAGGCCGCGATGGCCAAGATCGCGGGGTCGCGCCTGGCCTGCGACGTGGCGCGCGACGCGATCCAGGTCTGCGGCGCGTACGGATTCGTGAAGACGCTGACCGGCCCTGGCCAGAACTTCCCTCTGGAGTCGATCTACCGCGACGCCAAGATCGGCGAGATCTACGAAGGCGCCAACGAGATCCAGAACTGGGTCATCGCGCGGCACATCTTCGGTCGCGAGATGACGGGCTAGCGGCGTTCCGATGCGCGCGGCATCGCCATAAAACTTACCGCGACGTTCGCGTCGCGACGATCCCCCGGATGAGGGCGCCCGATAGGGGCCCATCCGCATACCCGCGCGCCAAGCAGGGCCAACATACTCGACCGCGAGCGACGGGCGGCGGCAAATGGGCTGCCTGCGCCGAACCGGGTCAAGACGGTCATCCGACCCGGTCACGAACCTCATGATCGTGTGCGTGGAGGATGAGACATGGCGAATACCCAGAAGGCTGCCCAGGAACTCGAAGTGCTGATCGTCGGCGCCGGCTTCGCCGGTCTGCAGATGCTCAACAGTTCGCTGCAGAAGGGACGCTCGGTGCGGCTCTACGAGGCCGGCAGCGCCGTCGGCGGCACCTGGTACTGGAATCGGTATCCCGGTGCGCGTGTCGACCTCGAGAGCCTCGAGTATTCGTTCTCGTTCTCCAGCGAAGTCGAGCAGGAGTGGCAGTGGTCCGAGCGCTATGCAGCGCAGCCAGAACTGCAGCGCTACGCCGAATACGTGACCGACAAGTTCAATCTGCGGCCGCACATCCGCTTCAACGCGCGCATCGTCTCGGCGATCTTCGACGAAGAATCCCATCGCTGGGAGGTGACCACCGAAACGGGCGAGAAGATCAGCGCGCGCTTCTGCATCATGGCTACCGGCCTTTTGTCCGCGCCCAATCGTCCCTACTTCGAGGGTGCCGAGACGTTCCACGGCCTGCAGGTGCAGACGGGACTGTGGCCCAAGGAAGGCGTGGAGCTCGAAGGCAAGCGCGTCTGCGTGATCGGGACCGGGTCCTCGGCTGTCCAGTGCATTCCGGAAATCGCCAAGGTCGCGGCGCACCTCACGGTGTTCCAGCGCACACCGGTCTTCGCCATACCGGCGCGCAACGTTCCGATGGACGACGATCACCAGCGACGGATCAAGGCCGACTACGCGAGCCTGCGCAAGGTCGAAAGCGAGTCGCTCGCCGGCTTCGTCGGCCTCGACTTCCTCGAGAAGCCGAATCCGACTCAGGGCGCCATGGAAGTCAGCGAGGCGGAGCGGCAGGCCGAGTACGACCGGCGCTGGGCCGCAGGCGGACTGTCGTTCTACAACGCGTACAAGGATCTTCTGACGGACGCGGCGGCCAACGAGAGCTGCGCCGAATATGTTCGCGGGAAGATCCGTGAGCGTGTGCGCGACCCCAAGCTCGCGGAGAAACTCACGCCGCGCACTTACCCGATCCTGACCAAGCGCCTGTGCGCGGACACCGGGTATTACGAGACCTACAACCGCGACAACGTCCGCCTGGTCGACCTGCGCGAGACCGGCATCGCGGGCATCGCCGCCGATGGCATCAGGATGCAGGACGGTGAGGTCCATCGATGCGACGTCATCGTCTATGCCACGGGCTTCGATGCCCTGACCGGCGCGCTGGACCGCATCGACATCCGCGGCCGGGGCGGCGAAACCATCCGGCAGCACTGGGCGGACGGGCTTCGCACCTTCGCCGGGATGATGGCCAGTGGCTTCCCGAACATGATCTACATGAACGGTCCGGGGAGTCCGAGCGCGGTCTTCGCCCCCATCCAGCTCGCGGAATACCAGGCGGGCTGGATCGAGCGTTGCCTGGACTTCATGGCGATCCACGGCGCCGACTGCATCGACGTGACCTCGGAAGCCGAGGAGGAGTGGTGCGCACATGCCGACGAGATCGGCGCGATGACGCTGCTGTCGCGATCGAACACCTGGTACATGGGCGACAACATCCCCGGCAAGCCGCGCCGCGTGCTGATCTACATGGGCGGATTCCCGGCCTATCGGGACACCTGCGAGAACGCGGCGGCCAACGGCTACCAGAAGTTCCGGCTGACCCGCACGCGCAGCGCAATCGCGGCCTGAGGCGTCACCCGCCGGGATCGCTGTTCGGTGTTCGAGGGGAACCCCGGGCTTCGAGCGGGCTACGCGTGTGATGGAACAAGCAAAGGCCAGCGCAAAGGACGCAGAGAAAAGCTAAAGAAAGGCGCAAAGGGCAATTAGGAAAGCCTTTGCGCCTTTCTGTTTCCTTTTCGTCCTTTGCGTTAGCCGTTGACCTGGATCCGTTCAGGGAACCGCTGCATAGGCGTCAAGTCACCGTAGCCCGGGCGAAGCCCGGGGTTGCGCTCCGTATGCGAGGGGAACCCCGGGCTTCGCCCGGGCTACGGCATGACGGTTGCCCGAAGCGCGGCACCGCAAGCGCATACAATCGCAATCCCCCAAGGCAGGGCAGGTCCGGATGGGTAAAGACCTCGCGACACCCGCCCAGGCACGATCGCAGGAGACGCGCGAGGGCGGGGCGGAGCCACCAGGTTTCTCGTTTCCGCTCGTCCGCACGACGCTGCTGGACACGCTGACGCGTGAGCCGCGTCCGCCGGCGAAGCTCACGACGCTGGTCGCGCCTACGGGCTACGGCAAGACGGTGTTCGCGTCGGCTGTGTTCGCGGCGCTGAAAGCCCAGGGCGTGCGCAGCTACTGGATTGCGCTCGACGATCGCGATGACTCCGTCGAGCGCCTGCTGAGCCTGCTCGAGGCGGCACTCGGTGACCCGCAGGCCCAGGTGCATCCCACGCAGGCGCTGATCCGCGGCGACGAGCCGATGGAGAACCGCGTCGCGCATCTGCTCGACGCGATGGCGCATCTGCCGGATCCCTCGCTGATCCTGATCGACAACCTGGGTTACTGCATCGACGAGACGCTCGGCTATCTGCTGGACCGGCTGGTGTTCCGCACGCCGTCGTCGGTGAGCTTCCTGTTCTCCAGCACTTCGGAAGTGCCGATGAATCTGTCGCGCGCCAAGCTCGAGGGCCGCCTGCGCGACATCCGCTTCGCGGAACTAAGCCTGCGCGCGGAAGACGTCCGCGACCTGTTCGGTGCGGAGTTGTGTGGGCAACTCGGCGAAGGTGCGGTGGAGACCATCGTCGAGCAGACCGAGGGCTGGCCGGCCGCCGTGCGGCTGGCGCAGATCATCCTGAGTTCGTCCGAACGGCCGCTTGAGGCGCTCGCACATTTTTCCGGCGCCGACGAAGACCTTTCCGGATTGCTCAACCGCCAGGCGCTCGCGGGCTTCGCGCCCGAGGCGCGGCGCTTCCTCGTCGAGATCGGGCCGCTGCGCAGTTTCTGCGCGGACCTGTGCCGATATGCGACCGGAGACGAGGACGCGGCGCGCCACCTCGGTCTGCTGCTCAATCGCAACGTCTTCATGATTCCGCTGGATCGCAAGCGCAGCTGGTATCGCCTGCACGGCCTGTTCCGGGAGTTCCTGATCGAGGAAGGCCAGCGATCGCTCGACGCGGTGCGACGTCGGCAGGTGCTCGAGCGCGCGGCCGAGTGGTGCGAACGAAACGGCCTGTGGGAAGACGCCATCGATTACGCGCTGCGCGCCGAGTCGGCGGATCTGGCGAGCGCCATGCTCGAGCGCGTCGCCGCGATGTTCGTGCGTGACCGCGGCGACCTGCGTCGCTACATCGAGTGGGTCGAGAAGCTGCGTGGCGACGGTCACGAGAGCGGCTGGGAGGCCGACTTCTGGTACGTCTGGGCGCTGGTGTTCCACCGCCGCTACGACACCGCGCGACAGCAGAACGAGCGCCTCGCGCGACGGATCGCCCAGCAGCAACAGGCGGGACGCGATGCCGCACAGCTCGCCGACCTGAAGCGTCGCGTCGAGGTGATCCGCATCTGCATCGACACGTTCACCGATCGTCTCGGCGATGCGCTGGCACTGGCCACACGCTGGATGGCCGCACGGGGCGCCGACGATCCGTTCAACACCGCGACGGTGGCCTGCGCGCACGGCATCTCGCTGTGCAGCGAGCATCGCTTCGTCGAGGCCCGGCAGGCGATGCGCATCGCGCAGGCCGCCATCGCGCAGGCCAGCAGCGCGTACGGCATGGGCTGGGTGTCGCTGCTCAGCGCCATCGTGTCGGTCTACGAGGGCGACTACGCCGGCGTGCACAACGACCTGCTGGCTTCACTTTCGCGCTCGCGCGCCACGCTCGGCGACAGCGCCGCCATCACCGGCACGATCGCGCTGGCGGCCGCCAAGTGCGCGGTCGAGATGGGCCTGGAGGACGAGGCGCGCGGGCTGCTCTCGCAGGGCCTGCGCTGGACGCACACCCACGGCATCGTCGACACCGCGGCGGTGGGCCTGGATGCAGCGGTCAAGCTGTGGTCCGGCCGCGACGACGACGGCATTTCCATCCCGCAACTGCGCGAGATCGCCAGCGGCTATGCGCCGCGCCTGGGCCTGATGCTGTCCTGCATGCTGGTGCAGCGCCTCGTGCGTCTGGGCCGGCTCGAGGACGCGCGCGCGGAGGCGACGCAGATCGGTCTGACGGGGGCCGGCGCCGAGCGTCGGGCAGCGGTGGAGGGTCTGGATACGGCTCGCGCCCGCGAGGCGTGGACGGCGGCGGAGATCGACCTGCTGATCGCCGGTGGCCAGCTCAAGCAGGCCGAGACGCTGATCGCCGACGAGACGCGACTGGCGAAAAAGGAAGGCCGCTTTGCGCGGCTGACGGAGCTGGCGCTGTCGGAGACCGCCATCGCGCTGTGCTCACACCACCCGCAGTCCGCCACCAAGCACCTCGCCCGCGCCGTGAGCCTGGCTGCGCGACGCGGCATCCTGCGGACGTTCCGCGATCGCAGCGATCTGCTCGCCGGTCTCGTCAACGACACCAAGCCGCAGGCCTGGGGCTTCGCGCTGGAAGAGGAGCGGCGCTTCTTCGCGCAGATCTGTCGCGGGTTGCCGATCAGCAATCCGGCGCTGCTGGGCCAGATCGACCCGGCGCAGGGCGAGCGGCCGCTGCTGGAGACGCCAACGGCGCGCGAACTGGAGCTGCTGAGCCTGATCGAGGCAGGCCTGTCGAACCAGCAGCTGGCGGACCGGCTCAGCGTTTCGGTGGCCACCGTGAAATGGCACCTCTACAACCTCTACACGAAGCTGGGCGTGTCCAGCCGATCGGCCGCGCTGGCCCGCGCCAAGTCCCTGAACATGCTGGCCCGCTGACCCGTAGCCCGGGTGAAACCCGGGGTTCCCCTCGAATACCCAGCGCAATCCCGCCTCTTTCGCTTCGCGAAATTCAACACCCGGGCTACGGTGAGCCGCCCAACTATGGGTTGGGTCACCGGGTCCTTGCCTGCGCGAGGATCCACGCTGACGAAGGCCACGACGAAGGCCGATCCGCAGGAGGCGCCCATGCTCGACTACACCAAGTACCTGCTGTCCCCGGCCATCCTCGCCGCCCACGCCTACGGGCTGTGGCTGGGTGGAAACTACGTCTGGCTGGGCATGGCCATCCTGCTCGGCGTGCTCTTCCTCGACGCCTACCTGCCGCGCGACTACTCGATGCGCGACCAGCGATACGTGCGCATCTACGACGTCATCTGCGCGATGACCGTCATCGCCAGCTTCGTCAACATCTTCTTCTTCAGCTGGCTGGTGGGGCAGGGTCACTTCGCCACCACCTCGTCGTCGGTCGGCGCCTTTCTCGGCACGCTGTTCATCGGTTTCGTGATCGGCGCGCCGCCGGTGCACGAGCTGTTCCATCGCGAGGAGTTCGTGCTGCGCTGGCTAGGCCGCATCGGCCAATGCCTGATCTACGATCCCTGGCGCGAGATCACGCACGTGGTGACGCACCACATGCGCGTGGCGACGCCGGACGATCCCGATTACGCGCGTCGCGGCGACACCGTGTACGGCCACATCCTGCGGACCTTCCCGGGACAGTGGAAGGAGGCCTATCACCTCGAAAAGATGATGTGGACCAAGCGCGGCCGCAAGTGGTACGACCCGCGCAATGCCTGGGTCTACAAGGCGGCCACGCTGGCGGCGTTCACGGCCATCCTGTACGCGCTGGGCGGCTTCATGGGCGCGCTGCTCGCCATCCTGACCTTGCTGCTCGGGCCGCGCATGCTGCTCGAGGTGTTCAACTACGTGAACCACTACGGCCTGATCTCGGCCACGCCGGGTCGCTTCGAGAAGCACCAGACCTGGAATCACATCACGCCGATGGTGCGCATCCTGGCGCTGGAGATCACCAACCACGCGGGCCATCACGAGGACAGCTACAAGCCGTTCTACAAGCTCGAGCCCGACACCAACGGACCGGTGCAGCCGCAGTTCCTGCTGGTGGTTCTGCTGGCGCTGGTGCCGCCGCTGTTCTTCATGATGATCAAGCCGCTGCTCAAGCACTGGGACATGCACTACGCCACGCCGCAGGAGCGCGAGATCGCGCGCCGTGAGAACGAGCGCGCCGGGTGGCACGAGCTGAACGCGCCGGATCCTGCGCGTGATCTGCCGGCCGGCATCTGGAACATGACGGCCGCCCGCGCCACCGCCTGATCGACGCGACGCCATGATCAAGGAAAGAGTCGCGACGGCGCCTGCCCGTGCCGACCTCTGCCGCATCACCGTGCGCGGCAAGGACGGCAGCGAGGAAGTCTTCGACGTCAAACGCAACGATCTGCTGCTGAAGGCCGCGATCGAGCAGGGCGTCGACTATCCGCACAACTGCCGCGTCGGCGTCTGTGGTTCCTGCAAGACCAGGGTGCTGTCCGGCAAGGTCAGCCCGATGGTGGACCTCGCGCTGTCGCCGCTGACCAACGAAGAAATCCAGGCCGGCTACGTGCTGGCCTGCCAGGCCAAGGTTCGTGAACCACTGGTCGTGGAAGCCAAGCTCGGCCGCCACGCGTTGCTGCCGGTACGCACCGTGTCTGCGCGCGTGGTCCGCTGGCACCGGCTGGCGGGCGATGTGATCGACCTGCGACTGGCGCTCGACACGCCGGTGCACTTCAACGCCGGGCAGTACTGCACGATCGCCGAGTCGGGCTCGTTCACGCGGCGCAGCTACTCGTACTACGACGTGCCGCCCGAGGAGGGCGCGCCGGCCGTCGAAGTCGGATTTCTCGTCAAGCGGCTGCCCGGTGGCCGGTTCTCGGAATGGCTGTTCGAGAAGGACCGGACCGGCTGCAAGTTCTGGATCGAAGGCCCGTTCGGGATCATGGGCGTCGATGACCCCGATCGCGACGGCCTGTGCGTGGCCGGCGGCACGGGCCTTGCGCCGATCCTGTCGATCGTCGGCGACCGCCTGAAGAAATCCCGCGTCGCGCGGTTCACGATCGTGTTCGGCGTGCGCACCGCGAACGATGTGTTCGCCAACGATCGTCTCGATCAGCTCCTTGCGGCCTATCCCGATCGCGTGCGCCTGGTCACGATCCTCTCGCACGAACCCGCCAGTTCTGCTTGGAGCGGCCCGCGCGGACTCGTCACCGCCGCGCTGGGCAAGGACCTGGGGGTGGACTTCGGCGAAGTCGCCGCCTTCCTGTGCGGCAACCTGGCTATGGTCGAGGCGGTGGAGAAGCGCCTCGTCGAACTGGGCGTTCAGCCGGATCGAATCCATGCGGACAAATTTGTTCCTTCGGGAACGCCCTGATTCGCGCCGGTCTCTCTCGATCAAGAATTTCACCGCAAAGGCGCAAAGGGAAAAGAGAGGTCGCAAAGGTATTTCAATTGATGTTCTCTGCGTCCTTTCTTTTCCCTTTGCGCCTTTGCGGTGAAGAATTCCATCGCGCGAGGCGACCGAGTCGTCTGAATGCTCGGTCCCCGCCAGGCCACGTAAACTTCCGAGATGAACCTCGTCGAATCCCAGCTGGACACCAGCACCGGCGTCCTGACGCTGACGATCAATCGCCCCGAAGTGCTCAACGCCATCGACGTGCCACTCGCGCACGCGATGAATGCGGCAATCGTGCCTCTGCGGGGCGATGCGCGCGTGCGGTGCGTGATCCTGCGCGGCGCGGGCCGCGCGTTCGTCGCCGGTGGAGACCTGTCGCGGTTCGCCGATGATTTCGACAAAGCGGCGGATGTGGCGGACGAGCTGTTGGATGCGCTGCATCCGGTCGCCGAGACGCTGCGCGCCATCGATGCGCCGGTGATCGCCGCCGTGCACGGTGCCGTCGCCGGTGCGGGGCTTTCGCTGATGTGCAGCTGCGATCTGGTCGTCGCCGCGACCGGCACGCGCTTCCTGATGGCCTACGACCGCGTCGGTGCGGCGCCGGATTTCGGTGGCACCTACTTCCTGCCGCGCGTGCTCGGAATGCGGCGCGCTGCGCAGTTCCTGTTCCTCAGCGAGACGCTGGATGCGGAGGCCGCGTTGCAGGCCGGCCTCGTGAACCAGGTCGTTGCGCCCGAGCAACTGGCGCCCACGGCCGAGGCGCTCGCGCGCAAGATCGCCAACGGTCCAACACGGGCGTTCGGGCAATACAAGCGGCTTGCGGACCGCGCGTTCGAGCGTGATCTGCATGATCAGCTCGAGGCCGAGCGCGATGCGTTCAAGGCCGCGACGAAGACCGAGGATTTCCGCGAAGGCGCCACCGCCTTCCTTGCCAAGCGGCCTGCGACGTTTCGCGGGCGCTAGTTACCAAAGAAGAACACGCCCCAGATGCTCAACGAAGACCAGCAGCTCATTTTCGACACCGCACAGCGCTTTTCGCGCGAGGTGCTTGCTCCCGGCGCCGCTGCACGCGAAAAGGCCCAGGCGATCGAGCCCGAAGTGTTCGAGGGTCTCGCCGCCATGGGCCTGCTCGGTATGACGGTGTCGTCGGACTGGGACGGCGCCGGCGCCGACTACGTTTCGTACGCCGCTGCATTGATGGCAGTGGCGGAAGGCGATGGCGCGGTGTCGACGGTGATGAGTGTCCACAACGCGCCGTTCTGCGCGATCCTCGAACGCTACGGCTCTCCTGAACAGAAGGACGCGGTTCTGCGTCCTGCGTCGCGCGGCGAGTTCATCGGCGCTTTCGCGCTGACGGAGAGCCATGCGGGTTCCGACGCCAGCGCGCTGCGCACGCGGGCGGTGGCGAAGTCTGGCGGCTACGTCATCAACGGATCCAAGCAGTTCATCACCAGCGGCAAGATCGGCAAGTACGTGATCGTGTTCGCGGTCACCGATCCGCAGAACCCGAAGCGCGGCATCTCCGCGTTCCTGGTGCCGACGGACGCCAAGGGTTACAGCGTCTCGAAGATCGAGCACAAGCTCGGGCAGAAGGCATCCGACACCTGCTCGCTGAACTTCGACGACCTCGAGGTCTCGGCCGAAAACCTGATCGGTGCGGAAGGCGAGGGCTATCGCATCGCGCTGTCGAGCCTGGAGACCGGGCGCATCGGCATCGCGTCGCAGAGCGTGGGCATGGCGCAGGCCGCCCTCGATGCCGCGATTCGGTATGCCGCGGAGCGAAAGTCCTTCGGCAAGTCGCTGCTCGATCATCAGGCCGTGAACTTCCGGCTCGTCGATGCGAAGACGCGGCTCGAAGCCGCGCGCCAGCTCGTCTTCTCCGCCGCCCGCATGAAGGACGCCGGCGTGCCCTGCCTCGATCAGGCCTGCATGGCCAAGCTGTTCGCATCGGAAACGGCCGAGGCCGTGTGTTCGGCCGCCATCCAGACGTTCGGCGGCTACGGCTATGTCGAGGACTTTCCGGTGGAGCGCATCTATCGCGACGTGCGCGTGTGCCAGATCTACGAGGGTACGTCGGATATCCAGAAGATCATCATCGGGCGCAGCCTCGCGGCCTGAGCGGGTCGCGTCGTCCTCCTCCCCGTGAACGACGCGCACAGAGAGGGATACCCGCTACACCGGCGATAAGAATCCTTCGGAGCCTTCGTTTACTCTTCGAACGCCTCCTCGATCCCGACCATGCCCTCAGCTCCGGAAGCGTTCATACCCACGCCAGGCCTGCACGACCGCCTCCGCTCGGGTACGCACGACCTGCACACGCAGGCCGAACGAAGCCAGGCGATGCAGGCCCTGATTCGCGGCCAGATGTCCCGGGACGCCTACGCCGCGCTGTTGCGCAATCTGCACGTTCTCTACGCGGCGCTCGAACCCGCGCTGGAGGCGCATCGCCACCATCCGATGCTCGCGCCGCTGCATGACGAGCGGCTGTCACGGTGCGCAGCGCTCGAGTCCGATCTGCGGGCGGTGCACGGCGAAGACTGGTCCCTGCTTCCGGTGGTGCGCACCGCAGGCGAATACGTGGAACGGCTGAAGATCCTGGAAGCCTGCACACCCGAACTGCTGGCCGCGCATGCCTACGTTCGCTATCTCGGCGATCTGAGCGGCGGACAGATCCTGCTCGAGCGCGTGGGCCGGATGCTGGGGCTCGAAGGCGGCGAGGGGACGCGCTTCTACGAATTCGGCGAACCCGGCGCGACCGTGCTGGCAAAGGAATTCCGCGAGGGGCTGGCCTCGTTGCCCGCGAGCGAAACGGACATCGAGCGGCTCGTCGACGAGGCGCGCCTGTCGTTCGTCCTGCACACGCGGATGTTCGACGAACTCGCGCCGGCCTGACGGCGGAGCCTACTTTCGAGCGGCGTCGTTCCGCTTCGCGTCCCACAACAGGCGCTGTCCGTCCCGGTCCAGGCACGGATCCAGGCGCGACAGGAACTCGGAGCCGACCAGACCATCGATCCCCCACTCGGGATCGAACGACTGCGCCATCGACGACAACGGGACCTTGTGCAGCGCCACACCCGGTGCGACCTCGACGACATCGGCCTGGCCGCTGAGGATCAGGAAGCGCTGGCCGCTGCCGCTCATGCCTTCGCGAATCTTCAGGTCCGGGTAGCGGCTGCGCAGCAGGCTTTCGTCGGCGAAGGAGGGGAATAGCTGCACGCCTCCGTTGTTCCCGCTGTCCACGGCGAGCGTCGCGAAACGCCCGTCGATGCCCACGCGGATCGTCGGCAGGCCGTGCTGCAATTGCATCGGAACGGTCGTGAGGGCAGCGCCGTCGAAGTCGGCGCGCTTCCAGCGCTGCATCGTGTGCTTCTGGTAGTCGACGCACACGACCGCGTCCTGCATCAGCGGCGCGCCGAGAAAGCCCGCGATCGGCGGCTCGCCGTCACCGCGCTCGGTGACTTCGTCGGGGATGTCGATGATGGCGTAGGTCTGGTCGCGCAACACGGCATCGCCGACGCGCACGCTCGGAATCGTCGTCAGCTTGGCGGCATTGGGTGTGCCGCTGGCGTCATGCAGGTTGACCTCGCCGGTGATCTTCAGATGCAGCGTCTTGGCCGTGTCGGCCGACACGATGTTTCCATCCGACAGGCCGCTGTCGAAGATGAATGGCAAGGGCCGGCCGGGCGTCAGTTCCACCTGGACGACGATATTGCCTTCCTCGAGATCGAACGGAATGGTCGCCGGCGCTACGCGCTTGGCGGCTGCTAATGCGGGCAGCATCACCAGCAGGCTGAGGACCAGCAGCGTCGCGCGGAAAGGTGCGTTCATGCGGGCACTGTCGCACGCCACGAGCCCGGCATCACTACCGGGCTCGTCACGTCATGCGTCGGCGGACTACCGGATCGAAAACCCTTCGTAGCCCTTTTCCGCAATCTCGTTGCACAGCTTCCGATACGTGCCGAAGCCACCGATGTACGGCAGGAACACGCGCGGCTTGCCCGGGATGTTCGCGCCCATGTACCAGGA
>Ga0187844_10001212_pt1 | contig 19888 bp, 18 predicted proteins | sample SpaLakP09_SKY_50_FD_134517 | JGI IMG/M metagenome (GOLD analysis project Ga0187844, IMG submission 134517) | Oligotrophic lake water microbial communities from Sparkling Lake, Wisconsin, USA - SP09_SKY_50 | ecosystem: Environmental > Aquatic > Freshwater > Lake | place: USA: Sparkling Lake...
GACGAGGCGCCATCGGCCGAGCTGCTCGGCCCCGCCGCACGCCCGGCACGCAGCGCCACCAGCCACAAGGGCAGCCACGGCCAGGTGCTGGTCGTCGGTGGCGCTCCGGGCATGCAGGGCGCGGCAAGGTTGGCCGCTCGCGGGGCGCTGGCCTGCGGCGCGGGGCGCGTCTACCTTGATCTGCTGGGCCTACCCGCCGATGAAGTCGCCGACCCTGGCCGGCCTGAACTGATGCGCGGCATGCTGGAGGAGCTGCCTGAGGCGGTGGGCGTCATTGGTTGCGGCGCCGGCGTCGCCATTGCTGCACTTCTGCCCGAGTTGCTGCCCCGGCTGTCCCGGCTTGTCATCGACGCCGACGCACTGAACGCCATCGCTGCCGAACCGGCCTTGCAGAACCTGCTCCGCGCCCGCCCCGCCGGCACCACGTTGCTGACACCCCACCCACTCGAGGCCGCACGCCTGCTCGGCCGCGATACCGCCGGCGTGCAAGCCGACCGCCAGGCCGCCGCGCGCGAGTTGGCGAACCGCTTCAACTGCACCGTCGTGCTGAAAGGCTCGGGCAGCGTCCTCGCCTCACCCGGTGAGCTCCCGGCGATCTGCGCCAGCGGCGGGCCTGCGCTGGCCACGGCTGGCAGCGGCGACGTGCTGGCCGGCTGGCTAGGCGGCCTATGGGCGCAGCAGCCGGGCCACAGCGCGCACGCCATCGCCTGCGCCGGCGTCGACGCCCACGGGCGCGCCGGCGAGGTGAGCGGCGCGCTGCGCGCCGGCGATCTCATCGAACGCCTGGCCGCGCAGCACTGACGCCTAACGGCGCTTGCGCGTCGGAGGCTTGGGCGCCGTCTTCTTGGCAGCCCGGCTGGACGCACGCTTGGCAGCCTGCTGCGCCGCCTTGACCGGGTGCAGCGCCGCGACGACGGCCTTGCGGCTCTGCTTCACGTCGCGGTCGGTCTGCTGCACCTCATCGAGCGCCTCGACGGCGGTCTTGGGCGCGCGCTTCTTGGCCGGCGCCCTGCCCGATGGCTTGCCTGACGGTTTGCCCGCTGCCGAGCGACTCGACGCCCGCGCCTCGTCCGCATCGCGCACGAGACGGAAGTCGATGCGACGCCCATCCAGGTCGACACGGCTGACCTGCACCTGCACGCGCGCGCCGGTGGCGTAGCGGATGCCGGTGCGCTCGCCGCGCAGTTCCTGGCGCACGTCGTCGAATCGGTAGTACTCGCCGCCCAGCTCGGTGATGTGTACCAGGCCTTCGACGTAGAGCGCGTCGAGTTGCACGAACAGCCCGAACGATGTGACGGCCGATACCGTGCCGGCGAACTCCTCACCGAGGCGGTCGCGCATGTAGCGGCACTTCAGCCAGGCCTCGACATCGCGGCTGGCCTCGTCGGCACGCCGCTCGTTGGCACTGCAATGCGCGCCGACGACCTCCCAGCGCTCGGCCTCGTTGCGCGCTTCCGCCGGGTTGGGCGGTGCCGCGCGGCCAGGGCGCTTGGGCGCCTGCGGCACGTTCATCTTGCTGGCGTCCAGCGTGTACTTCTTGCTTCCCAGCAAAGCCTTGATCACGCGGTGGACCAGCAGGTCCGGATAGCGCCGGATCGGGCTGGTGAAGTGCGTATACGCCGGATAGGCCAGGCCGAAGTGGCCGGAGTTGGTGCCGGTGTAGATGGCCTGCTGCATGGAGCGCAGCAGCATGGTGTGGATCTGCTGTGCGTCCGGGCGGTCCTTGGTTGCCTGGGCGATCTGCTGAAACTCGCGCGGGGTCGGGTCGTCAGAAACGCCCATGCCGATGCCCAGCGAGCGCAGGTAGTTCTGCAGCGTCGTGCGCTTCTCGTGCGTGGGGCCTTCGTGCACGCGAAAAAGCGCATGGTGCTTGTTCGACTGGATGAAGTCGGCCGAGCAGGTGTTGGCGGCCAGCATGGCCTCCTCGATCAGCCGGTGCGCGTCGTTGCGGGTGCGCGGGATGATCTTCTCGATGCGGCCGTTGTCGTCGCAGACGATCTGCGTCTCGGTCGTCTCGAAGTCGATGGCACCACGGCGGCCACGCTCGGCCAGCAGCGCGCGATAGACCTCATGCAGATGCAGCAGGTGCGGCACCAGTTCGCGCCGCTTGGCAGCCTCGGGGCCATGCGTATTGGCCAGGATGGCCGCGACCTCGGTGTAGGTGAAGCGCGCGTGTGAACTGATCACCGCCGGGTAGAACTGGTAGGCGCTGACGGTGCCGTCGCTGGACACGAGCATGTCGCAGACCATGCTGAGCCGGTCTTCATAGGGGTTCAGCGAGCACAAGCCGTTGGACAGCTTCTCCGGCAGCATCGGGATGACGCGGCGCGGGTAGTAGACGGACGTGGCGCGCTCGTAGGCGTCGGCGTCCAGCGGCTCGCCGGGCTTGACGTAGTGCGACACATCGGCGATGGCAACAAGCAGCCGCCAGCCCTCGATGGCCTTCTTGCCGCGGCCCTGCTTGAAGGGCTCGCAGTAGACGGCATCGTCGAAGTCGCGCGCGTCCTCGCCGTCGATGGTGACCAGGGGCACGTCGCGAAGATCGATGCGTCCCTTGAGGTCGGCGGCGCGCATCTTCTCGGGCAGCTTGGCGGACTGCGCCAGGGTCTCCGGGCTGAAGCGGTGCGGCACGTCGTACTTGCGCACCGCGATCTCGATTTCCATGCCGGGGTCGTCGATCTCACCCAGCACCTCGACGACGCGGCCGACAGGTTTGGAGTAAAGCGATGGCGGCTCGGTCAACTCGACCGCCACGACCTGACCCGCGGTCGCGTTGGCAATGCCGTTCTTGGGGATGAGGATGTCCTGACCCATGCGCCGGTCTTCCGGCGCGACCAGCCAGATGCCCGACTCCAGCAACAGGCGGCCGATGAGGGGCCGCTTCTTGCGCTCGAGGATTTCCAGCACCTTGCCCTCGGGCCGGCCGCGCTTGTCCAGGCGCACGACACGCACGCGCAGGCGGTCGCCGTGCATGACGGCGTGGGTCTCCTGCGACGAAAGATAGATGTCGGTGGAGCCGTCATCGGGGATCAGGAAACCATGCCCGTCCCGATGCCCTTGCAAGGTGCCTTCGACCTCGGCGAGCAAGCCCGCGCCATCGCCCGTAGGCGAGCCGTTCGTGTTCTTCAAGTTTTTGATGATAGAATCCTTGCTTTCCTGAAACGACTCAGGGCTTCATATGAAGTCTTGAGTACTTGCCCAGGTGGCGGAATTGGTAGACGCACTAGTTTCAGGTACTAGCGGGTAACTCCGTGGAGGTTCGAGTCCTCTCCTGGGCACCAAACAGAAAAGGCCAGCACGAAAGTGCTGGCCTTTGTCGTTTGGGGCACAGGAAGCGACGTCCAGTGGACATCGCGGGAGGACGAGAAAGGCTTGGAGCGGCGCTCCAAGCCGGGGTCGCGCTTGCGTGACCGAGTCCCCGCCGATGCGCCCTCGATGGGCGCTTCGGCGAGTCTTGCCGGACACCCATCTTCAGTCGATTCAAACGACGAACTTCTTCGCCAACGCATCCGGCCCCATGCCGTCGTACTCCTCGAACGGCTGATGGATCCACGGCGAGGTTTCCAGCATCTCGACGTAGTAGTCGGGCGTGTAGGCGGAGACCTGCTTAGTCCAGATGACTGCCGAGCGCAGCTCGCTGATCGACGGCATGCCGCGCAGGCGCTCCACAACGGCCTTCAGCGTGACGCCCGAGTCGGCCAGGTCGTCCACCAGCAGCACACGGCCGGCCAGTTCGCCCTTGGGCATGGTGATGTACTTGGCCAGGTCCAGGCGGCCCTGGATGGTGCCGGCCTCGGCGCGATAGGAGCTGGTGGACATGATGCCCAGCGGCTTGTCGAAGACCCGCGAAAGTACGTCACCTGGGCGCATGCCGCCGCGGGCCAGGCACAGAATCTGGTCGAACTCCCAGCCCGACGCGTGCACCTTGAGTGCCAGCCGTTCGGTCAGCAGGTGGTACTCGTCCCAGGACACGTAGAGATGTTTGCCGTCGTCGGTCAGCATGGTGGTCGCTTCTCCGTGGTGTAAGGGTGATCAGGCGCAGGTTAGGCCGAATAGGGATGACGCAGCACGATGGTGTGCTCGCGGTCGGGGCCGGTCGAGACCATGTGGATGGGCGTACCGATGACCTCTTCGACGCGCTTCAGGTAGCTGCGCGCATTGGCCGGCAGCGCGTCCCAGGACGTGATGCCGAAGGTGATCTCGGTCCAGCCCGGAAAGGTCTCGAACACCGGCGTGCAGGCTTCGATCTCGTCCGCGTCCAGCGGCAGGATGTCGTGCAGCTTGCCGTTGAGCTGGTAGCCCACGCACATCTTGATCTCGGCCAGGCCGTCCAGTACGTCGAGCTTGGTCAGGCACAGGCCGCTGATGCCATTGATGATCATGGAGCGCTTGAGCGCCGCAGCGTCCAGCCAGCCGCAGCGACGCGCACGGCCCGTGACGGTGCCGCGCTCTTGGCCAACAGTGGAGAGGTGGTAGCCGACTGTGCCCGGCACTTCCCAGTCCAGCTCGGTCGGGAAGGGGCCGGAGCCGACGCGCGTCGTGTAGGCCTTGGTGATGCCCAGCATGTAGTGCAGCATCTGCGGGCCGACGCCGGCACCGGCAGCGGCGTTGCCAGCCACGCAGTTGCTGGAGGTGACGTAGGGGTAGGTGCCGTGGTCGATGTCCAGCAGCGTGCCCTGGGCACCTTCGAACAGGATGTTGGCGCCGGCCTGGTGGGCCTTGTGGATCAGGTAGCCGACGTCAGCCAGCATGGGCGTGATCTGCTCAGCCATCTTCATGGCCTGCTCGAAGATGGGCTCGAAGGCCAGCGCCTCCGCCTTCAGATAACCGGAGAGCGCGAAGTTGTGCAGGTCAAGCAGCTCGCGCAGCTTCCTGGCAAAGCGCTCGGGATGCTTCAGGTCCTGGGCGCGCAACGCGCGGCGCGCGACCTTGTCTTCGTAGGCGGGACCTATGCCCTTGCCCGTCGTGCCGATCTTGCCGCTGCCGCTGCTCTCGCGCAGCAACTCGCGCGCCTTGTCCACGGCAACGTGGAAAGGCAGGATCAACGGGCAGGACTCGCTGATGAACAAGCGCGAACGCACCTCGACGCCGGCGGCTTCCAGGCGCTCGATCTCGGTCAGCAGGTGAGTCGGGTCGACCACCACGCCATTGCCGATGTAGCAGGCCACACCGTCGCGCATGATGCCGCTGGGGATCAATTGCAGCGCGGTCTTCACACCCTTGATGACCAGCGTGTGGCCCGCGTTATGGCCACCCTGGAAGCGCACCACGCCCTGGGCGTGGTCCGTCATCCAGTCCACGACCTTGCCCTTGCCCTCGTCACCCCACTGGGTGCCGACGACGACCACATTGCGTCCACGCGCGGTTTGGCTCTGCATCTTGTTTGCCTGCTTGCTTGAGATTGGAGAAGGCCGCCCGCGCTCAGAGCGCCCGGACGACCCAGTCAGCGTGTTCGCGAACAAGTTCGCGGTCACAGTCGAATTCATCGGCCTCGTGCTCGTGCCCGGGCAGTACGCAGACCACCGTCTCGCCCTGCTCGCGCAGCATGCGCACGGCCTGGCGCAGCGAGGCGTCCTCGCCCCAGGGTGCACGCACGGCGGCGCGCAGCGGCGTGGCGGGCGCCAACGTCACCAGCGTCTTCAGGTCCAGGCTGAAGCCGACGGCCGGGCGGCGGCGGCCAAACGCAGCACCGACCTCGTCGTAGCGCCCGCCGCGCAACACAGCATCGGAGCAGCCCGATGCGTAGGCCGCGAAGCGGATGCCGGTGTAGTACGCATAGCCCTGCAGATCGGCCAGATCAAAACCCAGGCTGACCTCGGGGTGGACCACGGCCAGATGACCAGCCAGCCAGTCCAGGTCGGCCAGCGCCGCCTTGACGAGCGGATGGTCGGGCAGGCGGAGCGCGGCCTCGGCCAGCACCTCGCGGCCCCCGAAGAGGCTGGGCAGGGCCAGCAGCGCGTCGCGCGTGACTGACGGCATGCCGGCGCTGAGCGCGGCGAGTGCAGATAGATCTTTGCCAGCCAGCGCGGCGGTGAGCGCTTCAAGCGTTTCAGGCGCCAGCTTGACGCCGTCGAGCACGCCTTGCAGCAGGCGCGCGTCGCCCAGGTCCAGCATCACCTCACGCAGACCCGCGCGGCGCAGCGCGTCCAGCGCCAGCTCATGCACTTCGAGGTCGGCTTCAAGGCCCGCGTGGCCGTAGATCTCGACACCGAACTGCAGCGGCTCGCGGCTGGTGTTGAGGCCATCGGGCCGGGTGTGCGCCACCGGGCCGCAGTAGCACAGGCGCGTCACGCCCTGGCGGTTCAGCAGATGCGCATCGATGCGTGCGACCTGGGGCGTCGTATCGGCGCGCACGCCAAGCGAGCGACCGGAGAGCTGATCGACCAGCTTGAAGAGCTTGATATCGGAGCCGCTACCCGCGCCGGACAGCAGTGAGTCGAGGTGCTCCAGCAGCGGCGGAATGACAAGCTCACAGCCATAGCTGCGGGCCATGTCGAGCAGCTCTCTACGCAGCTCTTCTATGCGGCGCGCCTGCGAGGGCAGGACATCGGCGATGTGCTCGGGCAGCAGCCAAGCAGAGGACATGGGCGAAGGCAGGCGGTAAAAACGGCATTCTACCGGTGCCGCCAGGGCCCCAGCCTCCAGATCAGCGCAACCAGAGCAGCCCCAAAAGGCCGAGAAGGACGCTGACCAGCCCAATGAAGCGAATCTGGCCGTCACTCATCGCAAGCACGCGACTGAAGACCTCACGCCAGCGCGACGGGCTGATGACGGGCATCAGCCCCTCGATGACCAGCACCAGCGCCAGCGCGGCCAGCAGTTCGTTCACTTGCGCGCAGGGGCGGCGGCAGATGAGGAGCCGGAGCCCCGCATGGCTTTGAAGAAGTCGCTGCCCGGGTCGACGACCATCACGTCGCTCTTCTTCGCGAAGCTGGCGCGGTAGGCCTCCAGCGAGCGATAGAACTGCGCGAACTGCGGGTCACGACCAAAGGCTTCGGCGTACAGCGCGGACGCGGCAGCGTCACCCTCGCCCTTGATCTTCTGAGCGTCACGATAGGCCTCGGCAACGATGATTTCGCGCTGGCGGTCGGCATCGGCCTTGATCTTCTCGCCTTCGGCCGAACCGGTCGAACGCGCTTCGGCAGCCACACGCTGGCGCTCGGACTGCATGCGGCGGTAGACCGAGTCGGTAATGCCTGAGGCGAAATCCACGCGCTTGATGCGCACGTCAACGATCTCAATGCCGAACTGCTTGGCTTCGTCGGCCAGGCGCTTGCGCACATCGTTCATGACCTTCTCACGCTCGGTGGCCAGCACGGCGATGACCGTGCGCTTGGTCACCTCTTCATTGAAGGCTGCCTGCACGACGGGCGAGAGGCGGTTCTCGATGTTGCGGATGTCGGCGCCGTTGTTGCGAATGAACTGGCGCGGTTCGGTGATGCGCCACTTGATGAGCCAGTCGATGACCAGGCTCTTCTTCTCGGCCGTGAAGATGGGGCGCGACTCGGCGCTGTCCAGCGTCTGCACGCGACGGTCCAGCAGCACGACGTTCTGGAACGGCGGCGGCAGCTTGAACTTCAGGCCCGGCTCGACGATGACTTCCTTGATTTCGCCCAGTGCGTAGACTGCAGCGAACTGGCGCTGGTCGACGATGAAGAGCGTGGACGACAACAGCATCAGCGCGACGAGGGCGCCGGCGACGATGGCGGCAATACGGTTCATGAAGAGAGTCCTCGATCAGCGGCCGTCACGGCTGCGCTGGTTGTCACGGCTGCGCAGGTCGTTGGCACTGGGCACGACCTGCGTGTCGGGCAGCGCGGCGGGCTGGGGCGCCGACACGGTCACGCTGCCGCTGCTGCCCTGCTGCAGCAACTTGTCCAGCGGCAGGTAGAGCATGTTGGAGCCGCTCTTGCTGTCCACCATGACCTTGCTGACGTTGGTGTAGACCTGCTGCATCGCGTCGATGTAGAGACGGTCACGCGTGACCTGAGGCGCCTTCTGGTACTCGGTCAGCACACTCTTGAAGCGCTGGGCATCACCCTCGGCCGTAGCGATGACACGGGCCTTGTAGCCTTCAGACTGCTCGCGCAGCTTGGCCGACTCGCCCTGGGCACGCGGGATGACCTCGTTGGCATAGGCCTGGGCCTCGTTCTTGGTCTGCTCCTTGTTCTGCCCGGCCTTGAAGGCGTCCTCGAACGCGGCCTGCACCTGTTCGGGCGGCTGCACGCTCAGCACGTTGACGTTCTTGACCTGGATGCCGGCCTTCAGGCGATCCAGCTGAAGCTGCACGGACTTGGCAAGGTCGGTCGCGATCGCGTCGCGCTGCTCATACAGCACCGAGTCCATCGTGCTCTTGCCGACGATCTCGCGCACTGCGGATTCGGCGGCCAGCATGACGGCGTCCTTGGGTTGCGCGTTTTCGAACAGGAACTCGCGTGCGTCCTTGATCGTGTACTGCACGGTGAAGCGGATGTCGACGATGTTCTCGTCCTGCGTCAGCATGGACGAGTCACGCAGGCCGGTCGCGGCGACGACCGAGTTGCGTCCCACCTCGACCTGCTGCAACTGCGTGACCGACACGACCTCGTGTTGCTGCAAAGGATAGGGCAGCCGCCACTGGAACCCGGCCTCGACCGTCTTGCTGTACTTGCCGAACGACGTGACGACGCCCTGCTGACCTTCCTGCACGATGAAGAAGCCGCTGACCAACCAGCCCAGCACGACAACGCCCGCAATCAGGCCGGCGCCGATGCCGGCGCCCTTCATGTCGGGCGCGCCGCCCGAACCGCCAGGGCTGGCAGGTCCGCCGGACTTGCCGCCGAACATGCCCGAGAGCTTGCGGTTGAAGTCGCGCCAGAGCTCGTCGAGATCGGGCGGACCGTCGTTGCGACCGTTGTTCAGCAATCGGCCCGCGGCTCTGGCGATAGGCGTGATCAAACGCTGCGCCCAAGGGCTGCGAGTCGGTGTGTGGGAAGTGCTGCTCATGCCTGAGAAGGGTCTGAGTAAGAAGGCTCGCCGTCATCAGATGAAGGCGACGGATCGGAGTCGAAACGTGGGTCCCGCTCGTCGGGAATCAAGGGCTGGGCCTGCATCGCCGTTGCAATCAATTGACGCAACTCGGGCAGGCCGCTGCCGTCGAGCGAGCTGACAAACACGCGCGGCGTGGGCCCAGTGCCGCCACTGGCGCGCAGTACGGCATCAACCACCTCGCGCGGGCGTTGGTCATCGGCCAGCAAGTCCTGCTTGTTGTAGACCAGGAGCTGCGGCACATCGGCCGCGCCGATCTCGGCCAGCACGCGCTCGACTTCGGCGATCTGCTCCTCCAGCGCGGGGCTGGAAGCATCGACGACGTGCAGCAGCAGGTCGGCATCGGCCGCCTCCTGCAATGTCGCGCGGAAGGCCTCGACGAGCTTGTGCGGCAGGTCACGGATGAAACCGACGGTGTCCGACAGCGAGACGCTGGCGCCGGCCTGCTCCAGATAGAGCGAGCGCGTCGTCGTGTCCAGGGTCGCGAACAGCTGGTTGGCGGCATAGGCGCGCGCCTTGGTCAACGCGTTGAACAGGGTGCTCTTGCCCGCGTTCGTGTAGCCGACCAGCGAGACCTTGAACACGCCGTTGCGCGAGCGCGAGCGGCGCTGGGTGCTGCGCTGCTTTTGCACCTGCTTCAGGCGTTCCTTGGTCTTCTTGATGCGGTCGTCGATCATCCGACGATCCAGCTCGATCTGTGCCTCGCCCGGGCCGCCGCGCATGCCGATGCCGCCGCTCTGACGCTCAAGGTGGCTCCAGCGGCGCACCAGGCGCGTGGCCAGGTACTGCAGCCGTGCCAGCTCGACCTGCAGCTTGCCCTCGTGGCTCTGCGCGCGGGCGGCAAAGATTTCGAGAATCAGCGCCGTGCGGTCGGCGACGGGCACGCCCAGCACGCGCTCAAGATTGCGTTGCTGGGCTGGCGAGATCGCCTGGTCGAACAGCACCGTGTGGGCCTGGTGAGCCTGCACGAGCAGCTTGATCTCGTCGGCCTTGCCAGAGCCCACGAACAGCGCCGCATCGGGCGCCTGGCGGCGGGCAATGACCTTGGCGACGGGGGTGTCGCCGGCAGACTCGGCCAGCAACGCCAGCTCATCGAGGCTTTCGTCAAAGCCCTGCTTGGCGGACTGCCGACCGAAATCGACACCCACAAGAATGGCGCGCGCCGCCTCGGAGGGCGGCGTCGCGGTGTGGTCAGAGGTCGCGGACAAGGGGGCGGTGATCAGGCGTCCGCAGGAGCGTCGCCAGCGTGGAAGTTGACTGCGCGGCCCGGCACGACGGTGGAGATCGCGTGCTTGTAGACCATCTGGGTCACGGTATTGCGCAGCAGAACGACGTACTGGTCAAACGATTCGATGTGGCCTTGCAGCTTGATGCCGTTGACCAGATAGATCGAAACCGGCACATGCTCTTTGCGCAGCAGGTTCAAAAAAGGGTCCTGCAAAAGTTGGCCTTTGTTGCTCATCGGTATGCTCCGAGTTTTCGGGGGAAGAGGGGGAATCGGGAGTGCGGGTTGGACCTTAACACAGGGTTTTGCCGCATCCGGCCGTCACCCTAGGTCTTTTCGTCGAAGGGATTCTTCGAGGAACGTAGCTCTATCTTCAGCGGCGTTCCGACCAGCTTGTAGTGGGCGCGGATGCGGCCTTCCAGGTAGCGCTTGTAGACCTCCGTCACACCGTCGAGCGCATTGCCGTGGATGACGACGATGGGCGGGTTCTGGCCGCCCTGGTGGGCGTAGCGCATCTTGGGGCGGGACACGCCTGAGCGCTTGGGCTGCTGGTGCTCCACGGCCTCGTGGATGAGGCGCGTCAGCACCGGCGTCGTCATCTTGCGGTAGGCCGAGGCATAGGCGTCGGCCAACGAGTTCCAGACCGCCGACAGTCCCTGGCGCTTCAGTGCCGAGATGTTGTGCATCGGCGCGAACTTCAGGAAGGTCAGGCGCTGCTCGATCTGGCGCTGCAGCGTCTCGCGCTGGTAGCTGTCGACGGCATCCCACTTGTTCAGAGCCAGGACCACCGCGCGGCCGCTGTCGAGGATGTAGCCGGCGATGTGAGCGTCCTGGTCGGTCACGCCTTGCGTCGCGTCCAGCAGCAGCAGCACGACGTGCGCGTCGGCAATGGCCTGCAGCGTCTTGACGACCGAGAACTTCTCGATCGCCTCAAAGACCTTGCCCTTGCGGCGCAGGCCGGCAGTGTCGATGAGCTTGAACTTCTGGCCGTTGCGCTCGAAGTCGACCGAGATCGCGTCGCGCGTCGTGCCCGGCATGTCGAAGGCGACGAGGCGCTCCTCACCGAGCCAGGTGTTGATCAGCGTGCTCTTGCCCACGTTGGGGCGGCCGGCCACGGCCAGGCGGATGACGCCGTCTTCCTGTGGCCCGGCGCCGAACTCCTCGGTGGCGTCTTCAAACGGCTCCAGCACCGCGTCCAGCAGGCTGCGGATGCCCTGGCCGTGGGCCGACGAGATGGGGTGCGGCTCGCCCATGCCCAGCTCGTGGAACTCGGCCAGCAGCGGCGACTCGCTCATGCCCTCGGCCTTGTTGACGGCCAGGTGGACTCGCTTGTTGACGCTGCGCAGGTAGCGGGCGATGTCGCTGTCGTGGGCCGACAGGCCCAGGCGGATGTCGACGACGAAGATCACCGCGTCGGCTTCAGCGACGGCCTGCTTGGTCTGCTTGGCCATCTCCTTGACGATGCCGGTGCTGCTGTCGGGCTCGAAGCCGCCGGTGTCGATGCAGATGAACTCGCGGTCGCCCATGCGGCCGTCGCCGTAGTGGCGGTCGCGCGTCAGACCTGCGAAGTCGGCCACGATGGCGTCGCGCGACTTCGTCAGGCGGTTGAACAACGTCGACTTGCCCACGTTGGGGCGGCCGACCAGGGCGATGACTGGTTTCATTCGGCCTTCACGGCAAACAGGCTGCCATTCTTGGTCGCGACCAGCGCGGTGTCACCCAGCAGCGCGATGGCGGCGATGGGCGAACCGTCGGTGGCGATGCGCGAGCGGGTCTTGCCGGTATCGCGGTCCAGCAGGTGGAGCTGGCCTTCGTAGTCGCCCACCAGCACCTGCTTGTTCAGCAGCACCGGCGCAGAGAGCTTGCGCAGCTGGAACTGGTCGGCCGACCAGGCCAGGTCGCCGTTGGCCAGCTTCCAGGCGGACAGGCGGTCCGAGGCATCGCCAGCAACGACGACCTGGTCGTCCGCGCCGATGCCGTTGGTGCCACCGACGACCCGGTTCCACAGCGCGCTGCCCCGTTCGGCGTTGACGCAGCCGACAGCCGACTGGAAGGCACGTGCGCAGATCACATCACCCTGGCGCACGGCCGGACCGACGAGATCGGCGAGGCGTTCGACTTCGTTGGTGCCGCGCGGCGTGGACACGCTGGCCTCCCAGCGCAGCTGACCCTTGAGCGGATCGATGCCAGCCAGGCGTGCGCCTTGACCGACGATGAGCGTATCCTTGTAGGCCAACAGCACGCCGGCCTTGGCCAGTGTCAGCGGCTCGCCGGGGCGGCGCAGTTCCCAGATCTTGCGGCCGTCCAGCGCGTCATAGGCCAGCACCTGTCGGTCCAGCGTCACCGCGAAGACGCGCTCGCCGGCCACCAGCGGCGCGGCGATGACAGGCGTGGGCAAAGCCTTCTTCCAGACGACCTTGCCGTTGTCCAGCACGACGAGTTCGTTGTCGCGGTTGACGACGGCGGCAAAGCGCCCGTCGCTGCCGATGCCGGCCGCCAGCTTGGCGCCGACCGTGCCGCGCCAGAGCTCGCGGCCATCGGCGGCGGCCAATGCGCGCACCGTGCCATCGGTGCTGGCGACGACGAAGCGATCACCGGGCGTCGCGATGCTGAGCGGAAAGGTGACGTCGTCGCCCTTGCTGCTCCACAGCACACGACCGGTGGCAGGGCCGGAGAGCGTCTCCAGAACGGCGGGCTTGGCCTTGGCGTCGCCGAACCAGTTGTTCCAGGTGTTGCTGATCGTCGAGCAGCCCGACAGCGAAACCGCAGCCAACGAGACCAGCGTGATCTGAACGAGGCGCTTCATTGCGCGGCTCCGGTGGTTTCGACGGCAGTGGGCACGCCCAGCGTGGCCAGCTTGGCCTCGACGATGCGGCGATAGTCCTGCGTCTTCTCCAGGCCGGCCAGGGCCTTCAGGTACTCGGCCTTGGCGGCATCGCGCTTGTCCTGCAGCAGCAAGGCGTCGCCGCGGCGGTCCGCCACGAGGGCGGCAAAGTCGGGCGACTTGATCGCGTCCAGCGTCTTGGTCGCTTCATCGAACGCCTTGGCGTCGAGCTGCAGGCTGGCCAGGCGCAGGCGGGCGAGGTCGCGGTAGGCCGCTTCGGAGCCCTGCTCCGCCACCCAGGCCAGGCTCTGCTTGGCTTCATCGGCCTTGCCCTTGTCGAGCTGCAGCTTGGCGACCTGCAGGCCAGCCTGCGCGGCATAGCCGGTGCCGGCGAAGCGCGTCTTCAGGTCACCGGCAGCGGCGGCAGCCTTGTCGGCGTCCTGAGCGGTCATGGCGCGGTCGAACTCTTCGTACATCGCAGCGGCCTTGGCGGCCTGCTCGCGCTGGTACCAGTTCCAGCCCTGCCAGGCGGCAAAGGCAGTGAGGACGGCGGTCAGCACCCACGTGATGAGATTGCCCCAGCGCTTCCAGAAGGCCTTGAGCTGGTCGAGTTGTTCTTGTTCTTCGAGGTCGAGATGCGATGCCATGAGAGGAATACAGCGTGGTGCGGGCAGGACCCGGGATTATGCGGTGCGCAACTCGGCCGCCCAGGCGGCCACGTCGGCGAGGGAGCGGGCGACTTGTTCGGCGCCCTTCTCGTTGTCTGACCGAAGGGGTTTCACGGCAACTTCGCCGCGCGCCAACTCGTCGGTGCCGAAGACCAGCGCGAAGCGCGCGCCGGAGGCGTCGGCTTTCTTGAACTGCGACTTGAAGCTGCCACCACCGGCATGCATCTGCACCGCCACGCCGGCGGATCGCAGGGCTTCAAGCGCGGGAAGGATGCGCGGCAGCTCGGCAGGGTCAGGCACGACGGCGTAGACATCCGGCACCGGCGCGGGCGACTGCAGGCCCAGCGTCTCCAGCAGCAGCAGCAGGCGCTCAAGTCCCATGCCGAAGCCCACGGCCGGCGCGGGCTTGCCGCCGAGCTGCTCGACGAGACCGTCATAGCGGCCGCCGGCGCAGACCGTGCCCTGGGCGCCGAGCTTGTCGGTGACCCACTCGAAGACGGTCAGGTTGTAGTAGTCCAGCCCGCGCACGAGGCGCGGGTTGATGCGGTAGGCCAGGCCGACAGATTCCAGCAGCGCTTTCACGCCGTTGAAGTGGGCCTGCGATTCGGCCCCAAGGAAGTCCAGCAGCTGCGGCGCGCCCTCGGCCATGGCCTGCATGGCGGGGTTCTTGGTGTCCAGCACGCGGAGGGGGTTGGCGTACATGCGGCGCTTTGCTTCCTCGTCCAGCACGTCCTGGTGCTGCTCAAGGTAGGCAACGAGGGCTTCGCGATGCGCGCGACGTTCCTCCGGCTGGCCCAGGCAGTTGATCTCCAGCGTGACGTCCACGCCTTCCTTCAGGCCCAGCTCACGCCACAGCGTGCGCGCCAGCAGGATGACCTCGGCGTCCACGTCCGGGCCCGCGAAGCCCAGCGCCTCGATGCCCATCTGGTGGAACTGGCGGTAGCGGCCCTTCTGCGGCTTCTCGCGGCGGAACATGGGGCCGACGTAGTACAGGCGCCGAGGGCTGTCGCGCAGGTAGCTGTGCTCGATCATGGCCCGCACCACGCCGGCCGTGCCCTCGGGGCGCAGCGCCAGGTGCTCGGCCTGGCCGTGCTTGTCGGCGCGGTCCTCGAAGGCGTACATCTCCTTCTCGACGATGTCGGTCACTTCGCCGATGCCGCGCACAAACAGCGCCGTGGGCTCGACGATGGGCACGCGCACGTTGCTGTAGCCGTAGCGCTGCAACACGCTGCGCATCGTGGCTTCAAGTTGCTCCCAGCGCGCCGATTCCGGCGGCAGGATGTCGTTCATGCCTTTGACAGCCTGGAGGGGCTGCACTTTCTTGTTCTCGCTCATGGGATCTGTGTTCAGGCCGTGGCCGTGGCGCCGAAGCGCTTCTCGATGTAGTTCTCGACCAGCGCGTGGAACTCGTTGGCGATGTTGTCGCCGCGCAGCGTCAGCGCCTTCACGCCGTCGATGAAGACGGGCGCAGCGGGCGCCTCGCCAGTGCCCGGCAGGCTGATGCCGATGTCGGCGTGCTTGCTCTCGCCGGGGCCGTTGACGATGCAGCCCATCACGGCCACCTTCATCTCCTCGACGCCGGGATACTTGTTGCGCCAGACCGGCATCTGCAGGCGCAGGAAGTCATCGATCTGCTTGGCCAGTTCCTGGAAGGTGGTGCTGGTCGTGCGGCCGCAGCCGGGGCAGGCGGTCACGCTGGGGTTGAAGTGGCGCAGGCCCAGCGCCTGCAGGATCTCCAGCGCGACGACGACTTCCTGCGTGCGCGACTCGCCCGGCTGGGGTGTGAGGCTGACGCGGATGGTGTCGCCGATGCCTTCTTGCGCCAGGATGCCTAACGCAACGCTTGAGGCCACCGTGCCCTTGGTGCCCATGCCGGCTTCGGTCAGACCCAGGTGCAGCGCGTAGTCGCAGCGGCGGGCCAGTTCGCGGTAGACCGAGATCAGATCCTGCACGCCGCTGACCTTGCAGCTGATGATGATGTTGTCGGGGTTCAGGCCCAGTTCCGCAGCGTAGGTGGCCGACGTCAGCGCCGATTCAACCAGCGCCTGGTACATGACCGGCTTGGCATCCCAGGGCACCGCCCGCCTGGCGTTCTCGTCCATGAACTGGGCGAGCAGCTCCTGGTCCAGGCTGCCCCAGTTGACGCCGATGCGCACGACCTTGTCGTACTTGGCCGCGGCCTCGACCATCATCGCGAACTGGCGGTCCTTCTTGTCGCCCTTGCCCACGTTGCCCGGATTGATGCGGTACTTGGACAGCGCCTGGGCCATGGCCGGGTACTCGGTCAGCAGGCGGTGGCCGTTGTAGTGGAAGTCGCCCACCAGCGGCACGTCGATGCCCATGCGGTCGAGCTGCTCGCGGATGTAGGGCACCTGCTCGGCGGCCTCGGGTGTGTTGACGGTGATGCGCACCATCTCCGACCCGGCAATGGCCAGCTCCTTGACCTGGATGGCCGTGCCGATGGCGTCCACCGTGTCGGTGTTGGTCATGGACTGCACGCGCACCGGCGCGTCGCCGCCCACGGTGACCACACGGTTGCCCCAGACCACGCGGGCCTGGCGGCTCTTGCGCGGCGCCGGGGCCGCCTCGGGAATGATGTGTTCGCTCATCAGTTCAACTCCACTCGAGCGACGTTGTTGCTGGCGCGGGCGTTCAGGTCGTAGGCGCTGCCGCGCCATTCGATCTGGGTACCGCTGACGTTGCCGACGCGCACCTTGTAGGGCGCGGCGCCGCTGAATTCCTGCTGCTCGCCCTGGCGCAGCACGCGCGACAGCAGCGTCTGGCCCTTGGCGTCCACGACCTCGATCCAGCTGTCGGCGGTGGCAGTCAGGCGCAGCGCGGGGCTGCCGGCTGCATTGACCACGGGCGGGGCCGGGACGTCGCGGACCTGCAGCGGCGCGGAAGCCAGCACCGCCGGCGCCGAGGCCGCCGCGACGGGTAGCGGCGACACCACGGCCTCAGACGCCGCCAGCGGCGCCGGAATGAACTCGACGACCGGCGCGCTGGCCGCGCTCGTGACGACGCCGGACGCAGGCGACGAAACGGGCGGGAAAGCGGGCGTCGGGTCGCTCTGGGGCAACCAGCCGGCCGGCACCCAGTAGATGGCTGCGGCGACGATCAGCAGCAGCCCAAGGCCCCAGACGACGGGGCGCTTCAACAGGGCCAACACGCCGCCGTCGATGGGGCCGGCGCCGCGCTCGCGGAAAGGCTGGTTCAGCCCCGGGCGCACGTCGAAGCCCAGCTCGCTGGTGCGCGGCAGCAGGGCCAGCACCGGGCCTGAGTCCACCTTGAGCGCGCGGCAGACGGCCGTGGCCAGCGCACGCGCAAAGGTCGCGTCGGGCAGCTCGGTGAACCGGTCGCCCTCAAGCGCCTCCAGTTTGGCCTGGGGCACCTTGAGCATGACGGCCAGCGCCGCGATGTGCAGGCCGCGCTGCTGGCGGGCGTTCCTGAGCCAGGCGCCGGCGGTGGTCGGCTCTGGGGCTCGTCCCTCGGAGATGGGTTCCATCGTCTTGTTCTTGTGGTGGCCGCTCAGCGGCTCAATCTTCGTAACGGCCGGCGTCCAGCGCCTGCGTCTCGGGGGACTGCGGGAACTTGCGGCGCAGCATCAGGGCCAGGTCCTCGACGCTGCCGGTCTGGCCAAGCTTGCGCTCGATCCGCAGCTGCAACCACAGGCTCTGTGCGTTGAGCTGCTCGGGCTGGTCGTTGACGCGCTTGACGTAGAAGCGCGCACGCTCCAGCTCGCGGTTGCGAAACAGCACCTCGGACAGGTTCACCGCGATGACGGGGCTGCTCGGATCCAGCTCGAAGGCGCGCGACAGCGTCTTCTCGGCCACCAGCATGCGCCCGGCGCGGGCCTCGCAGACGCCCTTGGCCAGCAGCGTGCGCGCCGGGGAGCGGTAGGTGGACTGGGCCAGCGCCTGGTCGAACAGCGAGTCGGCCGTGGGCCAGCGCTGCTGCTGGCACAGGAACCAGCCGTAGTTGTGCAGGGTGTCGGGGTCGTTGGGGTAGACGACCAGCGCGCGGCGGAAGGATTCCTCGGCCAGCGGGTAGTCGCCCATGGCGGCGTAGATGAGGCCGCGCAGGTCACGGCCTCGCGCATGTCCGGCTTGGCCTGCAGCGCGAGCTTGAGGTCGTCCAGCGCTGTTTTGAACTGGCCGCGCGAGAAATAGCCCTGGGCCAGCTCCAGGCGGTAGCCAGCGCGGCGGTCGGCGTCGGTCTGGTCCGAATCGGTTTTGATCTCTCGCTCGGCCGTGGGGGCGGTACCGGTGCTGGCACAGGCGGCGAGCAGGGCGGCGGTCAGGACGGTCAGCAGTCGCTTCATCAAATCCTCTGGGTTGGGCACCAAGCGTGTCACGGGGCGGATTTGGCCACCGTCACGGGTGCCCTGACCATGCGGATATGCGCGCGGGTGCGGTCCTGCACCTCGCCAGCCAACTGCCCGCAGGCCGCGTCAATGTCGTCACCACGCGTCTTGCGCACCGTCGTCACGATACCGGCCTGGACCAGCACTTCGGCAAACGCCTTCACGCGTGCATCCGTGCTGCGCGTCAGGCCCGAGGCCGGGAAGGGGTTGAACGGGATCAGGTTGATCTTGCAATTGACGCGGTTTTTGACCAACCGCACCAGCTCACGGGCCTGCTCCGGCGAGTCGTTCACCTCCTGCAGCATGCAGTACTCGAAGGTGATGAAGTCGCGCGGCGCCTTCTCGAGGTAGCGGTTGCAGGCGTCCAGCAGCTCGGCGATGGGGTACTTCTTGTTCAGCGGCACGAGCTGGTCGCGCAGCGGGTCGGTCGGCGCGTGCAGGCTGACGGCCATGGCCACGGGGCAGTCCTCGCGCAGCCGGTCGATCATGGGCACGACGCCGGAAGTCGACACCGTCACGCGGCGGCGGCTGAGGCCGTAGCCATGGTCGTCCAGCATGGTCTTGAGCGACGGCACGAGCTGGTCGTAGTTCTGCAGAGGCTCGCCCATGCCCATCATGACGACGTTGGAGATCACCCGCTCGTCGGTGTTCAGGCGCTTGCGCAGGTTGTGTTCGGCAAACCAGAGCTGGGCCGTGATCTCGGCGGTACTCAGGTTGCGACTGAAGCCCTGATGACCCGTCGAGCAGAAGCGGCAGCCCACCGCACAGCCGGCCTGGCTGGAGATGCACAGCGTGCCGCGGTCGTCTTCGGGGATGAACACGGCCTCGACCGCGTCGCCATTGCCGACATCGAACAGCCACTTGATCGTGCCGTCCGCCGAGACATGCTCGGAGATGACCGGCAATGCGCTGATGTGGGCGCGCCCCTTGAGCTTGTCGCGCAGGGACTTGGCGAGGTCGGACATCTGCTCGAAGTCCGACGCGCCTTTCTGGTGGACCCAGCGGAACAGCTGGGTCGCACGGAACCTCTTTTCGCCCAGTTGCTCGCAGTAGGCGGCAAGGCCTTGCAGATCGAAACCAAGGAGGTTGACCGCGTCCATACGAACTTCCTGGGCCGGGGTCACCGACCCCGTTGGGGGTTTACTTGGCAGCGTAGACGTTCATGCCCGGGAAGAAGAACGCCACTTCAACGGCGGCCGTCTCGGCGGCGTCGGAGCCGTGCACGGCATTGGCGTCGATGCTGTCGGCGAAGTCGGCACGGATGGTGCCCTTCTCGGCCTTCTTCGGGTCGGTCGCGCCCATCAGGTCACGGTTCTTCAGGATGGCGCCTTCGCCTTGCAGAGCCTGGATCATCACCGGGCCGGAGATCATGAAGTTCACCAGGTCGTTGAAGAAGGGGCGAGCCTTGTGCACGGCGTAGAAAGCCTCAGCATCGGCGCGCGACAGCTGAACCAGCTTGGCGGCGACGATCTTCAGGCCGGCGGCTTCAAAGCGGGCGTAGATCTGGCCGATGACGTTCTTCGCCACGGCATCGGGCTTGATGATGGACAGGGTGGTTTCGATGGCCATGGAGTTCTCCTGAAGGGCTGTATTGGACAAAGCCTGCGATTGTAGCGGGCAGGGATGACCCTAGTTAAGGGGCCACCGAGCTTTCAGCGACGCCCACCATAGCCACCGCCGGAGCGGCCACCACCGCCGCCTCCACCGACACCACCCTTGCCACCACGTCCACCGCCACGGCCGCTGCGGCGCAGGAAGGAGTCGCCTCCGTTGTAGCCCAC
>Ga0187844_10001213_pt1 | contig 19884 bp, 16 predicted proteins | sample SpaLakP09_SKY_50_FD_134517 | JGI IMG/M metagenome (GOLD analysis project Ga0187844, IMG submission 134517) | Oligotrophic lake water microbial communities from Sparkling Lake, Wisconsin, USA - SP09_SKY_50 | ecosystem: Environmental > Aquatic > Freshwater > Lake | place: USA: Sparkling Lake...
ACCCCTCCTCATGCTTGCAACCACCACCCTGTTCCTCGCCGCCGCCGTGCTGTTCGTGCCGCTGTTCAAGCGGCTCGGATTGGGGGCGGTGCTCGGTTATCTGGCGGCGGGGCTGGTCATCGGACCCGGTGGGTTGGGCCTGATCGGCGATGTCGAATCGATCCTGCATATCTCCGAGTTCGGCGTGGTGCTGCTGCTGTTCGTGATCGGCCTCGAGTTGCAGCCCTCGCGTCTGTGGCACCTGCGGAGTCCGGTCTTCGGAACTGGCGGCCTGCAGGTACTGCTCAGCACGATGGCGCTCGGAGGCGTGGCGCTGGCGCTGGACCAGACGCCGGTGGTGGCGCTGGTGGTCGGATTCGGTCTGGCGATGTCGTCCACCGCGCTGGTGCTGCAGATGCTGGGCGAGCGAAAGGAACTCACCGACAAGCACGGCCGGGCGGCCTTCGCGGTGCTGCTGTTCCAGGACCTGAGCGTGATCCCGTTCCTGGCGCTGGTCCCCTTGATGGCGACGCAACCCGGCCGCGAAGGCGGCGGAGACTGGATGCCCGCGCTGTTCGCCCTTGGGGCGATCGTCGGCGTCATCGCGCTCGGCCGCTATGCCCTGCGTCCGGTCCTGCGTGCGATCGCGGCCGTCGAGATGCCGGAAGTGTTCACGGCGGCGGCACTGTTGCTGGTCGCGGGCACGGCGCTGCTGATGGAGGGCGTGGGTCTGTCGCTGTCGCTCGGCGCCTTTCTTGCCGGCGTGCTGCTGGCGGACTCCGAGTACCGGCACGAACTGCAGGCGGACATCGAGCCGTTCAAGGGCCTCTTGCTCGGCCTGTTCTTCATGGCGGTCGGCATGGGGGCCGATGTCCACCTCGTGCTCAGCCAGCCGCTGCTCGTGTTCGGTCTCGTCGTCGTCCTGCTCGCGATCAAGGGCGGTGTCCTGTTCGGCGTCGGCCGCTTCACCGGTCTGGACAACATGGCCGCGCGACGCCTGGCATTCGCGGCCTCGCAGGGCGGCGAGTTCGCTTTCGTCCTGTTCGGTGTGGCGGCAACGGCGGGAATTCTCGCGCCCGACCTGCAGGGCCTTCTGGTCGTCACCGTGACGCTGTCGATGATCCTGACGCCGCCGCTCTACGCACTGCAGTCGCGCTGGGGGCAGGAGAGCGAGGCGCGTCCGTTCGATGAGATCGTGGTGCCGGAGACGCCGGTCGTCATCGCCGGCTTCGGTCCGTTCGGCCAGATCATCGGCCGCGTGCTGCGTCTGCGCGGCGTGCCGTACACGGTGCTCGAACGCGACTGGCAGCAGGTGGACTTCCTGCGCCAGTTCGGCAGCCCGGTGTTCTACAGCGATGCCACGCGGCTGGAAGTGCTGCGCGCGGCGCACGTGGGCAAGGCGCAGCTGTTCGTCATCAGCGTGGCGGAACCGGAGGACGCGAGCCTTCGCATCGCCGAGACGGTGCGCAAGCACTTCCCGAACGTGCGCGTGTTCGCTGTGGCCCGCACGCGCCAGCACGCGATGCATCTGATGGATCTGGGCGTGCACAAGGTGGTGCGTCGCGCGTACTTCTCGAGCCTGCACATGACGCGCGACGTGTTGATCGAACTCTGTGACGCGCCCGAGAAGGCCGACGACATCCTGATGCGCTTCCAGCGCTTCGATCAGGACACGCTGCTGCGCCAGCAGGCCATCCATCGCGATCCCGAGCGCATGCGGCAGTCGGCGAAGGAGGCCGCCAAGGAACTCGAGCAGCTGTTCGAGGACGATCGACGATCCGAGCCGCCGCCCACGCGGCCCGCCGACTCCACGTAGCTCTCCCCCGGATTCCCGCGCGCTGACGCATGTTCGCCATCTCGCTCCACACGCTGGTTTCGCTGATCGCGTTGGGGATGGCGTTCGCGTTCATCACGGCCGATGCGCACTCGCGCACGTCGCAGGCGCTGGCGATTTCGCTGGGCGCCACCGGCGTTGCGATCTTCCTGAACGTCTCGCTGATCGATATGGCGGAGCAGGTACCGTCCTGGTCGGGATGGCTCGCCATTCCCGAATCGATCGGCCTGATCGCCATGCTCGAATGGTTGTTGCGCGTGCGCCGGACCCTGCCGGCGGCGCCGGGGATGAACACCAGCACCGGTGATCGCATCCTGCGGGTCGGGCAGGCGTCGGCCGCGTTGTACAGCGTGATGTCGATCGCGGCGCCGGATCTGCGCGTCGAGCACTTCGTCCGCGCCGCGACGCGCCCGGACTCGATGGGGGACTGGCAGTTCTGGCTGTTCGCGGCGCCGATCGAGTTCGCCGCGTTGTGCGGCTTCGCCGGCATCTTCCTGCTGCTCAATCGCCGGCCGGATCGCAACGAGCGGATCCGGCTGATCGCGATGGCCCTCGCGGTGCCGTTCTTCCTGGCGGGATTCATCCTGCCGCGCGATCTGGCCGCGGTGAGCTGCGTGATCGGCGAGATCTTCCTGCTCGTCGGATCGGTGCGCTACTACGTGGAGCAGGGTCAGCGCGGGCAGTTCATGGCGCGCTTCCTGTCGCCGGACGTGGCCAAGCTGGTCGGCGAGCGCGGCCTGAAGACGGCGATGCAGGAAAACCAGCTCGAGATCACCGTCGTCAGCTGCGATCTGCGTGGCTTCACGCCCTACGCCGCGGCCGCGCCCTCGGGCGAGGTGCTGCGCGTGCTGCGCGACTACTACGACGCGGTGGGCGAGGTCGTGGGCGCCTATGGCGCGACGATCAAGGACTACGCCGGAGACGGCATCCTGATCCTGGTCGGAGCACCGATCGCGATGACCGATCACGCGATGCGTGGCATCGAGATGGCGCGACGCATCCGTACCGCCTGCATCGACCGTTCGCGCGGGTGGGGGCCGGAAGGATCACGGCTGGGTATCGGCATCGGCGTGGCCAGCGGCACCGTGACCGTGGGCGTGATCGGCACGGCGGCACTCGAATACACGGCGGTCGGCTCGGCCGTGAACCTCGCCTCGCGACTCTGCGAACAGGCCGCGCATGCCGAGATCCTCGTCGACGGACGGACCTGCGAACTGGTGCCTTCCCACGTGCTGGAATGCCGCGCGCCACTGCGGGTGAAAGGTTTCCCTGAACCGGTCGCCTTGTTCGCGGCGCCGGCATGACGATCTTGCGAAGCCTGCGCGATTCCATCCGGAAGGCTCGCGCTTGATCCTGGACTTCCCGGTCGCGTGGTTACCCAGCCTGCTGGTTGCGCTGGTGGGCCTGGGCATCGGCGTGGCGTTCCTGAGCGCGGACTTCCGCGCACCGACCAGCCGCGCGCTGGGTATCGCGTTCGTCGCGTTCGGTTGCTCGGTGGGCCTGAGCCTGCCGCTCGGCGCGGCGGCCGGGCCCGTGCCGCTGGCCGGCCGCTGGCTGGCCACGGCCGATGCGATCGCGCTCATCGCGTCGCTGGAATGGGTGCGTCGCGTACGCAAGACCATCGAGGCCGAGCACCTGCACGTGGGCGTCAGCAATGTGCTGCTGCGCATCGGCCAGGTGGCGGGCATCGCGATGGGCGTGGCCGGCGTTTATGCGCCCGAGATGCGGCGGGATGAATTCCTCGGTGCGGTGCACGGTCTCGAATCGCTGGCGCAACCCGGGTTCTGGCTGTTCGCCGGACCGCTGCTGGTCGCGCTTCTGACGGGTGCGGTCGCCACCGTGCTGCTGCTGAGGGCCCAACCGGACCGGACCGAGCGCATCCGCATCGTGGCCGCGGTGATCGGGTTTCCGCTGATCGTGGCCGGACTGATCCTGCCGGTGAAGGTCGGCTCGATCCTCATGGTCAGCGGCGAGATGATCTATCTCGTGGGCGCCATGCAGTACCTGGTGCTGCAAGGTCAACGCGGCCAGTTTCTCGCCCGCTTCCTGTCGCCCCAGGTCGAGAAACTGGTGCGTGAACGCGGACTGCGCCATGCGGTGCAGCACCGCTCGCTGGAAATCACGGTCGTCTGTTCCGACCTGCGCGGTTTCACGGCCTTCGCCCAGGCGCATCCCTCTTCCAGCGTCATCAAGACCTTGCGCTAGTACTACAACGCGGTCGGCAAGGTCGTGGCGGAGTACGGCGGCACGGTGAAGGACTATGCCGGCGACGGCATTCTCATCCTGGTGGGGGCGCCGCTGCCGGTCGCCAGCCATTCGCGGTCGGGCCTGGAGATGGCGCAACGGATCCGCGAGGCGGCCAGCGAGGTCACGCGGCGATGGAGCACGCAGGCGCATCCGCTGGGCGTCGGCATGGGGGTGGCCAGCGGCGTCGTGACGGTGGGCATCATCGGGTCGGCCTCGCGCTGGGAATACACGGCGGTCGGACCGGCCGTGAACCTGGCGTCGCGCCTGTGCGAGCAGGCGGCCGACCGCGAGGTGCTGATCGATGGACGCACCGTCGAACTGTCGGGCATGGGGCAGCTCGATCGGCGAGAACCCCTGCGGGTAAAGGGTTTCGCCGAGGCCGTGCCGATCTGGGCGATGCCGCCCTGAACAGGTAAAACGGCTGGGATACGGCACAATGCGCGCCCTCCGACGTCGTGCCCTTCTTCCAGATGAGTGAGTCCCTGCCGACGCTGCGCCTGAATCCCAATGCCGAGCGCCGTCTGCGCGTGGGCCATTCCTGGGTGTTCAGCAACGAGATCGATACGGCCAAGACGCCGCTCAAGGCCTTGAAAGCGGGCGACTTGGTCAACATCGTCGACTCCCGCGGCAAGGCCGTGGGCACGGCCTACGCCAACCCGAATTCGCTGATCGCGGCACGCCTGCTGAGCAGCCGCGCCGACGCCGTGATCGATCTGACCTGGCTGAGGCGGCGCCTGGCTGCGGCGCGGGCGATGCGCGATTCGATCTATCCGACGCCGCATTACCGCCTGGTCTACGGCGAAGCGGACGGTCTTCCGGGCCTGGTCGTCGACCGTTTCGGCGACATCTGCGTCGTACAGACCAACACCGCCGGCATGGACCGGCTGCAGGCCCTGGTGATCCAGGCCTTGCAGGCCGAACTCGAGCCGCGCGGCATCCTGCTGCGCAACGACGGTTCGTCGCGAACGGTCGAAGGGCTGCCCGAGGCAGTCGAGACCGTCGGCGAGGTGCCCGATTCGGTCGAACTGATCGAGTCCGGGGTGCGCTTCAAGGCGCCGGTCCGGCACGGACAGAAGACCGGCTGGTTCTTCGATCAGCACGACAACCGCGACCGCTTCCTGCGGTACGTGCGCGAAAAGCGTGTCCTCGATGTCTTCAGCTACGTCGGCGCCTGGGGCATCCGCGCGATGGCCGCGGGTGCTGCGAGCGCGACCTGCGTGGACAGTTCGCAGCCAGCGATGGACGCCTTGATCGAGAACGCGGCGCTGAACGGCGTCGAAGTCGAGGCGCTCAAGGGCGATGCGCTGGACCGGCTCAAGAGCCTGCGTGCCGACGGCCGCACGTTCGACGTCGTCGTCGTCGATCCGCCGGCGCTGATCAAGCGGCGCAAGGATCACGATGCGGGGCTGGAGCACTACGCCGCGCTCAATCGCGCCGCGATGCAGCTGCTGGTGCCGGGCGGCGTGCTGGTTGCCTGCTCGTGCTCGTTCCACCTCGAGGAAGGTGAGCTGCAGCGCATCCTGCTGCGCGAGGCGCGCGCGCAGAACCGTCAGCTGCAGATCCTGGAGCAGGGCGGGCAGGGGCCGGATCACCCGGTGCATCCGGCCATCGTCGAGACCCGCTATCTCAAGGCCTTCTACTGCCGCGTGAACTAAGCAGTCCGTCCCGAGTCCCTTTCCCGTCTCCGCTCAGCCTTCCGCTTCATGCTCGTCCATCCGAACTTCGACCCCGTCGCGCTGAGCCTCGGGCCGGTCCAGATCCACTGGTACGGCCTGATGTACCTGCTCGGGTTCTACGGTTGCTGGTTCCTGGCCGTGCGCCGCGGCAAGTCGGCGCACATGCCGTTCTCCGGGGCGGCGGTATCGGACCTGCTGTTCTTCGCGGCGCTGGGCGTGATCGTGGGCGGACGCATCGGGTACACGCTGTTCTACAACCTGCCGACGTTCCTCAAGGACCCGGTCGAGATCTTCCGGATCTGGAAGGGCGGCATGTCCTTCCACGGCGGCCTGCTGGGCGTCATCGCGGCGGTCTGGCTGTTCGCGCGAACGCGCAAGCTGACGTTCTTCTACGTGATGGATTTCGTGGCCCTGGTCGTGCCTTTCGGCCTGCTGACCGGCCGCATCGGCAATTTCATCAACGCAGAACTCTGGGGCAAGCCCAGCAACCTGCCGTGGGCGATGGTTTTTCCGACCGATCCGGAGCGCCTCCCGCGCCATCCCAGCATGCTCTACGAGGCCTTCCTCGAAGGCTTCGTGATGCTGGTGATCCTGTGGTGGTTCTCGTCCCGCCCGCGTCCGCCTGCCTCGGTCTGCGGACTGTTCCTGGTCCTGTACGGCACGTTCCGTTCGATCATCGAATTCGTGCGGGTGCCGGATGCCCAGATCGGATATCTCGCCGGCGGATGGCTGACGATGGGGCAGGTCCTGTGCATCCCGATGCTGCTCACCGGCGCCTTCCTCATGATCTGGGCCTACCGAAAGCCGGGCCGTGCGTGATTGCCGCACTGCGGCATAGACCGCTAAACTCGCGTGCTTTTCAGGGGCTTGCCCAGTTTGGCGGGCCTGTCATTTACTCAGAAAAATCAGCAGGAAAACCGTCATGGCCGTAGAACGCACGCTTTCCATCATCAAGCCCGACGCCGTCGGCAACAATGTCATCGGGCAGGTCTACACGCGCTTCGAAGCCGCCGGCCTGAAGGTCGTCGCCGCGCGCATGACGCATCTCACCGAGAAGGAAGCCGGTGGCTTCTACGAGGTGCATCGCGCCCGTCCGTTCTTCAAGGACCTCGTCAGCTTCATGATCAGCGGTCCGGTCATGATCCAGGTGCTCGAAGGCGAGAACGCGGTTTCCAAGCACCGCGACATCATGGGCGCCACCGATCCGAAGAAGGCCGCGCCGGGCACGATCCGCGCCGACTTCGCCGCGTCGATCGACGAGAACGCAGTGCACGGTTCCGACAGCGCCGAAAATGCCGCCGTCGAGATCGCCTACTTCTTCCGGGCGACGGAGTTGTGCCCTCGCACGCGCTGAGGCGCGTTCGAGGAATCATCGGGAATCGATAAGGACGTGGATCCGACAGGGCCGACCCAAACGCCGAGCGACGTCCCCGAGGGGGCGAACCTCGTCGCGAGCGAAGCCCGGCCGGCAGCGGTACCTGCCGGCCGTTTCACGAACCTGTTCGGCATGGATCGCGAACGCCTGCGGGCGGAGTTCGCGTCGATCGGCGAGAAGCCGTTCCGCGCCGACCAGATCATGCAGTGGATCTACCGCCGGGGCGTCGACGACTTCGGTGGCATGACCAACATCTCCAAGGACCTGCGTGCGCGGCTCGAATCGAGCTTCGTCGTGCGTCCGCCGGAGCTGCTCACCGAGCAGAAGTCGATCGACGGCACCCGCAAGTGGGTGCTCAAGGTCGGCGGCGGCCAGGCGATCGAGACGGTGTTCATCCCCGAGAAGGATCGGGGAACCTTGTGCATTTCGTCCCAGGTGGGCTGCGCGATGGATTGCGCGTTCTGCTCCACGGGGCAGCAGGGCCTGAACCGCAATCTCGACACGGCGGAAATCGTCGCGCAGGTGTGGTTCGCGGCCAAGGCGCTGGGCGGTGACTTCCAGAACGAGCGCGTCATCTCGAACGTCGTGTTCATGGGCATGGGCGAGCCGCTCGCGAACTACAACGCGGTGCTGCCCGCCGTGAAGATCCTGCAGGACGACTTCGGCTTCGGACTTTCCAAGCGCCGCGTCACGGTTTCGACGTCGGGCCTGGTGCCTTTCATCGACCGCCTGCGCGAGGACGTCGATACGGCGCTCGCGGTGTCGCTGCACGCACCCAGCGACGATCTGCGCAACGTGCTGGTGCCGATCAACAAGAAGTATCCGATCGCCGAACTGATGGATGCCTGCCGGCGTTACACCGCGCAGCGCGACCACAAGATGCACATCGTCTACGAGTACGTGATGCTCGATGGCGTCAACGACTCGCCGGCGCAGGCGCGTGACCTCGCCAAGCTGCTCAACGGCATGCCGGCCAAGGTCAACCTGATTCCGTTCAATCCGTTTCCGGAGACCCGCTTCAAGCGCAGCCGTCCGGAAGCGATCGAGGCCTTCGCCAACGTGCTGCGCGCCAAGAACATCCTGGCGACGACGCGCAAGACGCGCGGCGACGACATCGACGCCGCCTGCGGTCAGCTGGTGGGCAAGGTGCTCAACAAGCAGAAGCGCCGCCTCGGTGACATCCCGGTGAGGACAGCGTGATGCGCAACGCGCTGATCGCGCTCGCGCTCGTGATGTCGGCGGGTTGTGTCACGGTGAATTCGACCGGCGGGACGATCAAGAAGGCCGCGCCGGCGCCGCGTGCCGAACCGGACATGCGCGAGGCCGCTCGTGTGAACACGGATCTGGGCGTCACCTACGCTCGCGACGGCAACTACGACGTGGCCCTGGACAAGTTCTCGCGCGCGATCAGTCAGGACGCCGGCTACGCCCCGGCGCATTCCGGCATCGCGTTCATCTACGCACAGCGCCACGACAACGAGAAGGCCGAGGCGCATTACGAGCGCGCGTTGCAGCTTCAATCGGACGATCCGATGACGCGCAACAACTACGGCGCCTTCCTGTGCTCGATCAAGCGCTACAAGGAAGCCGAAAAGCTGATGCTGCAGGCAGCCAAGTCGACCACCTACCGCGAGCCCGAGCGGGCCTACGCCAATCTCGGTGCCTGCGCGCAGCGCATTCCCGATCTCGACAAGGCCGAGGGGTATTACCGCGAGGCGCTCGCGCGCCGTCCGGAACTGCCCGACGCGCTGCAGCAGATGGCCTCGATCCTGCTTGAAAAGAAGGACTACGCGCGTGCGCGCGTGTTCCTGCAGCGCTACGAGAAAGTCGGCGAAGCCACGGCCGCGACGCTGTGGATGGGCGCCAGGATCGAGTACGCGCTGGGGGACAAGGGCGGGGCCGCGGCTTACCAGCGCCGGCTGCGCGTCGAATTTCCCGATTCCGAAGAAAGTCTGAGCAAGTTGGGTCCGTCTGCCTCATGAATGCCGAACACGTCACTTCCGATTCCGCCGTTCACGGCAGCCCTGGCGCAGCGATCCGGGCCGCCCGCACCCGGGCAGGCCTTTCGATCGAGGAGCTGGCTTCGGGCACGCGCCTGACCAAGCAGACGCTCGAAGCGATGGAGGCCGATGCGTTCGACCAGTTGCTCGAACCGGTTTACGTGCGCGGCTACTTTCGCAAATGCGCACGCATCCTCGAGATCCCCGAGCAGCCGCTGATCGACGCCTACGATCGCCTGTACACCCCGCCGCCGAAAATCCCGCCGCAGCGTCTGCGCCTGGCCTCGGGTGGCGACCTGGGTTCCTCGCCGCGCGGTTCGTCGCGACTGCCGATCCTCGCGCCGCTGGCCGCGATCGTGATCATCTCGGTGCTGTGGATGGTGCGTCAGGCGTCGACGCCCACGACGGCGCCGGCGACGGTTCAGATGATCGAACCCGGTACCGATGGCGGCACCGGTGCGATCAACGATCCGACGATCCTCGATCCGCCGTTGCCGGCCGATCCGGCTGCGCCGAGCGTGTCGACCGACACCGCTGCGCCGCCGTCGGATCCTGCGGTCGCTGGTACGGCTCCCGCCGATCCTTCGGCCGCAGGCGCCGCTCCTGCCGTCGCCGCGACCGAGCCGGTCGCGCCACCTGCTGCGACCCCGGCTCCGGTCGGCACGCAGCTGGTGCTCGAGTTCGATGCGATTTCCTGGGCGCGGGTCGAAGACGCCACTGGCAAGTCGCTGCTGTCGGGCGTGATCTCCGCGGGCGAGAAGCAGACGCTCGACGGCAAGCCGCCGTATTCCGTGTTCCTGGGCAATGCGCCCGGCGTGCGTGTCACGTTCGGTGGACAGCCTATGGACCTGAAGGCTTTTGTGAAGAGCAATTCCACGGCGCGATTCTCGATTCCCGCCGCCGGCTCGAACTGAAGATGCGCGGCCCTCACCCCACCATCGGCTGCGCCGACGGTCCCACCCTCTCCCGCTGCGCGGGAGAGGGACGTCGGCGTCGCCTCTGGCGACAGGCGATCTCATGGCGATGAAAGCCCACCATGTGATCGAGCGGCGCAAGTCGCGCCAGATCAAGGTCGGCCGCGTGCTGGTGGGTGGCGATGCGCCGATCTCGGTGCAGACGATGACCAACACCGACACGGAGAACGTCGAGGCGACCGTCGCGCAGATCCGCGCCGCGATGAAGGCCGGCGCCGACATGGTGCGCGTCTCGGTGCCGACGATCGCGGCGGCCGAGGCCTTCGGCAAGATCAAGAAGGAAGTGGGTTACGTGCCGCTGATCGCGGACATCCACTTCAACTACAAGTGCGCGCTCAAGGCCGCCGAGATGGGCGCGGACTGCCTGCGCATCAACCCGGGCAACATCGGCAGCGACCGCAAGATCGAAGAAGTGATCGCCTGCGCGCGCCATCACGGCGTGCCGATCCGCATCGGCGTCAACGCCGGATCGCTGGAAGGCGACCTGCAGGAAAAATATGGCGAGCCCACGCCGGACGCGCTCGTCGAATCCGCGCTGCGCCACATCGAGATCCTGAAGCGCCACAACTTCGAGGATTTCAAGGTTTCGCTGAAGGCCAGCGAGGTCTTCATGACCGTGATGGCCTATCGCAAGCTCGCGAAGCTGATCGACCAGCCGCTGCACCTGGGCATCACCGAAGCGGGCGGCCTGCGTGCCGGCGCGGTGAAGTCCTCGATCGGCCTCGGCATGATCCTGGCCGACGGTATCGGCGACACCATCCGCGTGTCGCTGGCGGCGGACCCGGTCGAAGAAGTGAAGGTCGGCTGGGACATCCTCAAGTCGCTGCACCTGCGCTCGCGCGGCATCAATCTCGTGGCCTGCCCGAGCTGCTCGCGGCAGAACTTCGACGTGATCAAGGTCGTCAACGAACTCGAATCGCGTTTCGAAGGCATCGAGGAGCCGATCAACCTCGCCGTCATCGGCTGCGTGGTGAACGGTCCGGGCGAATCGCGTGAGGCCGCCATCGGCGTGGCCGGCGGGTATCCGAACTCGATCTACGTGGACGGCCAGATCGCGCACAAGGCGCACAACGCGGACCTCGTGGATGTCTTGGAGCGCCTCGTCCGGGAGAAGCTCGCGAGGTCCCGGGAATCGGGAATCGGGAATGGGGAATCGTCAAAACCATGACCTCGATCTGCTTCCACGATTCCCGATTCTCCATTCCCGATTCCCGGCCTTGAAGATCCAGAGCATCCGCGGCTTCAACGATGTGCTGCCGGCCGACTCGGCGCTGTGGCAGTACCTGTTCGACACGGCGCGCAGCCTGTTCGAGGCCTACGCCTATCGCGAGGTGCGCATCCCGGTCGTCGAATCGGCGGCGCTGTTCAAGCGCGCGGTCGGTGAAGTCACCGACGTCGTCGAGAAGGAGATGTACGCGTTCGAGGATCGCGGCGGCGAGCACATCGCGCTGCGTCCGGAATTCACGGCGGGCCTGGTGCGTGCCGGCATCGAGCACGGGCTGTTCCACAACCAGCAGCAGCGGCTGTGGTGCGCCGGCCCGGTGTTCCGCTACGAGCGGCCGCAGGCCGGTCGGTATCGGCAGTTCCATCAGCTCGACGTGGAGGCCTACGGCATCCCGGGCCCGGACGTCGATGTCGAGATGATCGCGATGACCGCGCGGCTGTGGAAGTCGCTGGGTTTCCAGAACCTGCGGCTGGAGCTGAATTCCCTTGGCGGACCGGATACGCGCGTCCGCTATCGGGCGGCGCTGATCGAATTCCTGCTGCGACACGAGTCCAGCCTGGACGAGGACTCGAAGAAGCGCCTGCTGACCAATCCGCTGCGCGTGCTCGACTCCAAGGTGCCGACCACGCAGTCCATCGTGAAGGATGCGCCGAGCATCCTGGATTTCCTCGATCCGGAATCGGCCGCCCACCTCGACGGGCTGCGCCAGGGCCTGACCGACCTGGGCATCGAACACCACGTGAACCCGCGGCTGGTGCGCGGACTCGATTACTACACCAAGGGCGTGTTCGAGTGGATCACCACCGAACTCGGCGCGCAGGGCACGATCTGCGCGGGCGGCCGCTATGACGGCCTGGTCGAGCAGCTGGTCGGCTCGCCGACGCCGGCGGTGGGCTGGGCCGCCGGTGTCGAGCGCCTGATCCTGCTGCTGCAGAAGCTCCAGACCGCCGCCTTGCCGGCCGAGGCCGACGTCTACATCTGCCGCTTTGGCGCGCAGGGCGAGCGCGTGGGGCTGGCGGTGGCCGAGCAGGTGCGCGATCTTCTGGGGCCCAGAGCCCGGGTCGCACTCAACGCCGGGGGCGGCAAACCGGCCGCCCAGTTCAAGCGAGCAGACAAGTCCGGCGCCCGCGTGGCGCTGGTCATCGGCGACGACGAAGCGGCAGCAGGCGTCGTTCAAGTAAAATTCCTCAGAGAAGATCGCCCGCAGGCGACCGTGACCCGTTCGGAGCTGGCTTCAGCGCTGTCGGGTCTTCTCCCCTCCAAACACGCATAGAACGACAAGGCCTGATCGTGGCAACCCATTTGGATGACGAGGAAGACCTCGAAAAGCTCAAGACGTGGTGGAAAGACAACTGGGTCGGACTGGTCGCCGGACTGGTGATCGGCTTCGGTGCGATCGGCGGCTGGGAGGGCTACAAGCACTGGCGCGACAGTCGCGCCGAAGCGGCCTCGCAGATGTTCGAAGAGCTCAAGAAGAGCATGGAGGCTTCCAAGACCGAGGAAGCCGACAAGATCGTCGCGACGCTCAAGTCAGACTTCTCGAACACCCCTTATGCGGCTGCAGCGGCACTGACCGCGGCGCAGGGTGAGGTCAAGGCGGCGAAATACGACGAAGCCGCGGCAAATCTCTCCTGGGTGGTCGAACATTCGTCCGACGACGGCCTAGTCCAGGTCGCACGCCTGCGGCATGCGCGCGTGCTGCTGGCTCAGGGCAAGCCGGACGAGGCACTGAAGGCGCTCGGCGACGAGGCGGGCAGCTTCTCCAGCCTGGCCGAGGAACTGCGCGGCGACATCCAGCTCGCCAAGGGCGACCGCAAGGCGGCCCGAAGCGCGTACGAGAAGGCGCTGGCATCGGCCGAGAGCGGCGCCACGAACAAAACTTTGCTGCAGCAGAAACTGGATGACCTCGCCGAGGTCAACCCCTCATGAAGAGCTCCTCGATGACGCGAAACCTGGCATTGGCGGCAATCGCCCTGCTGCTTGCGGCCTGCGGCGGCAAGAGCACGGTGCGCGAGCCGACCCCGCTGACGGAGATCAAGGATCCCCTTATCAAGCCGGTCTCGGTCTGGAGCGCCCATGCCGGCGACGGCAGCGGCGGCCGCGTTTCGGGTCTGCGCCTGAACCTGCAGCCGGACGCGCTCTACACGGCGGACGTCAGCGGCGGCGTGTACGCGTACTCGCGCGACAAGGGCAAGCTGCTGTGGAAGACGCAGACGGGTGCGCGCGTGATTTCCGGCCCGAGCGTCTCGGGTGATCAGATCACCGTCGGCACGCTCGACGCCGAAGTCATCGCGCTCAAGCGCGCGGACGGCGCGGAGATGTGGCGCAGCAAGACGTCGAGCGAGGTGGTCGGTTCGCCGGCGGGCGAGGGCGACCTGGTCGTCGCGCGCAGCGTGGACGGACGCGTGCATGGCCTGAGCGCCGCTGCCGGCGAGCGCATGTGGACGTTCGATCGCGATGTACCGAACCTCGTGCTGCGCGGCAGCTCGGCGCCGCTGCTGATCGGCGACCGCGCCTACATCGGCATGGACAACGGCCGTGTGGCCAGCCTGCGGATGACCGACGGGCAGCCGGTCTGGGAGCAGGCCGTCAGCGTGCCGAGCGGCCGTACGGAGCTCGAGCGCCTCACCGACGTCGACGCCGATCTGCTCGACGGTCCCGACTGCATCATCGCAGCCAGCTTCGGCGGCGAAATCGCCTGCCTGGAAGCCGAATCCGGCGAAGCGCTGTGGCGTCGCTCGATCCGCAGCTACACCGGCATGGCGGCGTCCGAGGACCGGCTGTTCGTCACCGACGACGTCGGCACGGTCTGGGGCCTGGACCTGCGCACCGGCGCTGCCGCCTGGAAGCAGGAAGGCCTGGCCTATCGACGCCTGTCGGCACCGGCCTACTTCGGCGGCTATGTCGTGGTGGGTGACCTCGAGGGCTACCTGCACTGGCTGGACCCGTCGACCGGCGCGTTCGTCGCTCGCGTGAAGGTCGGCTCGGACCCCATCGTCCAGGCGCCGGTTTCCGGCGACGACAAGCTCTACGTGATGAACACGATGGGCCGGATCGCGGCCATCGAGTCGCACAAGCCCAAGCACTAGCGATACGCGCCCATGCCGAGCGAGCCACCCGTCGTCATCGTCGCGGGGCCGCTTCGGAATGCGGCGATCGACAACCCCGGTCGCGCGTGCGTAGGCATCGCGCGACTCTTCTGTTGCACCCAGTAGGCATCGATCCATGCAAGGCGGCCTCCCAGTCTTCGTCCTCGTGGGGCGGCCCAATGTCGGCAAGTCCACGCTGTTCAACCGCCTCACCGGGACGCGCGATGCGCTGGTGGCGGACTTCCCCGGCCTGACCCGCGATCGCCAGTACGGCTTCGGTGTCTTCGCGGACCGCCGCTTCGTCGTCGTCGACACCGGCGGGCTGATGCCCGAGTCGGCCGATCCGCTGGCGGCACTCGCCGAGGACCAGGCGCAGGTCGCGCTCGAAGACGCCGACCAGATCTTCTTCCTGACGGACGTGCATTCGGGCCGGCACGGCTCCGATGCCGAGATCGCCAAGCTGCTGCGCAAGACCGGCAAGCCGATCCACCTGCTGGTGAACAAGGCCGAGGGGCTCAACAAGGCCGAGGCGGCCGGCGATTTCTACGCGCTGGGCCTGGGCGACCCGCGCGCGATCTCCGCGCAGCACGGCGACGGCGTCGCGGCGCTGATGAACAGCCTGCTCGAACACCTGCCGCCCAACCTCGAGCCCTTGCTGGACGACAACGAGGTACGGGTGTGCGTGGTCGGCCGGCCCAACGTCGGCAAGTCCACCCTGGTGAATCGCCTGATCGGCGAGGAGCGCGTCGTCGCGGCCGACCAGCCGGGCACCACGCGTGACGCCATTCGCGTGCCGTTCGAGTACGAGGGCCGTCCCTTCGTGCTGATCGACACTGCCGGCGTGCGTCGTCGCGCCAAGGTCGAAGAGGCCATCGAGAAGTTCTCCGTCATCAAGACGCTGCAGGCCGTCGAACAGGCGCACGTCGTGATCGTCGTCGTCGATGCGCAGCACGACATCGGTGAGCAGGATGCGCGACTGATGGGTCTGGTCGCCGAGCGCGGCCGCGCGATGGTGCTGGCGGTGAACAAGTGGGATCACCTGAAGGGGGACCAGCGCGAGCAGGTGCGCTACCAGGTCACCTTGAAGATGCCCTACCTGGACTACGTGCCGACGCATTACATCGCGGCCAAGCACGGCTCCGGGCTGGGCGAGCTGATGATCGACGTGCAGCGGGCCTTCGAAGGCGCGACCATCGAGATGCCCACGCCGGAACTCACGCGCATCCTCGAGCGCTCGGTGGAGGCTCACAGCCCGCCTGCGGTGCTCGGCCGGCGCATCAAGCTGCGCTACGCGCACCAGGCCGGTCGCAACCCGCCGAAGATCCTGATCCACGGCAACCAGACCGAGAAGCTGCCGGTCGCGTACCGGCGTTACCTGATCAACGAGTTCCGCGCGGCGTTCAAGCTCAAGGGCGTGCCCTTGCAGGTGTCGTTCAAGACCGGCGACAACCCGTTCAAGGACAAGAAGAACCAGCTCACGCCGCGGCAGATCAAGAAGAAGCAGCGCACCGTCGATCGCTGGCGCTGACGCTGGCGGAGCCCGGACGAAGTCCGGGATTGCGCTCGCAAAAGGGGAGCCCCCCGGACTTCGTCCGGGCTACGGGTTCGTCTCAATCGATGTACAGCGAGCTCACCGATTCTTCGGCGCTGACGCGTCGGATCGTCTCGGCCAGCAGACCGCCGATCGAGAGCTGGCGGATCTTCGGGCAGGCGGCGGCGGCGGCCGACAGCGGAATCGTGTCGGTGACCACGAGCTGGTCGAGGCGCGAATTCATGATGTTGCTCACGGCGGGACCCGAGAGCACCGGGTGCGTGACGTAGGCGACGACCTTGATCGCGCCAGCGTCCTTGAGGGCACCGGCGGCCTGGCCGAGCGTCCCCGCCGTGTCGACGAGATCGTCCACGAGCACACAGCTGCGTCCCGCGACGTCGCCGATGATGTTCATCACCTTGGCTTCGTTCGGGCGCGGGCGGCGCTTGTCGATGATGGCGAGGTCGGCATCGTCGAGGCGCTTGGCGATGGCGCGGGCGCGCACGACGCCGCCGACGTCCGGGCTGACCACGATCAGGTTCTCGTGCGTCTGGCGCCAGATGTCGCCGAGCAGCACCGGGCTGGCGTAGACGTTGTCGACCGGGATGTCGAAGAAGCCCTGGATCTGGTCGGCGTGCAGGTCGACCGTCAGCACGCGATCGGCGCCGCACTCGCCGATCATGTCGGCGCAGACCTTGGCGCTGATCGGCACGCGCGCGCTGCGCGGGCGGCGATCCTGGCGCGCGTAGCCGAAGTAGGGCACGACGGCGGTGATGCGCTGGGCGCTCGCGCGCTTGAGCGCGTCGAGCATCATGATCAGCTCCATGAAGTTGTCGTTGGTCGGCGCGCAGGTCGGCTGGATCACGAAGACGTCCTTGCCGCGAACGTTCTCGAGGATCTCGATCTGCACCTCGCCATCCGAGAACCGTCCGAGCATGGCCTTGCCCAGCGAGACCTTCATGTAGTTGGCGATTTCCTGCGCCAGCTGAGGGTTCGCGTTGCCGGTGAACAGCATCAAGGAGGATTCAGCCATGGAGATTTCTTTTACGGGGCCGACAGGCCCCGGTTGAAAGTGATGAAAGAGGTGGCTGGGGAGCCAGGATTCGAACCTGGGAATGACGGGATCAAAACCCGCTGCCTTACCACTTGGCTACTCCCCACCAGGAAAGCACACAAATTATAGCGGCCGCGATCACGTTCTTTAGCCGGCTCGCAGTCGCGCGAGCGGCGATTCGTTCAATCCGCGCGCAATGAAGCTTCTCCAGCCGGCCGGCATCGCCGAGCGCGCCATCAGCGCCTCCGGGCGAGAGGCGAACGCTGCGAACACCGAACTGCCGGTGCCCGACATGCGCGGCGGCGCGAAGCGCCCCAGCGCCTTCAGGGCCTCGTCGACCAGCGGATAGCGCTGACGCGTCACCGGCTCACAATCGTTGCGCGTCACTGAACCTGCGCGGAACTGGCGCGAGGTGATGCGCGGCGTGTCGCGTCGCAGCTCGGGCGCCTCGAAGATCTCGCGCGTGCTGATCGACAGCGGCGGCGTCACGACCAGGTACCAGGGTTCGGGCAATTCCAGCGAACTCAGACGCTCCCCGACACCCTCGGCGAAGCTGGCCTGGCCGTGGATGAAGACCGGCACGTCGGCGCCGAGCTTCAGGCCCAGGGCCGCCAGTTCGTCGCGCGTGAACCCCAGGTTCCACAGCCTGTTGAGCGCCACCAGCGTCGTCGCCGCGTTGCTCGAACCGCCGCCCAGGCCGCCGCCGATCGGAAGGCGCTTGTCGACACGGATATCCGCGCCCAGACCACAGCCGCTGGCCTGGCTCAGCAGGCGCGCCGCGCGAACGGCGAGATCCTGGTCCGGCTCGATGCCGTCGACCGTGTTTTCGCGCTGGCACACGCCGTCGCCGCGCGGGCGGAAGAACAGCGTGTCGCCGTGGTCCAGGAACTGGAAGACCGTCTGCAGTTCGTGCATGCCGTCGGCGCGACGGCCGATGACGTGCAGGAACAGGTTGATCTTGGCCGGTGCGGGCCAGGGAAACTCTGCGGTCAGCGGAACGTCGGAAATCAGGCGGGCCATCTTGCGAATGCGAAGAAAGGAGCGAGTGTCGAAGGACGAAACAGGTCAGGGTGCAGGATTCAACGGCGGCAACTGGCTCCACTGGTCGGCCAGCACCAGCACGCGCGTATCGCCGTTGCGCGCCTCGATGCGGCGCGGCAGGTCACGCGAATCGGCCACACGATACTCGGCGTAGTCCAGCTCCCACCCGTTCTGGACGATCCGGAGGGCCCGACCGCTGGCCGGATCGATCAGCACATCGCTGTGCGACTCCGGCGCAGGCAGGCCCAGCGCCCACCAGCGTAGCCCACTGACGGGCAGGCGCACGCCCAGCGTTTTTTCGAGCCAGGCTTCCGGATCGGTCGTGACCGTCGTGGAATCGTCGCCGGTGCGCACGCGCACTTCCTGCGTGTCGCCGGCGAGCTCTGCGGCACGCGCACCGAAAGGGCCCGCCACGCGCATCTCGAAGCGGCCGCCAGGGTGCTGCTTCCAGCGCAGGTCGGCCTTGAAGCCAAGCGCGCCGCTGGCGACCCGTCCCTGCAGCACGAATCGATCGATCGGCGAGAGCAGGGCGATGCGCTGCTGCCAGGCGGCCGACTGCGCGACGTCGGCAGGCGTGCCCTCGGTCCTGGGCCGCAGCAGGGCGCAGCCGGACAGGGCCGCGATCAGCGCGGCGATCAGGATCAGCCGCATTTCAGCGCGTCAGCCGCTCGACGGTGTCGAGCAGGACACGGTGTCCGGGGTCACGCGTCAGTGCCTTGTCCCACACGGCGTGCGCCTGTTCCCGCTGGCCCAGCGCCCACAGCACTTCGCCCAGGTGCGCCGAGATCTCGGGATCGGCGGCCTTGGCCAGGGCCTTCTCCAGGTATCCGCGCGATTCCTCGAGGCGGCCGAGCTTGTAGAGGACCCAGCCCATGCTGTCGATCACGGCCGGATCTTCCGGCGAGCGCTGCAGCGCAGCCTCGATCAGCTTGCGCGCTTCCTCGAAACGATCGGTGTTGACCGCAAGCATGTAGCCGAGCGCATTCATCGCGCGCGCATCGTCCTGGTTGGTCGCCAGGATGCTGCGAAGGTCGGCCTCGGCCTGCGGGAACTTGCCCATCTTCTCGTGGACGAGCGAGCGGCCGTACAGCAGCCCGGTATCGGTGGGATTGGCCTTCAGCGCCTCGTCGTAGACCGACAGCGCGTCGGCGTTCAGGCCGGCGTCCATCAGCATCTCCGCTTCGGCCAAGGTCAGGCGCGGACCGAGCGGCGGGAACTGGCGGCGCAACTGGTCGAGCAGCTCGCGCCCTTCGGCGACCTTGCCCATGTGCGTCATGACGGCCGCCTGGCGCACCGCAGCTTCGATAGCCTGGCCGCCCGAGTTCACGCGCCGGTAGAACTCCAGCGCCTTCTCGTACTGCTTGCGCGACTCGGCGACGCGGCCGAGCTGGTAGGCGGCATCGCCTCCGCGCTCGGCATCGGCCAGCAGCGGCGTGAACATGCTCTCGGCCTGGTCCAGATCGGCGTCGGTGAACGCCATCACGCCCAGTGCGTAGCGGGCGTCCTGGTTCTTCGGATCCTGCTTGAGCGTCTCGCGAAGCTGGGTGCGCGCCGCCTCGCGGTGAGAGGAGTCGAGCAGCAGGCGCGCGTAGGTCATGCGCACCTCGGATTTCTCTTCGCCCTTGGCCTGCTTGACCAGCTTGGCGACCAGGGTGTCAGCCTCCTCGAGCTCGCCCTTGCGGACCAGCACGCCGATCAGCAGCAAGGTGTCGTCGCGCGATTCGGGGTCCAGGCGCAGGGCTTCCCGCGCCGACGTCTCGGCAAGTTCGAACTGTTCGAAGCGCAGCGCTACCAGCGAACGTGCGTAGTGGGCGCCGGCAAGCTTCGGGTACTCGCCGACCAGACGGTCGAGCACGCCC
>Ga0187844_10001215_pt1 | contig 19842 bp, 14 predicted proteins | sample SpaLakP09_SKY_50_FD_134517 | JGI IMG/M metagenome (GOLD analysis project Ga0187844, IMG submission 134517) | Oligotrophic lake water microbial communities from Sparkling Lake, Wisconsin, USA - SP09_SKY_50 | ecosystem: Environmental > Aquatic > Freshwater > Lake | place: USA: Sparkling Lake...
ATTACTTACTCATAAGTTAACTGTGCTGCGGGATGAGAAAACTGATTCACCAACCTTTAGGCGCTTGACCGAGGAAATTGTCACCTTACTTGCATATGAGGCAATGCGTGAAGTTAAAACAATTGCCGTAACTGTTAAGACGCCAGTTGCTATGGCCCAAGGTGAGCAGCTAGCTAAACCAAAGCCAGTAGTAGTTCCTATTCTTAGAGCAGGTCTTGGCATGTTAGAGGGAATGTCTCGTCTTATCCCAACAGCTGAAATTGGATTTCTAGGAATGGTGCGGGATGAGAAAACTTTAAAGGCAACAACTTATGCAAATAGATTGCCAGAGGATTTAACTAATCGTCAGTGTTATATCTTAGATCCGATGCTTGCTACCGGTGGCACTTTAGTTAGCGCAATAGAGTTCTTAGCAGCGAAGGGTGCTACTGATATAACTGCAATTTGTATATTAGCTGCGCCGGAGGGTATTGCCGTTCTTGAAAAAGCGTTTGCAACATCAAAGTTATCTTTAAAACTTGTAACGGGTGCGTTAGATGAGCGATTAAATGAGAAGGGTTACATAATCCCAGGCTTAGGAGATGCTGGGGATCGTTTATATGGTGTTGTTTAACTAACAGTAAAAGTCCTCGCTTACTGTGCGTGATTTCTTTTATACTTCGTCTTAGAGTTTTATAAAATTTGAAAGATGGGGTAGAAGATTGTGTTGAACTTCGCCGCCTCATTTGATGAACAGTTATCTCCAGTTGCTCCTTTTTTATTCTACGTAGTAATTGCTGGGATTATCTTTGTTGAAACTGGTTTGTTAATTGGCTTCTTCTTGCCTGGTGACTCATTGTTGTTTAGCGCAGGACTTGTCGCTGCAGCTAGAGATGACATCAACATAGTCTTTTTAGTTATAGCGATATTTTTAGCTGCTTTTATTGGTGATCAGGTTGGTTATGTAATTGGGCGAAAAGTAGGCCGGCCCTACCTTGAAAAGCATAAATCTAAACGGATGATTAAAATGCTCGAAAGATCTGAACGATTTTATGAAAAATACGGCTGGTGGTCAGTAGTTATTGCCCGCTATATCCCATGGGTTAGAACATTTGTGCCGCCAATAGCAGGTACGGTAAAGATGAATTACTATAAATTTTTATCTGCAAATGCATTAGGTGCCCTACTTTGGGGAGCTGGTATTACCTTGGCAGGATTTTATTCTGGATCTATTCCTTGGGTTAAAGATATTTCATACACACTTGCTGCCTTTTTTATTACTGCTTCATTAATTTCTGCCTTAATGAACTACTTGCGTGAAAAACGAGACTGACCATTCGCTATAACTCCTAAATAGGTGAGAAAGATTCCAGCAATTAAATATGGTGAGATATGCGTTCCTTGAGTTGGCACGAATACATCAAGTAGTAATGAACCGATCAGCATTCCGCCAACACTAAGTAGTGTGAACTCTAAAACGCCAACATATTGCACGGCAACGGCTGAGAAAGCAATATAGAAAACACCAATTGAGCCACCTAAGAACATCCACCAAGGCCCTGAAGTCAGATTCATAATTGAGTGATCAGTAAAGAGTGAGCGAAGAATTAGTAAAAATGTTAGAAAGCTAAAGCCGGTAATAAAGTTAAGCTGTGAGGTAGCAAAGCTTTTCTTTGAAAAAGAGTTAATCTGACCATTTAAAGCCCTCTGCACGCCAACCCAGCTGCCAGCAAAAACAGCTAATGTAATTGCAAGAATTGAAAAATCACTCATTACAAATCTATCCCAAGCAGATATCACAACTGCGCCCACTGTAATTATTGCTGCAATTACCCGTCGCTTAGAGATCACAGATTTAATACCGCCAGCTAAGCCAACATGATCAACCCAAAGTGAGATTGCAGTCTGGCCAGCAAGGGATGCAACCGTAAATAATGCAACACCTGCAATGGGTACAACATGGGTTTGCATTGCCACAAATGAGGCGCCTAACATTCCCGCACTTAGTCGCCATAGGGAAAGTTGTTTTAATTTAACTGCTTTAACAATATCAGCAAAGCCTACTCTAACGTCTTTTCTAAATAATGAAATTAGTGACACTAAAATTAATCCTGTGCCAAATGAAACTAGGGCAGCCTCGAGAGAATCACCCATTTGATCTGATAACTCGCCATTTATCCGAGATTGTAAGGCAATTAAAACGCCAGATAATGCTGACAGCAATTTAAAATCAGATAATCTTATAATTTTAAAGCTCCTTAATAAATTGAAATAAATCTATAATTACAAAATTAGTATACATGTTCTATATTTATAATAGGAGTGTAAGCATTTGTACCTGTTAATAAAAAAGTAAGTACATATTTTGAAGAACACCAGACCGTTAATCAGAATTTAAACTCGCTATCTTGATACCTAAATATGCCTAAAACAAAAAAATTGATCAATACTTGTAGTCAAGTACTCAGTTATATAGGCAGTGAATGCGGATGTCGTAGTAATTTTGTTTCTACCCGACTAGACTTCAGTTAACACCTTAAAATAGAAAAAAGTTATACTATACTTAGAATTATGATAAATAATTTAAACGGATAGTAGATGAATCTAATCTTTAGACTACCCCAAACTTTAATTCGATCACTAGGAATAAGTGAACTAGACAATTACAATTTTTTCCTGGCAAATACTATTAGATCAACAAAGCATATAATTAATTCTACTGAAGTTGAAAAAAGTATATTTAGAGTAGCCACTGAAATAGTTTACGCAATTAATAAAGATTCCCGTCTAAATTATCTAAATCTGTACGAGGAGAATGCAGTCTATCCATTAGATGCTACTGTGGATTACAATCTTATCCAAAGCTTTGAAAATCTAAAAAAAATAAAAAAGATTTCTTTACTCCCATATGATTCCTTAGTACTAAATCCTGAAAAGCATGATTTAATTTATATGAAGAGTTTTCTTAAAGGAATAAAAGATTGTTTTACGGTATGGAAGTTTGTTAAGCCAGAAGTTTGTTATAACTGGATTGATATGATTACTAAAAATGAAACAAAAAATTATTTACCTTGGTTTTGGAAACCACAAAAATTAGACTTGAAATTATACCTATCGAGAGTAAAGGTAGTCGCGAAACATTTAGCTTTGAAATATGAATTTATGAACGAATTTTTGAAAGCTTACGATCCAATTTATATACAATATACAAAATACCCTGGTGCAATTAATCTTACCGATAGATTAGATTGTATATATGAATCATCTGAATTGTTTAGGTCCAAGATTAAAAATAAAAATTGTGCAATTTTCGTGAAGCCACATAGATCTGTACCTTATATTAAGTCTGAAGAGCCAGAATATTATAAAGGGGTAAGATTATTTCTGCCTAACAACCTGGATGAATTGTTAATTCCATCTGAGTTATTTATTAATTCAAAAGAAAACCCTTTTTTAATCATATCGGAATGGAGTTCATCATTATTTAATTTTCAAGTAGAAACATTAATTCCAATTAAAAATCATAATGATAAATTCGATTTTATGCGAATGCGAATGGCAAATAGAAGGCTATATAAATACTTTGATTTAGAAGATATTTTTGCTTAATTATTTGGTTTGGTGAATATCAAATGATTAACAACTATCTTATTTTTAATTTAAAATTTAATCTGTGGCTGTTAGTAAAGTTTAAGCAATGATGTATAGTATTCATCATGTGTGGAATCGTTGGTGGTATAGGTAGTAAAGTTTTTGAAACAGTCCAAGAAAATATCAATCTTTTAGAAAAAAGAGGGCCTGACAACCAAAATATTTTAACCTTTCCCAATGGTTTAGTTTTTGGGGCAACCAGGCTAGCCATGACAGATCCACATCCTCGAAGTAACCAACCAATGGTTGATGAGATGAATGGTAATGCAATTGTATTTAATGGTGAGATATACAATTATGAGCACATCCGAAATAAATTGATATTAAATGGAATCAAGTTTCATACTAATTCTGATACAGAAGTTTTGCTTAAAGCGTTAAGTTATCTTGGTAGTGAAATCATACCTAACCTTGAAGGTATGTATTCATTTGTATTTTTTAATGCAAGATTAAATAAGCTAGTATTATGCAGAGATTACTTAGGAAAGAAACCTTTGTATTTTTATGCTAAAGGTAGTAAAGTTTTTTTCTCATCGCAACTCAACTTTATGCGAAAGTATATCTCTACAGCAAATTTAAGTTTACAGTCGATTCAAACTTACTTAAGATTTGGTTATGTAATTGACCCTTACACAATGTATGATGAAATTAATTCAATAAAACCTGGGGAAATTTTAGAAATTGATTTAAAAGTACCTAAAATTTCTAAATCTAGTAATTTTATTCCAGAGGCAGTGCATCAAAAAAATGGTGGTAATTTAAATGATATTTTTCAGAATGCTTTATTAGATCGAGTTAAGGGCCATGAAGATAAATTGGCACTTTCATTATCTGGTGGGGTGGATTCAACGATAATTGCTTTGGAGTGTGCAAAACTAAAATTGCCTCTCGACACTTATTCGCTGTCATGGTCAAGCCCAGATAAGGAAAAATATAACGTAGACAGTATTGCTGCTGAAAAAATAGCCTTTAAACTTGGATTAAACTTTAGAAAAATTGAAATGCCTAAAGGTAATTATATTCCAAAAATCTTAGATGAATTTGTGATTGCAATGGGTGAACCGAATGCAAACCCAACTGGTCTATCAATGATGCACCTTTACTCAAAAATTAGTGAGGAGGGACATAGGTTAGTGCTGACCGGAGATGGCGCTGATGAAATTTTTGGAGGATATCCAAGGTACGAAAAGGTGAATATGTTAAGAAATTATGCCGGTTTTGAATTTAAAAGTTTAAGCAAGATTATCAGTAAAAAAAATCCTAACTTAAATTTTTTATATAAATTTCTAGTAGCGGTGAATAATAATGACTCTGATATGCTCTGGAATTTCTTCCACGCAGATATAGGTGCCTATCATTTGAGGAAATTAGGTTTTGGTTTTCAAAATGTTCATCCTAAATTTTTTGGTTCTGAACTTAGAGATAAGTTTAGTGCACCCAATGAAAAGCTAGCAAGGTTAATGTATAAGGACCTTAGAACTTGGTTAAGTATGGAATCAAATAGAAAATTAGATAGGGTTTCTATGTCGTACTCAATCGAAGCACGTAGTCCTTTTCAATCGGAAAAAGTCATTCACTTTGGGTACCAAGCATTTGGATCACCGAAATTTCAGTATTCATCTAAAGAACTATTGTTTAAATCTTTCCCTCTAGTAAATTCTCTGCCAATTAATACAAATAAATCAGGTTTTATTAGTCCTCTAGGGGATTGGCTTAGATCAAATTCTGCACTTATCTTTGAAACTATCGATAATTTACCAAAATACCTGCCTTTAGAAAAAAAGGAGCTAAGGAGACTTGCCAAGGCGCCAGCAAAAGGAAACTTTTTAGAAATTAAACTTTTGTGGAGCCTTATTGTCCTAGATAGGTGGATTCTCAATAGATAAGTTAATCAAAGTTTTGAATTAACTTGAGTTTTACCTTACAAAAATGCGTTAATTTCAATGAGAATTTAATCACGGTAGTTCTTTCTTCTCATTCATAAAAATAACCGGGTTTTATGCAGGGTTATCGTACAAATTTGAATCAATGTAAATCGTATGAAATACTACATGTATGAACAATAATTTTTCACTCCAAGATATTAAATTGTGGTGGAATAACAACTCGTATTCATATGGAATTAATTCTAATGAAAATTATAAAGACGTAGGCATTCCCCAGGGCTCCATAGTATCTTTGATAACAGAGTACGAGCGTAAATATAAAAAACACTTAATTGAATCCTATGATGATCACAATAGGATTGGAGGATTATTTATTCCCTACGACTCGATAAAAGGCAGTGATGTTTTAGATGTTGCCTGTGGCTTAGGATGGGCAAGTATTAATTTGGCGCTAAATGGATGTAATGTTCAGGCTGTTGATTTGACACCAAATGCAGTTAGTTTTGTCAAAGATTATGCAAAGTTAAAAAATTTAGATATTGCTGTCAGTGAAATGTCAGCTGAAGAACTAAAATTTCAGAACAATAGTTTTGATTTTGTTCTCGGATGGGGTTTTATAATGCATACCGAGAATCCTGAGCTAGCTTTAAATGAGTTGATAAGAGTTGTTAAGCCTGGAGGCAAAGTAGTTATTTATTTCTACTACAAACATAGCATTACATATTGGTGGAATATTTTTTTTCTTAGAGGAATACTCATGGGTTATTTAATAAAGTATCGTGGAAATACTCTTAAACTTGTTAGTAGATTCACGGATGGGCAAAGTTTTGGGGGTAATTCAAAAACACTCGTGCTGACTCGATCGTGGTTTGATAAGAATGTTAATGAGTCACATAATGTTAAAATTTCGTTCACTGGATGGGGTCCACCAAGTTTAATAAATAATTTTCCGATTTCTAAATTACCCGCAGGCAGGTTGCTGCCATTAAAACTGAAGAAGTATATCTCGAGATATTTTGGATTTGGCCATATTTGTATAATTCAAAAACTGTAAATCGCTTAGTAAAATATTTATTGTGTATCCGCAAGGATCACACCCCATACCTTCTGATCCGTAGTTGGCCAGTAAATCTGAGCTTTTAGTTCCCTAAAACTCACCTTTACTTGCCTATCTTTCCGACTGTGCTTACGCCCAATCAGAAAGTCAAATGCTCTATCCGTTGTCCTTCGGGAGTAAGTATTACACATTAAATAAATATTTAACAGAGTTAATTTACTGACCCCGCCATATTAAATTTAAGTTTGTAGGGATATGTACTACCTAGAGAAAAATATTTCCTAAATTAAAAGGCTCGTATTGGCCTGACTATAGCTAGCTGATTTTTTGAATATCTTGCATTGTTGTAAGCAGAGGCGAATATCTCACTCCACCCTTCGCCCGCACTCCATTCAGTTGAGGACCAGTAAGCATTGCTGGCACTATCGCCATAATCGCCACTAGTAAACAACGAGTCGTAAAGCTTTTTGAGCTCATCTTGAGATGGCAGGAACCAATCATCATAAACAATACCTGAGACAGTGACGGTATGTGAATCAGCAAGGGCTGCAGCTGAAAGGTCAGAGTTAGAATTTCCCTGATTGATTATCGCACGGGTATTTCTATAGCCCCAGCCGATTGCACTTGCTGTTGCGGTTTCTGGCGGAGTGGAGTTATTTACACGCGTTGTAATATATGCGTTTTCCGCCCATCTTCGTGTTAGACCACCGCTACTACCTAAATACCAATTATTTGGTGTGACCTCTAAATATGTACAATTCGCAATTCTTGTTGGGCCACAGGCAAATGGAGTTGGCGCAACATAAAAGATTTTGCCGCCACCAGGGCCAGTTTGGCCAACGGTGTAAACAACTGCGATCACGGTTAATGTAAATGTTTGTGTTGCAGATCCGGAGGCGTTAGTTGCTGTGACTGTATAAGCAGTTGCGGCGGCAACTGATGTTGGAGTACCAGTCAGTGCTCCTGTTGATGTATTAAAGCTCATTCCGGCAGGAGTTGCGCTGATGGCAAAGCTTGCGATTGCGCCTCCTGTTGAATTGATGGTAAATCCAGTTGCAGCGGTATTGACCGTGCGAGTTTCTGCAACACTTGAAAGAGTAAAGGCTGGGACTGCAAGTGGTGCTGTAACCGTTAATGTAAATGTCTGCGTAGCACTTCCTGAAGCATTAGTTGCTGTGATTGTGTAATTTGTAGCAGCAGCAACAGTGTTTGGGGTGCCAGTAAGTGCACCAGTTGTTGTATTAAAACTCATTCCAGGCGGAGTGGCATTAATTGCAAAGCTTGCAATAGCACCACCTGTTGAATTAATTGTAAAGCCGGTTGCTCCAGTATTTACTGTGCGAGTCTCAGAGGAGGATGAGAGGGTGAAGGCAGGTGCGGCAATTGGGGCAGAAGTTGGCGCAGGTGTTGGTAGTTGGATTGGTTTTGGATTTCCCCAATCTGCAGGCAGATCAGATAACAAATCCATTAAATTACTTAGTGGCGAATGCTGCATAGGAGCAGTGCTAATCATCTTCCCTTTATTTGTCTTCGCCGATATTGAGAAGTAATAAGCTGCCTTAGGATTTAGGTTTTTTATCTCCGCGGTAATTAAGCCGGTTGCTTTGGTTTTAATAATTTTTTTAATGTTTTTTGGCGCTATAGCAGACACATTTTGAGCTTTACTATTTTGTGGCGCAACTACTGGCAGCTCAATGGCTGCGTTAATCACATAATATGAGAGCTGTTTTTTTGGAAGATTTGAGTTAAATAAGATCTCAACTGAGGTGATTGAACTTTCAGTAATAGAGATAATTTCGATTGGATTGGGCGCAGCATTTGCTATAGAGGTATTTGTTATATTAGCAATTGGTAAAGTTATAGATACAACAGCTAAAAGAGACACTTTTGCAAACCAAGAGTGAAATGCAATCGAACGCAATAAACCCGGCACAGTAGGCTCCCCAAAAAACATTTGGAAACATTATAAAATTAGGGGGGGTATTTCAAGTGGGTCTATTGGTCATTATCGTGAATTTAATTACTAATTCTAGTTAACAGCAAGCGGTGCTATGAGGTAAGTGCGCCCGCAGGGATTCGAACCCCGAACCTTCTGATCCGTAGTCAGATGCTCTATCCGTTGAGCTACGGGCGCAAAGTAAAGCTTTGAAAGCCTATCAATTTATCTCGTAGTGCCCAAATTTATTAGCCGATCCCAATCATCTTCCTTTATACGGGGTTTCCCAACCAACTCTCCAGAAACAACTTCCGAAGCATTAATTTTTTCCCATCCAAGTTGATTAATCACTTCAATGCCAGGTTTTAATAATCCATCAATGCCACTTACGTTTCTTGGTTCCGTTAGATTACTTACAATTAAACTGACAACATCAGATGAGTCGCTTTTATTTGTACCAATCACGCCAACTGGGCCACGTTTTGCCCAACCAACTACATAGATATTTTGCCTAACATGACCAGCAATGTTTATAACCCGTCCATTTTCAACTTCAATTCCAGGATAAGCAATTGCATTATAACCAATAGCAGTTATAACTAAACCTGTTTTAATTGAGAAAGTTTTATTGGTAGATAATACGTTTTCTGAATTAGCCTCATTTTCTTGAAAGACTACCTCTTCTACTTTTCCATTACCTCTGATCTCCGTTGGTGTAGATAAAAACTTTATCTCAATGCTACGCTCAAAATCGTTTCTATCGCGATTTGCTATTTGCTTCATTACTTCTAAATTATTTTTTGTTTCTTTCTCTACTAAACCAATTTTACTAATTCGAGTAATAGCATCGTTAATTTGAGTGTGATCTACATAGACATCAGTATTTTCTAAATTTAAAAGACCTCGCAGTTCGGGTGTAGTAAATGCAGCATGCTCTGGTCCACGACGGCCACAAATAACTACTCTTCTTATTTTGCTTGCTTTAAATATTGAAAGTGCGATTTCTGAGACATCGGTTGTATCTAATTTTTTAGGATCAGTTGCTAAAACTCTAGCAACATCAATCGCAACATTCCCTGCGCCTAATACAACCGCAGTATCAGTGTTTAGATCTATTGGAATTTTCGTAAAATCCGGATGTGCGTTATACCAAGGGACAAATTCTGCTGCGGATATACAATTAATAAGATTTTCACCTTGTATTCCTAGCTTTTTGCCTTCAGGTGAGCCTGTCGCCAAAACAACTACATCATAAACTTCTCGGAGTTCTTTGAGTGATACATCCTTACCTAACTCAACATTTGCAAATAATCTGAAGTTATTCTCTTTTGCAATTTTTTCAAAGACTTTAGAAACAGTTTTTATTTTTGGATGATCCGGAGCTACACCACTTCTTACTAATCCCCACGGCGTTGGAAGCCTTTCAATCATATCAATTAAAAAAGTGAGTTCTTCTGTTTGTGCTTTTTGTAGTGCTTGAGCAGTGAAGTAACCGGCAGGACCTGCACCAACTATTGCAACCCGATATTTCATATTAAAAATTATATCTTGATTTATACCATTCGAAAGTACGTAGCAAACCATCTGAAATACTAGTTTGGGTTAAATCACCCTTATGTAGATTTATCAATAACTCTGGATTTGACTCAGAGTTCCTAATGTCACCTTGCCTGATATCGCGATAATCTAAATAAATTTCCCCGAAATACAACTTAAATACCTTTAAAATATTATTTAATGTTACAGATTTTCCAAATGCTAAATTAATTGGGTCAGTTGAGACGTGCTTTTCCTCGATTGACTTCTTAAATACATGCGTAACGTCATTGATGAAAGTGAAATCTCGTTTTTGTTCCCCATCACCAAATACAACAATAGGTTCTTTTCTAAATGCTGCAAATATCCATTTTGGTATAACTGCAGAATAAATACTTTCTGGATTTTGAAATGGTCCATAAACATTGAAAAGTCGGTATGTAATTACTGGTAAACCATAAGATTTTCCAAATGCCGTTGTGAGTGATTCAGCCGCTAATTTAGAAGCAGCATATGGTGATATCGGAGCCATCCAATCTTTTTCAGTTTTTGGTAATTTTAAATTACTACCGTACACCGAGGATGAAGAGGAATACATTACTGGAATAAGTTTGGATTTTGCGGATTCAAGAACATTTAAAGTCGCAAGTGCATTCGATTCAAAACTAGCTCTTGGATTAAGTATAGACCGCGGTACAGACCCAAGCGCACCCAAATGAACACAGTAATCAATCTCTGATTTCTTAAAAAAATTATTAACTTCATTATAGTTTCTTAAATCTCCTTTAATAAATTCTAGTGTGAGATGATTAATATTTTCTAAATAACCTGTTTCTAGATTATCAAAAACATATACTTGGTGACCCGACTTTATGAGTACCTCGGCTAGGTTTGATCCAATAAAACCAGTACCACCAGTTATGCCGATTTTCATGACACAAACATACTATAGTTTAAACTTGTGCACTAACTATGAATATTAATTAGACTAAAATTTAGCCTTGAGTAATACTCTTTCAATTCTTTTTTGGTAAGTAAGTTGTTTTACCCAATACGAAGAATTGAGTATAATTGATTCTCTTTTTGTAGAGTCATTTAACAGCTTAATAATGCATTTAGCTAAACTATCACCTGAACTTAAATCAAAAAATAAAGCTTTATTCTCTCCGAGAATATTTCTATGAGCTGTAGTATTGCTTGCAATTATGGGCACGCAGCGAGCAGCATACTCGACTATTTTAATTGGGAAACTATCTTCGAAATACTTATTGTCTGGGTAGATAACTAAACCGATATCAAAATCATCGATTGCTTTTAATGACTTAGATCTTGGGAGTCGACCAACGAATTCAATGTTACTTGGAAATTCTATATTTAGAAAATCAGTTTTACTTATTCCTACTAATCTAAAAATAACATTAGGATTAGAACTTTCAAAAATCAATGCAGCTTCTATGATACTTTGTAGCGAAAGTGCAATTCCACTAGAATGTGGAGATCCAATATAACCGATTGTAACTTTACTATTCAATTTTTTTTCCTTATTACCCAAAATTTCAGATTGATAAACTGCCATTGGTGCAACCACGCTATTTTTTATTGAAATTTTCAATTTTTCTTGTAGATTTTTAGAAATGAGAATGACTGTATTTTTAGGTAGTATTTTTAGAGCAGATAACATCAGCCGATTTATAATTGAAGGAGTTCTGTGTACTTCACAAACTGTTTGATAGCCTAATAGACTTAAAACAAGTGCAGTATAAATATCCCTTAGCCAGATTAAATTATCTTTATGCTTAAGTACTGTGATTAATCGTATTGGGTAAAATAGCTTCCAAATATTAAAAACATAGGGTCCTAAAGTATTTTTCTTCTCAATAATGTAATTATAAATTGTTGGAAGTGGCATTCCGACTTCAATGGTGTTTACAAAACTTTCGTGGTTTCTATCTAGTTTTGGCGTTATAACTTCAACACTATACATTCCGGTTTCTGCAATCGCCTTTGCTGTTAGGCCGGTTGTTACTCCATAAGCTTTTTCTGTTGGATACCGAACATTTAGAACAAACGTAACTTTTTTAGTCATGCTTAAGAATAATGCATCGCGGAGACGAGAGGATTTGAACCTCCGAAACCCTTTAGGGGTTAACCTCATTAGCAGTGAGGCGCACTAGACCGGGCTATGCGACGTCTCCATATATAATCCTCTTGTACTTTTTCATGTGAATAATAGCATAATTATGATAATTTAATACTTTTTTAGGTTTAAAGTTTAATTAGTTAATGTTTAAATTAAATGTTATAGCCATTAATCTCGATTAAGAATTTTTTCGATTATACGTTGAAGCTTATATTCGTATGTCTCCCCGATTATGTTGTAAAAAAAATCCAACTCTTTATCTATTACTTCTTGTGAAATTTCTATATTTGTGAATGCTCTTTTAAATAAATCAGGTAGATCCTCCAAACTCTCACATAAAACTAAATTAGGTAATTTTTCAATTCCTCTAACATGTTCAAAATTTTTATACACTTTATGTGGAGACGCAATATTATATTTTTCGTTATGAACTAAGGCGACGATATTTTTGCCGAAAATTGAAGCTTCTATAAGCATAGAAGTTAGTCCTCCAATTACTGCTTTGGCATTTTTCAAAATTAATGGAAAATATTCAATACTAGTAAACTTATCAGCAGCACCATACAATTCAGGATCAATAATAACAAATTCTAAATGATCCACTGAAATTTTATTCTTTATGTTAATGCCATATGGATGGGGTCTATAAACAATTATTAATTTTTTATAAATACTATTATGTTTTTTTATTTCAGAATTTAAAATCTCTAGGCATTTAATTTCATTAAATGGAACCGAAGTACCTAGGAAAAGTATGTATTCAAAATCGAAATTTGAATTAATTTTTGCTTTACGCATATCCACGTAATTTGAGAAACGCGCAGTACCCAAAACAAAAACCTGCTCCTGGCTAAAACCTTGAATATCGCAAGCATGTTGCTTGCTTTGCTCACCCCAAGTAGCAACAAAATCCGGATGCTCCCACATTACGCTTTTGCTAGACAAGTTATCCCAATTATCGATTAAGAATAAAATAGGAGACTTTAACTTTTTTTGAATCAAAGTTAAATGTAGCCCTAGCGATTCATAAGCTGAATTTGGAAATATTAATAAATCAGATGAATTCGATAACATCTCGCCATATAATTTTTTTGGAAAAGAAATCCGCTTTACGATTAAATAATTAAAAAGTGTAAATAGTGGCTCATGTGTAAGAAAACGAATGGAAAACCTGAGTAAAGTAGCTCGAAAAAACCATTTTATATATTTTGTAGGAGAATACTTGTTCGTTTTTATGGGAAAAGTTTTATTGTTAATACTTTTTATGATATCAGAATTATTTGTTGCTTTTTTTCCTTTAAACGGTTTCAAACTTAACTTAATACTCTTAATCTTCTTCATGCTAATTGCAAAATATGAATAAAAGGTAAACGGATGTGCAAATCGTTTTTCTCTGAAATGAAATGATTTTGATCTTTTTCTAAACTTCCACCTGTACACATCAGAGGCTAAATTAAAACTTTTTTGTTTATAGTGAAGCAAATCATTACTTAAAGTATCAGTATAAGTTTTGAAATAATCTGGAACCATGTAGAAAATATTTTCAGGTACTATGAATCTAACATCATAAGATTTGCTTAGTTTTAAAAATAAATTTTCCTGAAAATAATAATTGAAATAATGATCATGGATTATAATTAATGAAATTTTAGGCTTCACCACTTTATTACAATATCATGGGCCATATGATATTTGGTCTATATTTACTTGTTTTGTTTATAGTTTAAGTTCGAATTATCTCATAATTAGCTTTGATGTATGGCTGCATATAAAGAAACTGTTTTAGATGTTAAACTAATTCATGGTAATTCGCCACTTTTTACAATTGCCAAGATCGGACATAACATCAAGGCAGCCAAGGAAAAGTATTACAAATAATATGGGCTGTTGTGGTTTGAAGTAGGCTATCTGCATGAATACGATGAGTAATCCCAACAATAATGAAAAAGTGGATGAAGTGAGAACTCACGATATCCCAATCGCGGATGCGATCAGTGAGTTTATGAAGCAGGGCTGGGCGCCATTACCACTTTCTGGAGTTACATCACATCCATCAATTCCTTATACAAAACTGCGACGTAAGAAATTATCTAAAAAATATCCTGGAATAAGATTAGTTTTTCCAGCTGGTTCATTGAAGATTAGAAGTAATGATTCAGATTATTCATTCCGTGCTCACTCAGCTTTTTCTTGGTTCACTGGAATTATTGCACCGGACGCTGTGCCTGACTCTATTTTTATAATGGAGCCAAACACAGAAGGCCATGAAGATTTGTTATTTATTCACCCAAGATCTGCCAGAGATAATGATGAGTTTTATAAAAACAATAGATATGGAGAGTTCTGGGTTGGGCGGCGAATGAGTTTAGATGAAACTCAAGTTAAGTATGAACTTAAGGTAAGGCAAATTGAATCTATTGAGAAGTTTTTTGCAGATAAAAAAGGAACGCTGATAATCCGTGGTGAGGATAAAAATATAGATGCTCTAGTTACAGAGAGTGAAGAAAAGGAAAAAGAATTTTTAAACTTTACATCATTAATGAGATTAGTTAAAGATCAGTATGAAATTGATGAAATGCAAAAAGCTGTTGATGCAACAGTTCGTGGCTTCACCGATATGGTGAGAGTATTTCCAGCTGCTACCTCAGTTCCTAGAGGTGAGCGGGTAATTGAGTCAGCTTTTTATGGCAGAGCACGCCTTGAGGGTAATGATCTTGGTTATTCAAGCATTGTGGCAGCAGGTTCTCATGCATGCGTGCTTCACTGGATTAAAAATGATGGTGATGTATTACCAGGGGACTTGGTATTAATTGATGCTGGTGTTGAAATTGAGTCCCATTACACCGCAGATATCACTAGAACATTTCCAGTTAATGGAAAATTTAGCGAGGCGCAGCGCAAGATTTATATGATTGTTTATAAAGCGCAAAGTGCTGGAATTGCTGCAGTTAAACCTGGCGCAAAGTTTAAGGATTACCATGATGCTTGCATGGTTGAGATTGCAAAAGGGGCGGCAGAACTTGGTGTGCTACCAGTTTCAGTTGAAGAATCACTTAGGCCAGAAAATGGTCAACATAGAAGGTGGCAGTTTCATGGCTCAGGCCATCATTTAGGAATTGATGTGCACGATTGCGCTCACGCTAGAAAAGAACAGTATGTAGATGCAATATTAGAGCCAGGAATGATTTTAACTGTTGAGCCTGGTTTTTATATTCAACCAGATGACACATTGTTCCCCGAGGAATACCGCGGAATTGGCGTAAGAATTGAAGATGATATTCTAGTTACAGAATCTGGTTGCAAGATACTAAGTAACGCACTTCCTCGTCATCCTGATGAGGTTGAGGCGTATATGGCAAATCTTCTTAAATAATACCTTCGCGTTTTCTAATTTTGGATCCAAGCCATTTAACTGGGTCATACTTAACATCTACTACCCGCTCCTTCATGGGAATAATGGCGTTATCGGTGATGCAATATGCTCTAAGCAACTATATCTACCCTCAAAAGAATATTACATTTTTAATTATTAGTATTACTAGTGGTCTATAAATAAAGTAAATAGAAAGTAAATAGGCTAAAAATAATAATTCAATTAACTATGGTAAACTTATCCATGGATTTTAGTGTACCTAAAAGAAGTAAACCATTCATTATTTTTGAAATTGCAAATAATCATTTTGGTTCTATAGAGCATGGTAAATTAATAATTAAAGAGTTCGCAAAATTTATTTCAGAATATGATTTCGATTTTGGAGTTAAATTTCAGTATCGAAATTTAGATTCTTTTATCCATGAATCCTACAAATCAAATTCAGATTTTCAATATATTAAGCGCTTCACCGAAACGAAACTTTCATATACAGATTTGTTAGAGCTAAAGAATTCGGCAGAATCTTTGGGGTTTAAAACTATTTGTACTCCATTTGATGAAACGTCTGTAAAAAAAATTGTGGAGCACGGTTTTGATTATCTAAAAATTGCAAGTGCATCGTTTACGGATTGGCCATTGATAGAAGATATTTCAAAAAATAATTTACCTGTCATTGCGTCAACAGCTGGTGCTACCAGTAGAGATTTGAGAAAAGTGATATCATTTTTAACAAAAAGGATTAATGATTTAACAATTATGCACTGTGTGGCAAAATACCCTACTGAAGATCACGATTTAGCTCTTGATAGAATTGATTTTTTAAAAAACAACTACAAAAATATCAATATCGGCTACTCAGCACACGAAATTCCTACAAATACTTCTGCCGTTGGTATTGCATATGCTAAAGGTGCAAGGGTTTTTGAAAAACATATAGGTGTAGAAACAAATGAGTATACAAACAATAAATATTCTTGTACTTCTGATCAGATACGGTTTTGGCTTGAGTCACTTTCAAATACAATAGATGTATGTGGTTTTGACTCAAAAAATATTGATGCTTCAGAAGTTAATGTGCTAAATAATTTAAGGCGTGGCGTATATGCAAAAAATGATGTTAATTCAGGTAACACGCTTAAGTTTGATGATGTTTTTTTTGCAATTCCGAGCCATGAAGGACAGCTCCTAGCAAATGACTGGTCTAAATTTACAAGCTGGACTTCTTTAAATTCTATAAAAAAGAACGACCCCATTTATAAATCTAATTTAGATGAATCTTCCAACGAACATAGAATCGAATCTATAGCAAGTGTAGCTAAAGTTATGTGTGATAATGCTGGAGTAATTCTACCAAATATTATAAACTTTGAAATTTCGCATCATTATGGTTTAGATTGTTTTGATGAATTTGGGTTAATTCTAATCACTCTAGTGAATAGAGATTACTGTAAAAAAGTTTTAATTCTATTCCCTGGTCAGAGTAATCCTGAACATCACCATAAAATTAAAGAAGAGTCCTTTTACTGCGTTTCAGGCGATGTAAAATTAGTGATTGAGGGTGAAATTTTAGAGTTAAAAGCTGGTGATTTAGCATTAATTCCTACTGGTAAGCGACATTCGTTTAGTTCACTTAATGGTGCAGTAATTGAAGAAATATCTTCAACCAGTGTTCCATCTGATTCTTATTATTCGGACCCAAAGATAGAAATGAATAGCAATAGAAAATCTCGAATTACGTTATGGAATTAGAATCTTATAAAGTAAGAATTATTGGCGCAGGATCAATTGGAAATCATCTGGCAAATGCATTTATCAATGAGGGATTTGATGTGGAAGTTACTGATATAAACCTACAAGCTCTTACGCGAATGCAGCAAGAAATTTATCCAAGTAGATACGGAAAATGGGATAATAGAATTAAAATTGTTTATCCTGAAGATAAATCAGAGTTCAATGTTGATGTACTAGTGATTGGTACGCCACCAAGTACTCACATAAAAATTGCTTTAGAGCAACTAAAATATTGTAGTCCAAAGATAATTCTCATAGAAAAACCATTATCCCATCCCGATCTAACAAATCTTAAAGAATTAGAGGAAATTATTTCATTAAAAAAGATTAGAATGCTTGTTGGATATAATCATAGGCTTACCAAAAATACTGAAATAGCAACTAGACTAATTGAACAAGGCAAGATAGGGGAAATAATTTCGATAACAAGCCAAACTCGTGAATCGTGGAATGGTATTTTGAAAGCTCACCCTTGGATAGCAGGTCTTGAAGAATCATACCTCTCCTCAATTACTTTAGGAGGTGGTGCACTTTTTGAACATAGCCACGCGTTGAACCTTTTACAGTATTTCATGGAGATATGTGGTTTAGAACAAATTGAAAAAGTTCAGGCAACAATAGAAATGGTAAAAGATAGTAACTTTAATTATGATCGTTTTAGTTTTTTAACTTTAATTAATAAAAAAGGCAATTATTTTCATGTAATCCAAGATGTAGTTACTATTCCACCAATTAAACAACTATTAATTAATGGTACATTGGGTACATTAGTGTGGTCAACAACACCAAGTTTAGATGAAGTGATTCTGTATGATACTGATGGTAATTTAGTTGAGCATATAAAAATAGATAAAGAGCGTAGAGATGATTTTAGGCCAGAAATTAATCATATAAGAACGTTATTAAACCGCAAGGAAACCGTATCACCACTTGATTACAAATATGCATTAGAGACAATAGAGATCATCATTGCTGCCTTCCAGTCGAATAATTTAGGTCAACCAGTCTTTATAGAAAGAAAATGATTTTTAAATGGATACTTTAATTGTAATTCCAGCTCGAGGGGGGAGTAAAGGAATTCCTCTAAAAAATATTTATGAAATTAATGGAAAGCCACTAATCCAATACACAATTGATTTTGCTAAAGCCTTACCTTTTAAAAAAGATATACTTGTGAGCACGGACCTTAAAAAAATTGCCACTATTGCAATCGATTTAGGAGTAGCCTGTCCATTTCTGAGACCTCCACAACTTTCAACTGACTATATTGGCGACATGCAAGTGTTAAGACACAGCTTAATTGAGTTTGAAAAGTTTTATAATAAAACTTATGAAATAGTCATAATGCTGCAGCCAACGAGTCCAATTAGGTTTGAGTATCAGGTTATTTCGGCAATAAACAAAATTAGTAATAATTCATTCGATTCAATTGTTTCAGTTAGCCAGATACCTTTGAATTATCATGCTTTAAAGCAGTTTAAGCTCACGGGGGACAAGCTGACACCTTTCACTGCGGAGTCTAAACAAGTGTATGCCCGGCAACAATTGGAAAAAAGTTACATAAGAAATGGTGTTGTGTATATTTTTAAACCAAATTTTGTTCTAAATTCTGATTCTGTTTTTTCAGATAATACTGGTTACTTAGTTACCGATGAAAAATATGTAAATATCGACTCATACGCTGATGTTGATGAATTCCAGAAGTATTTACTCGATAAAGAAATAGATAAAATCTAATTTATCATAGATCTTAAACTTTATAATTTAGATAATTAAAGAAAATCTAATGTTAAACTTCTTAAATAATACCTTCGCGCTTTCTAATCTTTGATCCAAGCCATTTAACTGGGTCATACTTAACATCTACTACCCGCTCCTTCATAGGAATAATGGCATTATCGGTGATACGAATATGTTCAGGGCAGACTTCAGTGCAGCACTTTGTAATATTGCACATTCCAAGGCCGTGCTCTTCTTGAGCTTTTTTCTTTCGGTTTTTAAGCATATCTAATGGATGCATATCAAGTTCGGCAATTCTGATAAAAAATCTTGGTCCAGCAAATGATTTCTTATTCTCTTCATGATCTCTTATTACATGGCAGGTGTCTTGGCATAAGAAGCATTCAATACATTTTCTAAACTCCTGGCTCCTTTCAACATCAATTTGCTCCATACGAGCTTCACCTGGTTTTAGATCAGCTGGGGGCGTGAATGATTCAATCTCCATAGCTTTCTTATAGTTAAATGAAACATCTGTGACTAAATCTTTAATCACAGGAAAAGCACGAAGTGGTGTAATGGTTATTGTTTCATCATCTTTAAAGTTTGCTATCTGAGTCATGCAAGCAAGGCGTGGCTTACCATTTATTTCCATAGAACAAGATCCACACTTACCAGCTTTGCAATTCCATCTAACTGCTAAATCACCCATTTGGGTGGCTTGTACTCGATGAATTACATCTAGTACTACTTCTCCCTCATTTGCCTCAACGC
>Ga0187844_10001217_pt1 | contig 19820 bp, 16 predicted proteins | sample SpaLakP09_SKY_50_FD_134517 | JGI IMG/M metagenome (GOLD analysis project Ga0187844, IMG submission 134517) | Oligotrophic lake water microbial communities from Sparkling Lake, Wisconsin, USA - SP09_SKY_50 | ecosystem: Environmental > Aquatic > Freshwater > Lake | place: USA: Sparkling Lake...
ACATGTTGAAAGCCGCCAGCGGCGACAGTTCGAGGAAGGGCGTGCCGGGATCGAGCAGGCGCTGCACGCGCTCGCGCGGCAGCAGCTTGCCGCGGGCGGTGTGCTTGGCGCGGGCGGCCTCGCCGCCGCCCTGGGCCACCTTGTCGACCTGGGCCTGGTGATCAGCCACCACGGCGCGCATGGCGGTCGCGTTGGCCTGGAATTCGGCCGAACGGGCGTTGAGTTGGGTTTCCAGAATCGGCATGAACGTTCTTTCTCAACAGCACCCCGCTACTTTTTATATCGCGGGATTTGATTGACGTTTACGTAAACGTCAATTGTGGCAGATTTTCAGCCGTCGGCCGTGCCGGAAGGAGGCCCATTTTGCGGCAAGATGAAACCATGCTCCACCTCCACCACTGCGTCAGCGCCCGCTCCTTCCGGCCACTCTGGATGCTCGAGGAACTGCAATTGCCCTACACCCTGCAGATGCTGCCCTTCCCGCCGCGCGCCCATGCGCGCGACTACCTGCAGCACAACCCGCTGGGCACGGTGCCCCTGCTGGTGCACGGCGAGCTTCGCATGACCGAGTCGGCCGCCATCTGCCAGTACCTGGCCACCCTGCGGCCCGAAGCGGGTCTGGACGTGGTGCCCGGCCAGCCGGACTTCGGCGCCTACCTCAACTGGCTGCACCTGGGCGAAGCCACGCTGACCTTCCCGCAGACCCTGGTGCTGCGCTACCGCCATTTCGAACCACCGGAGCGGCGCCAGCCGCAGGTGGCCGAGGACTATGCCAGATGGTTTCTGGCGCGCCTGCGCGTGGTCGAGGCGGCGCTCACCGGCAGCGACTACCTGTGCACCGGGCGTTTCACGGCCGCCGACGCCAGCGTAGGCTACGCCCTGCTACTGGCGGAGCATCTGGGCCTGGCACCGCAGTGGGGCCCTGCGACCAGGGCCTACTGGCAGCGGCTGCAGGCCCGCCCGGCTCTCCAACGCGCCCTGGCGGCGGAACAGGCAGCGGCGCGGGCCCAGGGCGTGGACCCCACGCCCTCGCCAGCCCTGCGGCCTCACGACAGCTGAGTGCGATTCGGCGCACCACAGCAGTGCGCCAACCCCGGCATGGCGCTTGCTAACCCTCTAGGGTCTGTACAGGAAAACACCGTCGTGACCGTCCATCCCGCCCGCATCCGCCGCACCAGCCTGCTCAGCATCGGCGAGCTGGACCGGGCGCGCGTGCTCGACACCCTGGTCAACAACCTGGACGGCATGGCTTACCGCTGCCTGCATGACGCGAGCTGGCGCATGGTCTTCGTCAGCCAGGGCTGCCTGGCCCTGACCGGCTACGGCCCGGCTGAACTGGTGCAGAACGCGGCCATCAGCTGGGAGGATATCACCCACCCGCTGGACCGCTGCCGTGTGCGCGGGCAGATCGATGCTGCCGTGCGCAGCGGGCAACGTTTCACGGTGGACTACCGCATCACCACCCAGGCCGGGCAGATCAAGTGGGTGCACGAACGCGGCATCGCCGTGCCCGACGAGCAGGGCGAGCTGGTGATCGAAGGTTTCATCGAGGACGTGACCGCGCAGCGCGAGATGGCGCAGGCCCAGAAAGAGGCCGAGCTGCGCTACCGCAACATCTTCGAACACGCCTCCGAGGGCATCTTCCAGACCTCGCTCGACGGTCGCTACCTGGCCGCCAACCCGGCCCTGGCCCGCCTCTACGGCTACAGCAGCCCCGCGGCGCTGATGGCCGGCCTGGACGACATCGGCCGCCAGCTCTACGCCAGGAGCGGCCAGCGCGAGCGCTTCCACCAGCTCATGGCCCAGCAGGGCGAGGTGCTCAACTTCGAGTCCGAGGTCTACCGCCAGGACGGCACGCGCATCTGGATCTCGGAGAACGCCCACGCGGTGCGCGATACGGAGGGCCAGACCCTCTACTACGAGGGCACGGTGCAGGACATCTCCGAGCGCAAGCGCTACCAGGAAGAGCTGGAGCGCCAGGCCAACCACGACATGCTGACCGGCCTGCCCAACCGCATCCTGCTGGGCGACCGGGTCGAGCAGGGCATCGCGCGCGCGGCGCGCCTGGGTTATTACCTCACCGTGGTCTTCATCGACCTGGACAACTTCAAGTTCATCAACGACAGCCTGGGTCACGGCGCCGGCGACGAACTGCTCAAGGAAATCGCCAGCCGCCTGCGCCACTGCGTGCGCACCTCCGACACGGTGGCGCGTCTGGGCGGCGACGAATTCGTGCTGCTGCTGGGCGACCACTTCCGCGCCAGCACCGTGATCTCGCAGCTGCGCCGCGTGCTGTCCGAGATCGGCCGCCCCGTCATGCTCTCGGGGCGCGAGTTCCACGTGGGCGCCAGCCTGGGCGTGGCCATGTACCCGGGCGACGGCGAAGACCCGGCCAGCCTGCTCAAGCATGCCGACACGGCGATGTACGCCGCCAAGAACCGCGGGCGCAACAACTTCCAGTTCTTCACCAGCGAACTCAACCGCGTGGCCGACGAGCGGCTCAACCTGGAGGCGGCGCTGCGCCAGGCCATCGAGCACAATGAGTTCGAGGTGCACTACCAGCCCAAGGTGGACCACCGCCGCCGCATCGTCGGCGTGGAGGCACTGGCGCGCTGGACCCACCCGGAGTACGGCCCCATCAGCCCGGACCGCTTCATCCCCATCGCCGAGGAAACCGGGCTCATCGTGCCGCTGACCACCATCATCCTGCGCCGCGCCTTCGCCGCGGCGCGCGACTGGAACCGGCGCCTGCCCACGCCCCTGCGGGTGGCGGTCAACCTCTCGCCGCGCCTCTTCCTCAGCGGCGACATCGTGGCCCACGTCGCCGGCCTGCTGGAGGAAGCCCAGTTGCCCTCCTCCCTGGTGGAACTGGAAATCACGGAAACCGTCTTCATGGGTGACAGCGACAGCGTGGTCGCCACCCTGGGCGACTTCAAGGCCCTGGGCGTGCAACTGGCCATGGACGACTTCGGCACCGGCTACTCGGCGCTGAGTTATCTGCGTCGCTTCCCGCTGGACATCATCAAGATCGACCGCTCCCTGGTCACCGGCATCGAGCACGACGAGGATGTGGCCATGATCGCGCGCGCCGTGATTTCGCTGGGCCAGAGCCTGCGCAAGACCGTGGTGGCCGAGGGCGTGGAAAACCAGGCGCAGTTCGATTTTCTGCGTTACCAGGGCTGCCACGAGTTTCAGGGTTACCTGCTCTCGCGTCCGCTGCCGCAGACCGAAATGACACGCCTGCTGCAGGCCGGCGCCGTGATACCGGCACCGGCGCGACCGGCCTCGGGTTTTGCGCCGCTGGCCTGACGTTCAGGCCAAGAGCCCGGGCAGCTGCGCCATGTCGCGGAAGACCGCGGCCACCCCGGCGCGCAGGAACGGCTCGGCCTCGCCCTGCGGCACATAGGCAAACACCGTGGCCCCGGCGGCCAGGCCGGCGGTGGTGCCGATCAACGTGTCTTCCACCACGGCGCAGCGCTGGGGCGGCGCCGACAGGGCGGCCGCAGCGGCCAGGTAGACATCGGGGTGGGGCTTGGAGCGCGGCATCTCGTGGCCGCTGAAGATGCGGCCCTCGAAATAGTCATGCAGGCCCACCTTGCGCAGCTGCAGCTCGACCTTGTGGCGATCGGCGCCAGAGGCGCAGGCGATGCGTGCGTCCAGCCGTTCGTGCACGGCATGCACCGCGGCCTGCGCGTTGGCCACGATGCGCAGCTCGTTCTCCAGCGCAGTGTTGCGGCGTTCGCGGAAGCTGGCCAGCCAGGCCTCGGTCAGCGGCTGGCCGGTGTGAAACTCGATGCGCTCCTTCTCATCGCGCACCATCCGGCCGATGAATATGCGCATGCACTCGGCTTCGCTCAGCACCCAGCCGCGCTCGGCCAGCATGGTGCGCAGCACGCCGTTGACGATGGGCTCGGAATCGACCAGCACGCCGTCGCAGTCGAACAGTACCGCCTCGAATCTCACTTCAGATCTCCATCGACGTAGTACCAGCGCCCGTCCTCGCGCACAAAACGGCTGCGCTCATGCAGGCGTACCGCGCGGCCGCTTTTGTCGCGCTGGCGCGCGACGAACTCGACTTCGGCATGCGTGGCATCAATAGGCCGGTGTTGTTTCACCTCCAGCCCCAGCCACTTCACGCCGGCATCGAAACCCAGTTCCGTCGGCCGGGTGCTGGCATGCCAGGTGGCGAGCAAGTAGTCGGCCCGCTCCAGCACGAAGGCGCTGTAACGCGAGCGCATCATCGCCTCGGCATCGGGGGCCGGTCTGCCGGCAACATCTGCAAGATAGGGGCCGCAGCAGCGCGCATGGCTCAGGACACGACCGGCTGCATCGCGCCGGCCGCAGGGGCAATCCACCACCATCAGCTGCCTTTTTTGGCCTTGCGTTCTTCCAGCGTCTCCACCGGGCCGCCGTGCTTGACCCATTCGGCAAAACCGCCCTCGATGTGCGAGACGTTGGTCATGCCCATGTCCTGCAGGGTCTTGGTCGCCAGCGCGCTGCGCCAGCCCGCGCCGCAGAAGAGGATGAAGTGCTTGCTCTCGTCGGCCCACATGGGCTTGTGGTACGGCGACTCGGGGTCCACCCAGAACTCCAGCATGCAGCGCGGCGCATGCGTGCTGCCGGTCACGGTGCCCTCCTTCAATTCACGCACGTCGCGGATGTCGACGATGTGCACCTTGGGGTCGTCCAGCATGGCCAGCACCTCGGGCACGGTGTGGGTCTTGACCTCGGCCATCGCTTCGTCAACGAGGGCGCGGAATCCTTTGGTGATGGGCATGGCGTTACTCCTTCAATCAATCCGCCAGACGGTACACGCGCGCGGCGGTGCCGCCAAAGATATCGGCCTGCTCGGCCGGCGTCAGATGCTGCACGGCGGCACGGTGCGCCGCGATCAGGCTGGCGTGGTCGGTCCAGAGCTTCTCGATGGGGAAGTTGGAGCCGTACATGCAACGCTGGGCGCCGAAGAAGGTCACGGTCTGCCCCACCACCATGGCAATGTGCGCCGGATCGTTGCGCTGCAGGAAGGTGCCCAGGCCCGAGAGCTTCACAAATACATTGCGTTGCGCGGCCAGCTTGCCCATGCCTTCTCGCCAGGCCCGCACCCCCACATGCGAGGTGTCAGCCAGCATGCCGGCATGGACCAGGATGAAATTGACCTTCGGGTTCGCGGCGGCCAGCTGCGCCGCATCGGCCATCTGGCCGGAGAAGACCTGCAGGTCGAAGCTGTAGCCATAGTCGGCCAGGTAGCCGATGTTGCGGCTCAGCAAGGCGCTGCGCACCTGTTCGGGGCCCGGAGCGTAGCGGTAGAGCGGGTTCTCATGCCAGTGCAGCTGCATGCGCACGCCGCGCACCAGCGGGTATTTCTTAAGGAGATCGAGCTGCGGCCGCACGTCGGGCACCATCATGTCGGCATAGGCCACCATGGCATGCGGCCAGCCGGTGCGCTGCGCCTCGGCCTGCACCCAGGCGGCTTCCTGCTCGAACTGTGCTGCCGGCCAGTTGGTCTGCACGTAGACGGACTGCGTGATGCCCGAGCCGGCCTCGTCGGCCAGGAACTCTTCCACCATGTAATCGCGCCGGATCGCCTCGTAAGGCCCGAAGATGCGCGGCACCATGGGACCCTGCAACCAGGGCAAGTCCTGCTGGCGCCAGATATGGTGGTGGGCGTCGATGATTTTCATGCGTCTCCTCTTTCAGAGGGAAGTATGACGCTCAAAGCGAGCGCTGGATCAGTATTTTCTGCACGTCGCTGGTGCCTTCGTAGATCTGGCAGACGCGCACATCGCGGTAGATGCGCTCGACGGGGAAGTCGGCCACATAGCCGTACCCCCCCAGGGTCTGGATGGCGGCGCTGCAGACCTGTTCGGCCATCTCGCTGGCAAAGAGCTTGGCCATGGCGGCTTCCTTGAGGCAGGGGCGGCCGGCGTCGCGCAGCGCAGCGGCATGCCAGGTCAGCTGGCGCGCGGCCTCGATCTTGGTGGCGCAGTCGGCCAGGCGGAAACCCACGGCCTGGTGGTTGAAAATGGGCTGGCCAAAGCTCTCACGCTCCTTGGCGTACTGGATGGCCACCTCCAGCGCACTGCGCGCCATGCCGATGCTTTGCGAGGCGATGCCGATGCGTCCGCCCTCCAGGCCACCGAGCGCGATCTTGTAGCCCTCGCCCTCCGCGCCGATCAGGTTCTCCGCCGGTATACGGCAATTCTCGAAATTGATCTGTGCGGTATCGCTGCTGTGCTGCCCGAGTTTCTCTTCCAGGCGGGCCACCACATAACCCGGCGCATCGGTGGGTACCAAGAAAGCGCTCATGCCCTTCTTGCCGGCGCCCTTGTCGGTCACGGCGATGACGACGGCCACCTGCCCGTTTTGCCCACTGGTGATGAACTGCTTGACGCCGTTGAGCACATAAGCGTCGCCGTCGCGCCGGGCCGTGGTGCGCAGGCCCGAGGCGTCCGAGCCCACGTGCGGCTCGGTCAAGCAGAAGGCGCCCAGCATCTCCCCACGCGCCAGCGGCGCCAGCCATCTGACTTTCTGCTGCGCGTTGCCGTGTTTCATGAGGATGGCGTTGACCGGGCAGTTGGTCACGCTGATGGCCGTGCTGGTGCCACCATCGCCAGCGGCGATCTCCTCCAGCACCAGGGACAGGCTCAGATAGTCCAGCCCCGCGCCGCCCAGTTCCTCGGGCACGCAGATGCCGTAGGCGCCCAGAGCCGCCAGGCCGCGGTGCACCTCGCGCGGGAAGTGGCGCTCCCGGTCCCAGCGCCCGGCGTGCGGCCAGAGTTCGGCGCGCGCAAAGTCGCGCACCGCATCGCGGATCATTTCCTGGTCCTGGGTCAGCAGCATGGCAGGCCTGTTTTCAATTGACGTTGACGTAAACGTCAATTATGCCGCCGGGGCGCTCAGAACGTCTCGTAGCGTCGGCCGTCGTGGTGCAGGAAAGCGCCCTTGTGCCCGGACTCCAGGCCAGCCAGGGTGGTGCGCATGGCGGTCACGCTTTGCTGCACGGTCAGCGGCGCGCTGGCGCCGCCCATGTCGGTCTGCACCCAGCCCGGACACAGCGCCACCATGATGACACCGGGATAGTCAGGCTGGGCCGCGGCCACCGCCATATTGAGCGCGGCCTTGCTGACGCGGTAAGTCCAGCCATAGCTCGATTCGACCGCGCCGATCTGCCCCATGCCGCTGGTGATGAAGGCGAATCTGCCGCCCTGGCGCGACGCTGCCACCAAGGGCGCCACCTGGGGAATAGCCTGCATGGCCCCCAGTACGTTGGTGTGCAGCACACGGTCGAACTCAGGCTGGGTGGGCGGCGTGGTCGCCCCCGCGCCGGACCAGACCCCGGCCACATAGAGCGCGATATCGATCGACTCGCCGTCGAGCAGCCAGGCCAGGCCACTGACGCTGGCCGGATCGGCCACGTCGATCTTGAGCGCCGTGGCCCCGAGTTCCCGCAGCCGCGCGAGGCCGGCCGCATCGCGCGCCGTCGCCAGGACACGTGCGCCCTCGGCCACATACTGGCGCACGAATTCCAGGCCGATGCCGCGCGAGGCACCGATGACGAGAACCGTCGTCACTTCAGAGGCGGAAGGTGCCCACCAGCTGGTTCAGGTGCTGGGCTTGCTCACGCAGGCTCATGGCCGCGGCAGTGGACTCTTCCACCAGCGCCGCGTTCTGCTGTGTGGCCTGGTCCATCTGTTGCACGGCCTCGCCGACCTGGGCCACGCCCTGGCTCTGTTCGGTGCTCGCCGCGCTGATCTCGCCCATGATGTCGGTCACCCGGCGGATGCTGGCCACCACCTCGTTCATGGTGGCGCCCGCCTGGTCGACCAGGGTCGTACCTTGCCCGACGCGTTCCACGCTGTCGGTGATGAGGGTCTTGATCTCCTTGGCCGCCTCCGCGCTGCGCCCGGCCAGCGAACGCACTTCGGAAGCCACCACGGCAAAACCACGGCCCTGCTCGCCGGCCCGGGCGGCCTCCACCGCTGCATTGAGCGCCAGGATATTGGTCTGGAAGGCGATGCCGTCGATCACGCTGATGATGTCGGCGATCTTCCTGGAGCTGTCGTTGATGCCCTTCATGGTGTCCACCACCTGGGCCACCACTTCGCCGCCCTGCACCGCCACCGTGGAAGCACTCTGGGCCAGCTGGTTGGCCTGGCGGGCGTTGTCGGCGTTCTGCTTGACGGTAGAAGAGAGTTCCTCCATCGAGGCCGCGGTTTCCTCCAGCGCGCTGGCCTGGCTTTCGGTGCGCGCGCTCAGGTCCTGGCTGCCGGCGGCGATCTCGCTGCTGGCCGTGGTGATGCTGTCGGTCGACTGGCGTACCTCGCCCACCAGACGACGCAGCGACTCCTGCATCGTCACCAGCCCTTCCATCAGGCTGCCCCGGAACCGTGTCGGCGGCACGGGATAGGCCAGGTTGCCTTCGGCGATCTCTGACAAGGCCTGGCGCGCATCGCTCGGGTCTCCGCCCAGTTCGTTGCAGACCGTGTTGCGCAGGTAGAGCGTGAAGCCGGTGGCCACCGCCACCGCCAGCACGGCCAGGGAGATGGAAAACAAGATGACCCGGTTGGCCTGGCGCTCGACATCCGTCTGAGCCTCTGCTGACACTTTCTCGGCCATCTCGACCTGCTTGAGCAGCTCGCCCCGCAGATTGCGCCAGGCTGGCGTCTCGGTGCTGTTGAGGAACTGCACCGTTTCCGTCGACTGCTCCTTGATCAGGGCCAGCACTTTTTCCTGGGCCTGGGCATGTGCCGCACGCAGCGGCGGCAACTTGACCAGGCCTTCCTCGAAGGCCGTCCCCTTGGCGGTCTTGACAGCTTCGCCATAGGCCTTGTCATAGGCCGCGCGCGCCACGTCCAGGTTCTTGGGAGCCTGGGGATTGGCCGGGTCGAGCACGATGTTGCGCAAGGCCTGGCCCATCTGCAAGCCCTGAGCGTACATCTCGTTGAGCCCGGCGCTGATGCGCTGCTCGGTCTGGATGTAACGACCGAACTGGTTCTTGGTGTAGACCAGCCCGCCGATGCTGCCGGCCAGGCCGACGATGAAAAGCGCCGCGGGAACCACGGCGCACAAGAGAAGTTTGGAACTGAATTTCATGCCTGGGTCCTGATGAGGCGCAAGGCCTACATCATCACCCACTTATGGAAACTTTGCCAGACCCCTGAGGTGATCTATGGCGTGGATAAACGCCGGTTTTTCAGAGCATTTCCAGCGCCACCGCCGTGCCCTCGCCGCCGCCAATGCACAGCGTGGCCAGGCCGCGCTTGAGGCCACGGGCCTTGAGCGCATGCATGAGCGTAACCATGATGCGCGCGCCGCTCGCACCAATCGGGTGCCCCAGCGCGCAGGCGCCGCCGTTGACGTTGACGATGTCGTGCGAGACCTTGAGCTCCTCCATCAGCGCCATGGGCACCACGGCAAAAGCCTCGTTGACCTCCCACAGGTCCACGTCCTTCACGCTCCAGCCGGCAGAAGCCAGCGCCTTTTGCGTGGCACCCACCGGAGCGGTGGTGAACCACTCGGGCTCCTGCGCGTACATGGCGTGCGACACGATCTTCGCCAGCGGCTTGCAGCCCAGCTTGGCCGCGGTGGAGGCGCGCATCATCACGAGCGCCGCGGCACCGTCGTTGATGGACGAGCTGCTGGCGGCGGTGATGGTGCCGTCCTTCTTGAAGGCGGGCTTGAGCCCGGCGATCTTGTCAAGCTTGGCCTTGCCCGGACCTTCGTCGATGGAAACCACGGTCTCGCCGGCGCGGGTCTTCACGGTCACCGGCGTGATCTCGGCCGCAAAGCCGCCGTTCTGGATGGCGGCCTGGGCGCGGCGCACGCTGCTGCTGGCGAAATGGTCCTGCTGCTCGCGCGTGAACTTGTACTTGGCGGCGCAGTCCTCGCCGAAGGTGCCCATGGAGCGGCCTGCCTCGTAGGCGTCTTCCAGGCCGTCGAGCATCATGTGGTCGTAGATCTTGTCGTGGCCCATGCGGTAGCCGCCGCGGCCCTTGAGCATGAGATAGGGCGCATTGGTCATGCTCTCCATGCCGCCGGCCACGACCACGTCGGCCGTGCCGGAATGCAGCATGTCGTGCGCGAACATGGCCGCGCGCATGCCCGAGCCGCACATCTTGGACAGGGTCACCGCGCCCGCGCTCTTGGGCAGGCCGCCCTTGAAGCCGGCCTGGCGCGCCGGGGCCTGGCCCTGGCCGGCCATCAGGCAGTTGCCCATCAGCACCTCGTTGACGAGCTCGGCCTTGATGCCGGCGCGCTCGACGGCCGCCCGGATGGCCGCGCCGCCCAGGTCATGGGCCGAAAGGGAAGAAAAGTCGCCCTGGAAAGCCCCCATGGGGGTGCGGGCGGCGCCGACGATAACGATGGGATCGGACATGGTGTGCTCCTGAGGCAAAAACTTGTGCCCCTATTTTGCCGCGAAAGGGCCGCGCCCAGGCCCTACGCGGCGGTCAGGAGGACTACGTAGGGGTGTTCCCCCGGTCGACGGCGATATAGATCTCGCCACCCGTGCGCCGGAACTCGGCGGATTTCTGCGTCATGCCCGCGTCCAGCGCCTGGACCTCGCTCACGCCCTGGGTCTTCGCATAGTCGCGCACCTCCTGCGTGATCTTCATGGAACAGAACTTGGGGCCGCACATGGAGCAGAAATGCGCCACCTTGGCCGCGTCCTTGGGCAGGGTCTCGTCATGGAATTTCTGCGCGGTGTCCGGATCCAGCGAGAGGTTGAACTGGTCCATCCAGCGGAACTCGAATCGCGCCCTGGACAGCGCGTCGTCGCGTGCCCGCGCCCCGGGGTGGCCCTTGGCCACGTCGGCCGCGTGCGCGGCGATCTTGTAGGTGATGATGCCGGTCTTCACATCGTTGCGGTCTGGCAGGCCCAGGTGCTCCTTGGGCGTCACGTAGCAGAGCATGGCGGTGCCGAACCAGCCGATCATGGCGGCGCCGATGCCGCTGGTGATGTGGTCGTAACCCGGGGCAATGTCGGTGGTCAGCGGGCCCAGGGTGTAGAACGGCGCCTCGCCGCAGTGCTTGAGCTGCTCGGTCATATTGGCCTGCACCATGTGCATGGGTACATGGCCCGGGCCTTCGATCATGGTCTGCACATCGTGTTTCCAGGCCATCTGCGTGAGCTCGCCCAGGGTCCGCAGTTCGGCGAACTGCGCCTCGTCGTTGGCGTCGGCGCCCGAGCCGGGGCGCAGGCCGTCGCCGAGCGAAAAGCTCACGTCATAGGCCTTCATGATCTCGCAGATGTCCTCGAAGTGCGTGTAGAGGAAGTTCTCTTGGTGGTGCGCGATGCACCACTTGGCCAGGATGGAGCCGCCGCGCGAGACGATGCCCGTGACGCGGTTGGCCGTGAGGTGGATGAAGGGCAGGCGCACACCGGCATGGATGGTGAAGTAGTCCACGCCCTGCTCGGCCTGCTCGATCAGGGTGTCGCGGAAAATCGCCCAGCTCAGGTCCTCGGCCACACCGCCCACCTTCTCCAGCGCCTGGTAGATGGGCACGGTGCCGATGGGCACGGGCGAGTTGCGCAGGATCCAGTCGCGTGTGGTGTGGATGTTTTTGCCGGTGGACAGGTCCATCACCGTGTCAGCGCCCCAGCGCGTGGACCAGACCAGCTTCTCCACCTCTTCCTCGATGCTCGACGTCACCGCTGAGTTGCCGATGTTGGCGTTGATCTTGACCAGGAAGTTGCGGCCTATGGCCATGGGCTCGAGTTCGGGATGGTTGATGTTGGCCGGGATGATGGCGCGCCCGCGCGCCACCTCGTCGCGCACGAACTCGGGGGTCACCACCTTCGGGATGCTGGCGCCAAAGCTGTTACCGGCCAGGCGCAGCTCGCGCTCGGGACTGCCCAGGTATTGGGCCGTCCACTCGCGCTGCTGGTTCTCGCGCAGGGCCACGTACTCCATCTCGGGGGTGACGATGCCGCGGCGGGCGTAGTGCATCTGGCTCACGTTGGCGCCCGCCCTGGCGCGGCGCGGCGTGCGCTGCAAACCGGCAGCCTGGGCGCGCAAGGCGGCCAGCGCGTCGGCTTCGGCGCCCTTGAGGCCATCGTCCAGCGCCACACGGGCGCGGCCGCTGTAGAGCTCGGTGTCGCCCCGGGCCTCGATCCAGCCCGCACGCAGCGCGGGCAGGCCGCGCTTCACGTCGATCTCGGCCATCGGATCGGTGTAGGGGCCGGAGGTGTCGTAGACCAGCACCGCCTCGCCGTTGCTCTGCATGATCTCGCGCATGGGCACGCGCACATCAGGTCGCGTGCCGGTCACATGGACCTTGCGCGAAGCCGGCAAGGGCTCACGCGTGAGGCTGATGAACTGGCTGAGTTGGTCGGGTGCGTTCACTGTGGATCTCCTTGAAACAAATGGTTTTGCTCCGAAGGAGGTTCACAGAACGCGAACCGGAAGACGGCACGAGGCCAGCAAGGGGAAACAGACGCGGCACGCCAAGCGGGGCGGACTGCAGGTCAGGCTCTTCTTACGCCGGCATTAACCGGATCAAGTTCGCGGGTTCGGATCACCATCTCAGCACATCGCGTGTGCACCCCGGGCAAGACGGAATGTAGCCGACCCGAGACGGCCCGGGACATGACCCAGGTCAATTTTTCAGATGGCGCTGCGCTGTTGCGAAAAGCGCCGGCTGCGCTCGTAGGGAAAGACGTCGTAGACATGGCCCTGCTGGATGCGCTCCTTGTGGCGCTGCCAGAAGGCCGGATCGAGCAGGTCGGCGTGATGCTTCATGAACACCTCGCGCACGACCGGGTTGCCCAGCAGGAAAGGCGCGAAGGTTTCGGGGAAGACATCCCGCGGGCCGACCTTGTACCAGACCTCGCCGCTCATCTCCTCCTCCTCGTTGCGCGCCGCCGGCACTTGGCGGAAGTTGCAGTCGGTGATGTACTCGATCTCGTCGTAGTCGTAGAACACCACCTTGCCCTGGCGCGTCAGCCCGAAGTTCTTCCACAGCATGTCGCCAGGGAAGATGTTGGCGGCCACCAGGTCCTTGATGGCATTGCCGTACTCAATGACGGTGCGTTCCAGCTGGCGACGGGCCCGGCGGGCTTCCTCGGAGGTATTGGCCGGATCGGCCGCACCGGCATCGAAGGCTTCCTGCAGGTAGATGTTGAGCGGGATCATGCGCCGCTCGATGTAGAGGTGCTGGATGATGACTTCGCTGCGCCCGTCCTGGTCACGGTCGCTGATCTCCAGCTGGCTGGGCGCAAACTTCCGGATCTCCGTGATCAGCTCCTCGTCGAAACGCTCCAGCGGGAACGCCACCAGGCTGTACTCCAGCGTGTCGGCCATGCGCCCCACGCGGTCGTGCTGCTTGACCAGCAGGTATTTGCCTTTCACCTCTTCACGCGTGGTGTCCTTCGGCGGCGGATACCAGTCCTTGATGATCTTGAAGACGTAGGGAAAGGAGGGCAGGTCGAATACCAGCATGACCATGCCCTTGATGCCGGGCGCAATGCGGAAGCGATCGCTCGAATGCTTCAAATGGTGGAGAAAGTCGCGGTAGAACAGGGTCTTGCCCTGCTTGGCCAGGCCCAGGGCGTTGTAGAGCTCGGCGCGCGGCTTGCGCGGCATGAGGCTGCGCAGGAATTGCACATGGGCCGAGGGCACCTCCATGTCCACCATGAAGTAGGCCCGCGCGAAGCTGAAGAGCATCAGCAGGTCATCCTCACCGAACAGCGCCGCGTCGATCACCAGGCGACCCTGCTCGCCATGCAGGATGGGCAGGGCGAAGGGCACTTCGACGAAGCCATTGATGATCTTGCCCACCACGTAGGCGCCCTTGTTACGGAAGAACAGGCTGGACAGCACCTGCACCTGGAAATTGGTGCGCAGCTTGTTCTGCCCCAGCAGGTCGTTCACCGCGCCCAGCACGTGGTCGACATCACGCGCCAGGTCTTCGAAGGGGCACTGCAGCTGGAAGTTGCCGATGATGCGCTCCACCGTCGCGCGCAGGGTCTCGCGCGTCGGGTAATAGGCACGGTAGGTGGGCCGGGCGGCGGGCTCGTCGTTCTCGATGTACTCGGTGCTGACGGCCGGACGCACGAAGATGAAGTCGTTGTGGAAATGCGTGCGGTGCAGGATCTTGGTGGTGACCGAGTTGAAGAAGGTCTCGGCCAGCTCGGGCTGGTGGTGGTCCACCAGCAGGCCGATGTAATGCAGCTTGACCTGCTGCCAGATGGCCATGGGCTGGGCGCCGGCCTGGAACGCCTGCTCCAGCCGGCCCACGCACTCCTTGACGCGCAGGTCGTAGAACTCGATGCGCTCGCGCTGGGCGCGCTGCTGGCCCTGCCAGTCGGCGGTCTCGAAGCGGTGCTGGGCGCGCGCGGACTCGGTGCGAAAGAGCTGGTAATGGCGGTTGAAGCCGTCCAGCATCGCCTGGGCGATGTCGTAAGCCAGCGTCGAATCCAGGCGCTGGGGGAACATCGCGTTCAGCCGGCGCGGGCGCTCACCCGCGCTTGATCTGGGCCACGCCGGCGATGGCCTGGCGGTACAACGGCTCCAGCGCTTCCTGCCCGTCCACGGTCATCTGCAGGTCCTTGAGCAGCCCGTCGTGCACGCCGTAGACCCAGGCATGCAGGGTCACGTTCTGGCCGCGCCCCCAGGCATCCATCAGCACCGTGCTCTGCGCCACGTTGACCACCTGCTCGATGGCATTGAGCTCGACCAGCGCATCGTGGCGCGCCGCTTCGGGAATGGCGTCGAGCAGCTCGCGGTGGCGATCGCGTACATCCATGATGTGGCGCAGCCAGTTGTCGGCCAGTCCGATGCGCGCGCCTTCCAGCGCGGCCTGCACGCCCGAGCAGCCGTAGTGGCCCACCACCATGACGTGCTCGACCTTGAGCCGCTCCACCGCGAACTGCACCGTGGACAGCGCGTTCAGGTCCGAATGCACCACCACATTGGCCACGTTGCGGTGCACGAAGACCTCGCCCGGCTCCAGGCCGGTGATCTGGTTGGCCGGCACGCGGCTGTCGGAACAGCCGATCCACATGTACTTGGGCTTTTGCTGCGACTTCAGGCTGGTGAAGAAGCCGGGGCGCTCGCGCTCCATCTGCGCGGCCCAGGCGCGGTTGTGGGCGAAGAGATCGTCGAGGGTCTTGCTCATGGCTTGATTTTCCTACAGTAGCCTTTTCTCACCGGCGCAGGGCCACACGCACGTTCCAGTCCAGCAGGCCGAGCTGGGCACGCGCCAGCGCATCCTGCTGCGCGTCGAACTGGCAGCTGGCGGCGTTCCTGGGATCGACCGGCGAACAGACGAAGCTGGCGGGGTTGCCCAGCGTCCAGCTGCCGCGCGCATTGCGCGCCGTGCCGTAGTAGTTCACGCTCAGGGGCGCATTGAGCGCTGGCCTGGCCTGCTGCGTTGGATCGAGCAGCAGATTGCGCCCGGTCTGCACATAGCCACTGTTCACGCCTAGCAAGGGCAGCAGCGTGGGGAACATGTCGCGGTGGCTGGCGGGCAACTGGCGTTGTGGCCCGCAGGCCAGCCCCTCGCCCCAGACCATGAAAGGCACCTGGCTGAGCAGATGGCGCCGCTCGGGCGTGGCATACAGGCCGAAACTGCGCACATTGTGGTCGCCGGTAGCAGCGATCACGGTGTTGTGACGCAGCGGGCCGTTGCGCACCTCCTGCACCAGCCCCCCCAGCAGGTCGGTGGCGTAGTGGTAGGAATCGATGTTGAGCCACAGCGTATCGGCACTGCGCTCGCCCCCCCACTTCGCTTCATTGCGCTTGACGCGCTGGTACTCGGGCGGCAGGTCGTAGGGTGGATGGTTGGTGGCCGTCAGCACGAAGACGAAAAGCGGCTGGTCCTGCGGTTTCTTCAGACGCTGCGACAGGTAACGGAACACGTAGCTGTCCCACACCCCCCAGATGCCCAGGTCCGCCTCGGGATAGGCCGCCTTCAGGTGGCTGGCGTCTATCACCTCATCAAACCCCTGGGTCTTGAGCACGCGGTCCAGTTCGCGCCAGCCGGCACGCGCCGAGGTCACGAACAGGGTGCGGTAGCCCGCCTGCCTGAGCAGCAGCGGGACGGACCAGGGAATGGGCGTCTTGCCCTGCGGCCCCAGCGTGAGCGGCGTGATAGGCGTGGAGAAGAGGATGGCTTCCAGCGAGGGGTGGGTGCCGGGCTGGGCCGAGTCGAAGTTGGAAAAGTGGCAGGCGCCGGGCAGGGTGGGCGCCAGCCGGCCCAGCACGTCGAACTCCTTGCGGTCGTGGTACAGGAAAGGCTCGGCGCTCCAGGACTCCATCAGGAAGAACAGCAGGTTCTTGCGCGGAGCCGGCGCGGGCGTTGCGCCCCCTTGCGCGATGAGCGAGGCACGCAAGACCGGTTCATCCGGCGCCTCGATGCCGAGCACGCGTGCCGCTTCCTGCGGCGAGCCGTAGCCCAGGCGCTTGAGACCCAGCAGCGGATCGCTGAGGTTCTGCGAATCGCGCCGGGCGTCCCAGGCGAACTTGAGCGCGATGACGCCGTTGGGCACCATGTCGTTGAGGAACTGCGAGGTGGTGACCGAGACGTTCTGCCGCCCCAGGGCCATGGCGCGCAGCGTGCCCTTGGTCGTCAGCACCAGCAGCAGGAAGGCCAGCAGCACGCCCAAGAGCGTGAGCCAGACCGGGATGCGCCGCTCGCTCACACCGCGATTGAGCCCCAGGCTGAGTCGCCCATAGGCGATCTGGCGCGCCGCGATGGCACCCCAGCTGGCGCCGACCAGCACCGCCAGCGTCAGGAAGACCGGAAAGTCGCTCCAGATGGTCTGGAGGATGGCCTTGGTGTCGTCTTCGAAGAAACCGAACACCACGGGGTCGATGGGCGTCTTGTAGAAACCGAAGTAGTGCAGGTTGATCAGGCTGGCGGTCACGAACAGGAACGCCACTGTGCCCGCCAGCCAGCCATGCCAGCGCGCCGGCACGATGATTAGCAGCGGCCAGATCAGGATGGCCGCGGCGGCGCAGACCTTGAGATCGAAGCGCGCGCCCTGGTAGACCACGGCCCAGATGTCGGAAAGCGGAGCATCCAGGCCTTCAGGCCAGTGCCAGGCGATCTGGCCCATGCGCAGCAGGGTCAGCGTGAAGGCCACACACAGCACCATGACCCAGGCCTGCAGCGTGGCGGAAGCCAGGGCACCCAGCAGGTGGTGGCCGAAGGTGCGCAGCGAGAACTTCACGTCAGACTTCCCTTTCATCTCAGGGAGGTATTGTGCCGCCTGCCGGTTTCACGCCCATGACAGCCGGCGGCTCACATGGTCTCGGCAAAGAGTTCGCGGCCGATCAGCATGCGGCGGATCTCGCTGGTGCCGGCGCCGATTTCATACAGCTTGGCGTCGCGCCACAGGCGGCCCAGCGGATACTCGTTGATGTAGCCGTTGCCGCCAAAGATCTGCACACCCTCGCCCGCCATCCAGGTGGCTTTCTCGGCCGTCCACAGGATGACCGAGGCGCAATCCTTGCGCACCTGGCGTACGTGCTCCGCGCCCAGCAGGTCCAGGTTCTTGGCCACGGTGTAGGCGAAGGAGCGGCCGGCCTGCAGCACGGTGTACATATCGGCCACCTTGCCCTGGATGAGCTGGAACTCGCCAATGCTCTGGCCAAACTGCTTGCGGTCATGGATGTAGGGGATCACGTTGTCCATCACGGCCTGCATGATGCCCAGCGGCCCGCCCGTGAGCACGGCGCGCTCGTAGTCCAGGCCGCTCATGAGCACCTTGGCGCCACCGTTGAGCGTGCCCAGCACGTTCTCGGCCGGTACTTCGACGTTGTGGAACACCAGCTCGCCGGTGTGGCTGCCGCGCATGCCCAGCTTGTCGAGCTTCTGCGCGATGGAAAAGCCCTTCATGCCCTTTTCGATCAGGAAGGCCGTGACACCGCGCGCGCCGAGCTCGGGTTCGGTTTTGGCGTAAACCACCAGGGTGTCGGCGTCGGGGCCGTTGGTGATCCAGAACTTGCTGCCGTTGAGCAGGTAGTAGCCGCCCTTGTCCTCCGCCTTGAGTTTCATGCTCAGCACGTCGCTGCCAGCCCCCGGCTCGCTCATGGCCAGCGCGCCCACGTGTTCACCACTGATGAGTTTGGGCAAGTACTTCTTGCGCTGCGCCTCGTTGCCGTTGCGCTTGATCTGGTTCACGCACAGGTTGCTGTGCGCGCCGTAGCTCAGGCCCACCGAGGCGCTGGCGCGGCTGATCTCCTCCATGGCGATCATGTGAGCCAGGTAACCCATGTTGGCGCCGCCGTATTCTTCGCCGACGGTGATGCCCAGCACCCCCAGGTCGCCCATCTTGCGCCAGAGGTCCATGGGGAACTGGTCGTTGCGGTCGATCTCGGCCGCGCGCGGGGCGATCTCGCTTTGCGCGAATTCGCGCACGGCATCGCGCAGCGCATCAATGTCTTCGCCGAGCTGGAAGTTGAGTCCGGGCAGGTTCATGAACAGTTCTCCGTCTTTGTCTTTGTGTACACGGCCTTATTTGCCGTTCTTCTTGTCGAGCTTGGCCAGCAGGGCGCGGGCCTCGCGCTGGTGCGCCTTGATCTCGTCCAGGTTGGCCTGCAGGTCGGCCATCTGCTCCTCGACCTGGGTGCGGTGCGCGGCCAGCACGTCGAGAAACTTCTTGAGCTGCAGCCCGGTATCCCGCGGGCTGTCGTACATGTCGATGATTTCCTTGGCCTCGCTCAGGCTCAGGCCCAGGCGCTTGGCGCGCAGCGTGAGCTTGAGACGCGTGCGATCGCGCCCGCTGTAGACGCGGATGCGACCGCCCGGCCCGCTGCGCTCGGGCTGCAGCAGGCCCATGTCCTCGTAGAAGCGCATGGCGCGCGTGGTCAGGTCGAATTCCCGGGCCAGATCGCTGATGCTGTAGGTCGTTGCCATGGATGGGTCTGCGTTACAGTGGGTTCAACAAAGGCGACAGCGCCGCGCCAGTGACGCCTCCTAGAATGAGGTCCCGTCACTTGACGTTTACGTAAACGTCAATTCTGTCACAGAACATGAACGAACTCGAACGCCAGCTCCACTACCCCCTGGGCGAGACCCTGCCCGAACCCGGCCAGACCATGGAAGTGGCTCCCGGCGTGCGCTGGATCCGCATGGCCCTGCCTTTTGCGCTGGACCACATCAACCTCTGGCTGCTGCGCGACCGGCTCGACGGCCGCGAAGGCTGGACGGTGGTGGACTGCTGCATCAGCCGCGACGAGGCCAAGGCCCAGTGGGAGCAGATCTTTGCCAGCACCTTCGAGGGCCTGCCCCTGCTGCGGGTCATCGTCACGCACATGCACCCGGACCACATCGGCCTGGCCGACTGGTTGTGCGCACGCTGGAGCACGCCCGAGTTTCCCTGCCGCCTGTGGATGAGCGCCACCGACTACAACCTGGCACGCATCGGCTCTTCCGGCAGCAACGGCTTCGGCGGCGACAGCTCGGCGCTGTTCTTCTCGTCCCACGGCCTGCGCGACCCGCTCTCGATGGAAAAGATCCGCGAGCGCGCCAGCTATTACCCCACCCTGGTGCCGGCCGTGCCGCGCCAGTTCCGCCGCCTGATGGAAGGCGACGTGGTGGACATCGGCGGTCGCGGCTGGCGCTGCATCAGCGGCCACGGCCATGCGCCCGAACACATTGCGCTCTATTGCGCCGACCTGAATCTGCTGATCGGCGGCGACATGATGCTGCCGCGCATCTCCACCAATGTCAGCGTCTTCGACATGGAGCCCGAGGCCGATGCCTTGAAGCTCTTCCTGCAGTCCATCGACAAGTTCAAGACCCTGCCGGCCGACACGCTGACCCTGCCCTCGCACGGCAAGCCTTTCACCGGCCTGCACCGGCGCATCGAGCAG
>Ga0187844_10001218_pt1 | contig 19818 bp, 19 predicted proteins | sample SpaLakP09_SKY_50_FD_134517 | JGI IMG/M metagenome (GOLD analysis project Ga0187844, IMG submission 134517) | Oligotrophic lake water microbial communities from Sparkling Lake, Wisconsin, USA - SP09_SKY_50 | ecosystem: Environmental > Aquatic > Freshwater > Lake | place: USA: Sparkling Lake...
AGACGGCCGCGCGGCGCGAGCGCCTGCGGCAAGCCCGACAAGAAATCGAACAGCGGAAGAGTCGCGTCAGCGACCCCAAGCCGCTGGCCGACTGTGTTCCATCAACTGTGACTGAGAAGAGGTAACGAACATGAGCAAGCAGAAGAACGAAGTGGTCGAGACGCAGCAGGCTCCGGCCGGCTATTGGCGCGATGCCGATGGGCGCCTGATCCCCGACTCGATGGTCAAGCCGATCGACCGCACGCGCGACCAGGTCGTGAAGGATCTGATCGCATCGGCGAAAAAGCGCGCCGAGGATCTGGCCACCTTCAAGTCCAAGGCCTTCGACGAGATCGCCGCCTTCGTGTCGCTGTCGCTGGGCGAGTACGGCTTGGTCGTCGGAGGCAAGAAGGGCAACGTCACGCTGGTCAGCTTCGACGGCAGCTACAAGATCGTGCGCCAAGTCGCCGAGACGCTGGTGTTCGACGAGCGCCTGCAGGCGGCCAAGGCGCTGATCGACGAATGCATCGAGCGCTGGAGCGCGACCAGCGGCCCAGAGATCGCCCTGCTGGTGCAGGACGCCTTCCAGGTGAACAAGGAAGGGCACATCAGCACCAGCCGCGTGCTCGGCCTGAAGAAGCACGCGATCGAGGACAAGCAGTGGGTCAAGGCGATGCAGGCCATCACCGACAGCGTCCGCACGTCGAGCAGCAAGAGCTACATCCGCTTCTACGAAAGGGACGACCGGGGCGAGTACAAGCCCATCAGCCTGGACGTGGCCACGGCCTGAGATCGCCATGACGCGCGCCCAGCTCATCAAGGTGATCAACGTCGGCCGGGCCCAGCTCGGCTGGGACGATGATCTCTACCGCAGCACGCTGGCCCGCTTCGGTGGCCAGCCTGATGCGGATGGGCGGGTGTCGCTGAAGACCCTGGACGGCGTGCAGATGACCGCGCTGTTGGCGCACATGCGCTCCGCTGGCTTCTCCAACAACAAGGGTCAGCCTCACAACCTGGGCGTGAGGGCGCGCGCCGAGCTGACCAAGATCGAGGCGCTGCTGACGGACTCCGGCAAGCCCTGGGGCTATGCCGACGCCATCCTGAAGACGCAGACGCGTGGCAGGAAGCAACGCATCGCGTTCGCCAACGAAGAAGAGTTGAAGGCGGTTCTCGCCGCCCTGGAACGTCACAGCCTGAGGCAGCTGAGCGGCGCTCTCAGCGACGCCTTGAAGGCCGAGGGCTGGACCTGGCACGACGCCGGCATCGCTGCCGAGCTGCTGTTCGGCTTTCAGCAACGTCGCCGCGATCTCACCAAGTACACCGAGATGATGAGCAGCGTGCTCCGCTGGCTGCGTGGCGAGCTCGCTCCCTTCACCCCGTGGCCGCGTCGCAGATGACGCAAGCGTTCGTCATCGATGAGCGGCTGCTGACCCCGATGCTCCGCCGGCTGGTGCGCAGCATCGGGCTGCCGAATACCCTGACGCTGCTCGCCAAGCGAGGCGGGCTGCCGTTGGAGGTGCCGCGGCGAGGACGCAGCAGCTACATCCTGGTCGAGCTGATCGGCGAGACCGCCGCCGATCTCCTGGCCGAAGAGTTCGCCGGGACGGAGGCCATCACCCTGCCGATGGCCGACAAGCTGCACGCGCAGATCCGCAACCGAGCAATCCGCGCCGAACGGTCTACGGCGAGCCTGAGCGCCCTGGCGAGCCGCTACGGCCTCACCCGTCGCCAGATAGTGAACATTGCCGGCGAAGATGAGCAGGAACGGCATCCCGACCTCTTCGCGGACGCCCCGGAGCCCCGAGAAGGCCTTTAAAAGGCCTTTTAGAGCGCCGAGCCCCCACTGGGACGTCCCAACGCCCCCGATCGGGCCCCAAAGCGATCGTAGGGCCGCTGGCGCGGTCTGCGGCAATCCTGCCTGGAAGACGTCCAGCCCCGATGGAGAGCACCACTGTTGCCGGATAGTCTTGGCACCGGGCATGCCATCGCCATGCCGACCGGACTAAGGGGAAGGACTTGAGCCAGGCCGCTGCGCTGTTAGTTGAGTTTGAAGAGCTGATCCGGACGTCGCCGGAGAGGTTCCAATTGCACGAAGCCACCGATGAGAACTTCCAATGGCTCGGTCGAGTGGCCGCGGCAATTGAGCATTGGAATTCCTCCAGGCAGATCACAGTGCAGTTCGGCATTTCCCAGCTTAGTTCGAAGATCACTCGGGAGGACGGGTTGCGGACGATCTTCGGGCTGCTCTACCACGCGAGAACAGAGCTTCAGAGAACACTCGGTCTTTCGCCCAGCGTGGCAATAGGCAAAGGGCAGGTGTTCGAGTATTTCGATGAGCTGCGCAAGGTGATCGAAGGGGCGAGATCAGATCTGTTGTTCATCGATCCTTACCTGGATGCGGAGTTCGTCTCGCGCTATCTGCCTTTTGCTGCGGCAGGCATCCCTGTCAGGTTACTAACCGACAAGAAGTTGCCGACGTTGCTGCCGGCCGTCGATGCCTTCGTAGCTCAACATAAATGCGTTATCCAGGTTCGCAGCTCAGCCGGGCTGCACGACCGATACCTGATAATCGACGGACAGTTTTGCTATCAGTCGGGGGCGTCGTTCAAGGACGGAGTTAAAAACGCCCTTACGACGCTGACCCGGATCACAGACGTTTTCCAGTCGGTTCGAACCGCGTACGAGAGCATGTGGGCAGCCGCAAAGATCGAACGTCCGCTCCCGCCTTGATGCGCACAGTCTTCCGACGCACACTTCCCGAGCCCGCCACGTGCGGGCTTTTTTTCGCCCAGTGAAACATTTCCCCCGCTGATCGCAGGTCGCGCGCGCCCGACCATGCACGGCATGAGCAAGGGCGACCTCCCGTTTCAAGAGATCTTCACCGCAGGCCAGCAGACCGACAGTCTGGGCCGCGTGAAGGTGTGGACCGAATCCGACCTCGACCAGGTCGTCTCCAACTTCGACGCGAATGACCTGGCTCCCATGGTCATCGGGCACCCCAAGCACAACTCGCCCGCGTTCGGCTGGGTGAAGGCGCTCAAGCGCGACGGCAAGCGCCTGCTGGCCCAGCTCGATCCCACCGAGAAGTTCACCGCCTGGGCAAAGGCCGGACACATCCGAAACCGCAGCGTGAGCCTGGTCAACGCGGCCAAGGGCTACAAGCTCGGCCACGTCGGCTTCCTCGGCGCCGTCCCGCCGGCCGTCGAGGGCATGCCGGTGCTGGAGTTCTCCGCTGACGCCGCAGAGACCTACGAGTTCGGCATGTCCGACAGCTACTGGTTGTCGCAGATCGCCCGCGGCATGCGCCGCATGCGCGACTTCTTCATCGCCGAGTTCGGCCTCGAGAAGGCGGACCGCGTCACGCCGGCCTTCGACATCGAGGACATCGAGCGTCGAGCGAACGAACTCAATACCGAAACCAACACGGCGCCGGCTTTCGCTGGCGCGACTCCGGAGATCGACGTGGAAAAGAAGTTCACGCAGGCGGACATCGACACTGCCCTGGAAGCCGAGCGCACCAAGAGTGCGGCCGACCTGAAGGCGGCGCAGGCCGACACGGCGCAGCTGCAGTTCAACGCGCGCCTCTCCGAGAACCGCACCTTCGTGAACAGCTTGGTCACCAACGAGAAGGGCGAGGTCCGACTGACACCCGCCCAGTCCGAAGGTCTACCGGAGTGCCTGGCGTTCCTGCAGGGCCTCGAGGCCGACTCGGCCACGTTCACCTTCACGGCCGCCGACAAGACCGAGAAGAAGCCGAGTGCCTTCGAGTTCCTCAAGGCGAAGCTGACCGAGCTGGCGCCGCAGCTGCGGCTGGGCCGCGAGCAGGCCGTCACGGACCCGGCCAACACGTCGACCGGCGATCAGACCTCGATCCCCTCCGGCTACACCGCGGACCCGGCGAAGGTCGATCTCGATCGCAAGGCGCGCGCCTACATGGCCGCGAACAACACGGACTACCTCACCGCTGTGTTCGCAGTGGACAAGTCCGCCTAGTCCACCACGCACTCAAACCATCTTCCGGAGCACTTCATGTCCTCGTCCAAGCCCGTTGTTGATCTCATGACCCTTACGGGCCTCGCGCCCTCGGGCGTCACCGCTCACCGCTTCGTCGGATTCGACGATGCCCAGGCCAGCGTGGCCGGACAGAAGATCAAGGGCGTCGCTCGCAGCAATGCTGCAAGCGCCGAGAACTTCCCGATCGGGGTCAAGGGCACCGACATCGTCGAGACCGGCGGCGTGTTCGCCATCGGCGACGACGTGATCTCCGACGCCAGCGGGCGTGCGGTGAAGGCCTCCGCTTCGGCGCCGGCCACCGTCACCGCCATCACCAAGGCGAACCCGGGCGTGGTGACGGCCGTTGCGCACGGCTTCCTCACTGGCGACGTGGTGGCGTTCACCGACGTGGCCGGAATGGTGGAGCTGAACCAGAACAGCTACGTGGCCACGGTGCTGACCGCGGATACGTTCTCGATCGGCATCAACACGACGAGCCTCACGACCTACACGAGCGGCGGCCTCGCGCATCGCGTCGGTCCTCGCCAGCACGTCGGTGGCACCGCGCTCGAAGCCAGTTCCGGCACGGGCAAGTTCGTCGAAATCCTCCGCTAACCCACTTCGCCAAGCCGACCTCAGGCTCAGGAGCACCCAACATGCCGCAGCAGACTCTCGCCCAAGCCCGCGTGATCGATCCGATCCTCAGCGGCCACGCCCAGGGCTACAAGCACCGCAACCACGTCGGCTACGCGCTGTTCCCGCGTGTGGGAGTGACGCAGTCAGGTGGCCAGATCATCGAATTCAGCCGCGAGAGCTTTCGCCGATACAACCTGCGCCGTGCCCCTGGCAGCGCCACCAAGCGCATCCAGTTCGGCTACCAGGGCAAGCCGTACTCGTGCTTCCAGGATGCCCTGGAGGGCAAGGTTCCGCGCGAGCTGATGCGCGATGCGCAGGCGGTGCCAGGTATCAATCTGGGCACGCGGGCGGTCAACGGTGTGATGGGGATCATCAGCAAGTCGCTGGAGATCGAGCAGGCCGAAATGGCGCGCAACGCCAGCAACTACGACAGCGATCACAAGATCGACCTGTCGGCATCGTCCTGGGCCGAGAGCACGGATCCCAGCGCCGACGTCGAAAACGGCAAGGAAGCGATCCGCGCGACCACCGGCATGCGCCCCAACACGCTGCTGTTGTCGGCCAAGGCCGCCATGCGTGCACGCACCAACGTCAAGGTGAAGGAACAGTTCAAGTACACCTCCAGCGCCTCGGTGACCAACGAGATGCTGAAGGGATACTTCGACGTCGAGAACCTGGTCATCGGTGAGGACTACTACCTCAGCGATGCCAACGCCAACGTCGATGTGTGGGGCGATGACGCGATCCTGGCTTACGTGGCCATCGGCTCGATCGACGCCGAGGAGCCGAGCTACGGCTACACCTACGCCCTCGAAGGTCACCCGCTGGTCGAAGAGCCGTACTGGGACGCGTCCTGCAAAAGCTGGATCTACCCGGTGACCTACGAGCGCGCACCGGTTCTCAGCGGCATCACCTCCGGCTACCTGCTCAAGGGCGTCGGCGCAGCGGCCACGCCGTAAGGAACAGCCATGCGCCTCCTCGCACTGTGGACCTTCGGTCTCGCTGGCAAGTCGGTTCCGACTGGCCACGAGATCGAAGTGCCCACGCATCTCGAAGGCCGCGCCCAGCGTCTGATCGACAACGGCAGCGCGGCGCTGGTCAACCCCCTTTCCTCGACCGAAGGCGGCAATGGCGAACCCACGGGAGCCGGTACGCCGGCTCCCGTGGTGGAACCTGTCGTCGCCGCGACGACGGTCGTACCGGGAGGCGGAAGTGCCGCCCACACGGGCGGCACCGAGGGATCCACCGATACCTCCGCGACCGTGGCCGCGCATGCGGCAGTAGTGGTGCCGGCGCCCGACGTGGCGCCGGCACCGGCGGCCAAGGCTGTGTCGAAGGCTGCGCCCAAGCCCAAGCCCAAGGGCAAGTCGAAGTAATCGCGCATGCCCGCGTACGCCACCATCGCCGACCTGGTCGCCAAGATTCCTCGTGGCGAACAGGAGCTGATCGAACTCACCGACCGCACAGGTTCGGGCGATGTCGAGTCGGCGAAGGTGCAGGATGCGCTCGATACAGCGACGTCGACGGCTGACAGCTATCTGGCGAAGGTGGCGGTGGTCCCGCTCACCTTCGTACCGGAGCTGCTGCAGACCCACGTCTGCAACATCGCGCGCTACCAGCTCTATGGCGACGCGCCCACTGACGAAGTACGCCGCCGCTATGACGACGCGATCGCCTGGCTGAAGGATGTGGTCGCAGGTCGCGCCGATCTCGGTCTGCCGCCCGAGTCGGGCGAGCAGATCACGCAGCGTGCGCGTCGCGGCGAGATCCGCAGCGGCTACGACTGGGCGAACTACCCGTGAGCTTCCTGGACATGGAACAGCTCATGGTCGATCGCCTGGTCGAGATGCTGCCGCCCGAGGTGAGAGTGTTCTCGGCTGCGGATCTGGCTGGCGTGCTCGCGAACTCGCAGGTTGCGCCCGCAGTGCACGTGATCTTTGGCGGGCCTCGGGTCCTCGAAGTGAAGCACGACCGTCGCTCCGCGAAGGTCATGCAGATCTGGTACGCGGTTCCGGTGGTCCGCAACGTCGCCAACCAGATCGATGGCAAAGGCGCTCGCGTTTCCGCCAGCGCGGTCATCGATCAAACGCTCGAAGTGCTGATGGGCTGGAAGGCGAGCGACGCCTTTTCGGAACTGAAACTCGAAACACCTCCGCCGCCTCGCTGGATCAAGGGGCTCGGCTACCACCCTCTGGCTTTCTCAACCAATACCGCGGTTGGCACCACGTCGCCGCGGCCGTAACGATCACACCAGGAGCACACCATGTCGGGAATCCTCGCTGCAGGCGACCTCTACTTCAACCGCAAGGTCAACGGCGTCTACGCCGGCCTGCTCTATCTGTTCGACGCGAAGAAGTTCGCGATCCTGGAGTCCGCCGAGGACAAGGATCGGCTCTCGAAGGGTCGTGACACCTACGGCCAGCTCGGCAACACCGTGAAGGTTAAGAAGCCGGCCGAGCTGGACATTGCCGGTGACGACATCTCGGCGATGGTGCTTGCACTGGCGACGATGGGAACCGTGGCCGCGGCCACGCAGACCTCGGGCACGACGACGGCCGCTGTGGTCGGTCTGAAGAAAGATGTCTGGGTGCAGCTCCCGAAGGCCTACCTGGTCGCTGAGAGTGTGGTGCTGACCAACTCCGCTGCCAGCACGACGTATGTGGAAGGCACGGACTACAAGGTCAACTATCGGCTGGGCTGGATCATGGCCCTGACGACGCCCGCCGCTGCCGTCGACAACAAGCTGACCTACGAGTACGACGCTGCGACGGGCAGCATCATCACCGGTGGCGATTCGCCCGATATCCGTGGCGAGTTCGTGCTGGACGGCAAGAACCTGGCGACTCAACAGGATCTGATCGTCTACGTCGACGAAGGCATCGTCGCGCCGACCGAACCGCTCGACTTCGCGAGCGACAACTACATCTCGGTCAACCTCAAGGGAAAGATGGTCACCCTGCCTGGCCGGACGTCGCCCTACCGGATCGAGTACCGGTAAGGCGCCATGGGCCGCAAATCCAAGGGCGAGGTGATTCCGGGGCAGCTCGTCGAGCTGCCCGCCGGATCCGTGTCTGCCAACCCGTTGCCGGAAGTGGTCGGCTTCGGCGAGGCGGTCGACGAGGTCGAAGTGGTGGAACTGCTCAAGCAGCACACCCACGACGGCCAGGACTACGCGGTGGGCCACAAGCTTAGCGTGCGTCCGCCGATCGCCGACTGGCTGCGCGCGCGTGGCGTGATCGCGCCGCTCTCTCAAGACCCGGCCTAGGCCGGGTCTTTCTCGCTCAGGACCTCGACGGACGTGGCCACGCCCAACCAGCTCGAACTCGCACTGCGGCTGAAGGCCGCGGTCGAGGGTCTCAATCAGATCCAGGCGCTCGCCCAGGAGATCGAAGCGCTGGGCGGCGATGCCACGGCGGTGCGTGCGAAAGCCGCCGCGCTCGCCGATGAACTTTCGGGGCTGGCGCGACAGGGCACCGTCATCGAGGTGTTCAAGCAGGTCTCGGCCGCTCTGGCCGAAGCCGCTGCGCAGCTCACCGACGTTCAGCAGAAGAGTGCGGCCGCCGGCGCCGAGCAGGTCAAGCTCCAGTCGAATCTGAGCGCATCACGTGCTGCGCTCGAAAGCGCCGCCTCGGCCACCGCGAGCCTGACCGCGAACATCGATCGAGCGTCGGTCGAAGTGAAGGAATCTGGCGCCGCGCTCGCCGGACTGACCCAGCAATCGAAGGACGCCGCCGCAGCTGTGCGGCAGCTCGAGGCTGCACAGGCTTCGAGCAGCGCCGAGGTGCGGAAGGCTGACGCAGCGCTGGGCGCGGCCGATGCCGCTGTCCAGAAGAACGCGTTGACCATCTCCCAGCTCGAGGCGCGACTGCTGTCCGCGCGGGATGCGCAGCGCGACCTGACCAACCAGGTCATCGCCTCGGAGAGCCCGACCGAAGCCCTCACCGATCGCCAGGAGAAGGCGACGAGCCGAGTCGAGCTGCTCTCCCTGCAGCTGTCGGTTGCGAGGACGCGCCAGCAAGAGCTGACCGGAACCGTCCAGTCGGCGACCGCTGCACTCGCTGAATCGGAACAGCAACAGCAGGCCGCGACGGCGGCCGCCGCGGAGTCGGCGGCGTCGGCGGCCAGACTGCGTCTGGAAGTGGAAGCGGCGCGCGAAGCGCTCGATCGACAGCGGGCGTCGCTGGCACAGCAGGCGGCATCCCTCAAGGAATCCGAGAAGGCGGAGCGCGATCTCGGCCGTGCGGTGCGTGAGGACGAAGCGGCGATCGCCAAGCAGGCGAAGACGCTGGCCGACCTTGAACAGAAGCTGCGGGAGTCCGAAGAGGCTCACCGCAAGCAGACCGTCGAGGTGGAGCGCGGTGCCAACGCCCTGCGGTTCGCCGGCATCGACGCGAAGAATCTGGCCGCCGAAGAGCAGCGCGTCACGCGCGAGACCATCAACGCGAAGAACGCTGCCTCGCAGCTCACGCTCGAGCTGACCGATCAGCGCAACGCGCTGCGCAGCAACGCCACTGAAGCGGGCAAAGCCGCTGCAGCCACGAGGAACCTCTCCAACGAACAGGAGAGGGCAAAGGACAAGGCTGATGGCTTCAGCGGCGCGCTCGGCGGCATGTTCAAGCGCGTCACGTCACTCGCCGCTGCGTACATCGGGCTCAACGAAGGCCGACGCGTGCTGCAGTCGATCCTCGACACGGGCGACCAGTTCGAGGTTTTCGAGAAACAGCTCGCGGCGACGTTCGGCACCGCGGAGGGTGGGCAGGCCGCGTTCGAATGGGTGCGGAAGTTCGCCAAGGACACGCCGCAGGAACTGGACCAGGTGCTGGAAGCGACCATCCAGCTCAAGAACTTCGGCTTGGATCCACTCGATGGGACGCTGCAGTCGCTCGTCGACCAGAACTCGAAGCTCGGCGGCAGCCAGGAGAAGCTGCAGCGGATCATCAGCGCCACCGGCCAGGCCTTCGCGAAGGGCCGGCTTCAGGGTGAGGAGCTGCTGCAGTTCGCCGAGGCCGGCGTGCCGGTGTTCGACCTGCTGTCGCAATCCACCGGCAAGACGACGGCCGAGGTCATCAAACTCGCGGAGGAAGGGCGGCTCGGCCGCGACGTTCTTCGCGACCTGATCAAGGCGATCGGCGATAACGCGGTCGGGGCCTCGGCCGCGCAGATGGAAACGCTGTCAGGCCGCGTCTCCAACGCGAAGGACAACTACCAGTCGTTCCTCAACGTGGTGGCCAACAACGGCCCCCTGCAGCTGGCGAAGGGCGAGATCTCCGCCCTCGGCTCGTCGCTCGAAGACTCGGACTCGGCGGCACGGGTGGTGGGCCAGAGCATCGTGGCCGTGGTCCAGGCCATCTTCGCTCTCGGCAACGTCGGCGTCGCGGTAGGAAAGAGCTTCAAGCTTGGCTTCGACGTCGTAGGTGCGGCCATTGCGGACGTACTGGCGGTGATTGCGTTCGGCATGAGCAAGATCACGTTCGGCGATATCAGCAAGGGATACGCGGAAGCCGCGGATGCCCTGCAGTTGCGATCGCGCGAGCTGTCGGAAGCTTCGGAGAGAGACGCCGAGTCCATCCGGAAGAGCTACTCCGACGCTTACACCCGCTATGGCAATGCCGTGGGTGCTGCGGTCGAGGCCGTGAACGCCGCCAACGGCGAGATCTCCGCCAGTTCGAAGGAAGCGGCGGAGGCTCAGACGCAGGCAGCTGTTGCTGCCGAAGCCGCGGCCGCGGCGCGCGAGACAGCTGCGCAGAAGGAAGCCGAGGCCCTGCAGCGTGTTCGTGCAGATGCCAAGGCGCTGGGTCTGGACTACTCGCTGGTCACGACCGGGATCAGCGAAGACACGGTGAAGCGGATCTCGGCGATCCAGAGCCTGGCTGAGAACAGCTCGGCATCCGGCAAGGTCGTAAAAGCCGCGTTCGAAGACGCTTTGAACGCAGCGAAAACGCAGGAAGAGGCACGCGCTATTGGCGACGCGGTCAAGGGCATCGAGAAGCCGGGCTTCGATGCCGCTGCTGCACTCGACCAGGTCGGCCAGAAGCTTCGTGCGCTGCCGACAGAAGCCGAACGCGCCAATGTCGCGCTGACCGAGGCCTTCAAGACGCTCGGCCTGACGAGTACCGCAGAGCTTGAAAGGGCAGCAGCTGCAGCGGAAACCGCGTACGGGAAGATCAAGGCGAGTGGAACCGCCACGACGACGCAGCTGGCCGAGGGCTATGCCTCGGTGGCGGAGAAACGCCTGGCGCTTGCTGCCGCCGAAGGCGAGAGCGAGTTGAGGGCGGAAGCGTCGCGACTACGAGCGGGGGCCGCGACGGCTGCGCAGCGCGAACAGCTCGACGAGGTGATCGCAAAGTTCCCCGAGCTGGCCGACGCCGGATCCAAGGCACTCGACAAGGTCGCGGGCGCCGGGAAGAAGGTTGTCGACGTCCTGGCCGAAATCAAGAACGGGATCTCATCGGCCGAGAGCATCGAGCAGCTCGACAATCTGCGGTCGCAACTCCTGCAAACGTATCTCGCAGGCAAGGTCAGCGGCGACGAGTACAAGGCGACCGTCGAGGCGATCAAGGAAAAGACCGAGGAGCTGGCGCGGGCGTCGACCGGCGTGGCCGCGGCGATCGCCAACCTGGTCAGCGGCAACCGGGCCATGTTCAAGGAACTCAGCGACGACGCCGCCAAGGCGTTCGACGCGATGCTCGAGCGCAGCACCTTCGTCAATCAATCGGTCTCGAACTTCTTCACGGCCTTCACCAAGGGCGTGCTCGAGCTGCAGCGCGTGCAGGCCTCGCAGAGTTCAGCGGCCGACGATCTGACCGAGCGCCTCAACGTCCAGCGCGGCACCACCGTGGCCCTCGTCCAGGAGGCGGTGCGCGCCGCCCAGGCGTTCAAGTTCGTGGACTCGCAGCGTCTCGATGCGCTCAACGAGGCCATCGAGAACGCCCGCTCCCGCCTGCGCGGCCTACGTGACGACGCAGCCTCGACCGTCAGCTCGCTGCGCGACGAGCTCGACCGCCTGCGCGGCAATGAGGATGCGATCGACCAGCGCCGGCGTGATGCTCAGCGCGCCGAGCTGCAGGCGCAGATCAAGGAAGCCGAAGAGTTCCGCGATCGCGAGACGGTCGCCGCCCTTCAGCGTGGTCTCCAGTACCTCAACGAGATCGACCAGGTGAAGGCGCAACAAGCGCGCGCCGAAGGGCGCACGCCCACCGCGCCGGCCGCGACCGCGTCGAACGATGCCAATCGTTCCACGCGAAAGGTCAGCGTCGAGTTTCGTGTCGGCGGCGGCTCCGCCACTGGGCTGTTCGAAGAGACCGATGCGGATCGGCTCCTTAGCGAGTTTGCCCGCGCTCAATCCGTTTCGCCCACTCGGAACTGACATGCCCCTCTCCATCGGTGGTGTCGACCTCCCCGACGATCTGATCTGGACCGACGAGTACCAGTGGTCCGCCGTGACGCAGAAGACGGAAGTCACCGTCGGCGGTGCCCTGCTGATCGAAGAGAGCGTCCAGGCCGCCGGCCGTCCCATCACGCTCGAAGGTGACGAGAGCAGTGCCTGGGCCACGCGTACGCAGATCCAAGCCTTGCGCACGCTCGCAGAGCAGCCCAACGAAGTGCACGAGCTGGTGCTGCCGGACGGCCGCGAGTTCGACGTCATGTTTCGCCGGCCCGCGTTCGAGGCCAAACCGATCATCCCCTTCAACGTTTCCGCTGCAGGCGACTTCTATTCGCTGCGCGTCTTTCTGATCGAGGTCTAACCCGTGTCCATCACCACGCAGGACGTGAAGCTGTACCAGTCCGAAGCGCTCACGGATCTGCCGGACGGCGGTGGGCCCATGAGCGCCAACGAAGTCGTCGACGGCGAACTCAACAACCTGTTCACCGACTTGAGCGACCTCGATCGCGTGCTCGGCCGCGTGTCGCTTCGCAAGGCCTATCTCGTCGTCGAGACGGATAACCGGGACATCTTCCTCGGCGCCAACGTGATCGTCGTCAACGCTCCTGAGGACGACAACGTCTCCGTCGTGACCTTCACGACTAACTCTTTCAGCGATCGCCGAACGGACGCGGTCGCCCGGGTCGAGCAGTACCTGGTGGCCGGCCCTCGCTCGAATATGACGCTGTGGGATACGCAGCTCTCGGGGCAGCTGACGCTGTCGGCGTACCAGCGGCTCGAAGATCCACTGCCGGAAGTGGGCGAAACGCTGGTGCTGTCCGTGGAGGCCTCGGGCAATTCGCTCAACGGCACGCAGCAGTACGTGCGCGTGCAGAACGTCGAGGCTTCCGTCCAGACGTTCATTGAAGGCCTAGGGTCGTCCGCCGTGTCCTTCGAAAAGACGGTGCTCACGATCGAGATCAGCACGCCGCTGCTGTACTCGTTCCCGGGTGGAGACGTGGCGCGCAGCCCCGTGAACGCGACCAGCCCCACCAAGGTGCGCAAGACCAACGTGTCGGCCGGCGCGACCTACTACGGCGTGACAAAGCTGGCGGAAGACATCGATCCGGGCGACACCGTCATCCGGGTGGACTCGATCCTGCAGCCCATCATCCCGAGCGCCACGTCCGAGCAGGCGATCCTCGACCAGCAGCTCGGCGCCGATGCAGCGCCGGCGGTCGCGGCCGGCGACACCATCACCCAGGCGCTGTACCAGCCGGCCGCCGTCGGCGGCAGCGTGGTGCTGCAGGCGCCGCGCGGCATCTTCCCGGCCTCGGCTGTGCTGACGATCGGCACCTCAACCAATCAGGGCGTCTTCACCGATGCGGGTGATGGGACGATGACCCGCACCGGCGGCGGTAGCGGCAGCGTCGGCACCACGGCCGTCGTCGACTACAGGACAGGTCAGATCACGCTGTCCGATGCACCGACGTTCGGCGCGAACTGCTCGCTGGTCTATAAGCCCGCGGCGTATCCGAACAACGTCAATCACACCCAGGGCGAAGAGATCACGGTCTCCAACCGCGGACGCGTTCGGGTGGCAAGCCTGGATCCGCTGCCGGCGCCGGGCAGCGTGATCGTGTCGTTCCGCGCGCTCGGCGTCTGGTACAACCTCACGGACAACGGCGGCGGCCAGCTCTCAGGCGCCGCCGGCACCGGCGTCGGCAGCGTCAACTACGCCACGGGCAGCCTGGCTGTGACGCTCGGCTACGAGCCTGACGTGGGCACGCACGTTCTCTACGCATGGGGCTCCGGCGTCCATTACGGGCCCGTGCCCGAAGTCGACAACGTGGACATCGGCTATGTCCTTTTCGTGCTGCCAGACGGTGGCGCAGTGCCGGGATCCATCGTCGTCAGCTGGACGGACGGGGTTACGTCGCGAACGGCCGCTGACAACGGATCCGGCGGATTCACGGGAGATGGCACGGGAGAGATCAACTACGCGGACAACCGGGTCGAGTTCTATCCCACGATCCTGCCGGCGAGCGGCACGGTGTTCACGCTCGACTATGACGCCGAAAGCGTGGAGGTCGTGACCAGCCCCAGTACCTCGGTGGTCGGCGCCAACACGGAGTTCACGCTCTCGCCCCTGCCAGCCGACGGCACGGTGGTGATCGAAGCTGTCTACTCCCTGGCGGGCTTCGGCACCGCGATTCCGATTCAGCTGGTGCAAACCGGGCCGACCTTCAAGATCACGAAAGTCACCGATGGTCCGGTGTACCAAGGCATTGCGTACGGCATGACCGTCGGTGCCTACAACGCGATCACCGGCGAGGTCACGCTGCCCAACAGCATCGCGGACTTCTACAGGACGCAGGTGTACTCGACGGTCGGCTTTGCCACGATGTGGCGGGGTGAGGCTTATGCCGGAAACATCACCGACGTCACCGAAGCCCGCTACATCGACGACGCCGGCACCGGCACGCCCGACAGCCTGGTCGCGGCGGTCGAGGATCTCGAAGTCGATCTCGCGAACAACGGCTTCACGATCGTCCCGGGCTCGCTTCTGTTCTGGCTCAACGGGCGCTATCTCTACGACGTCGGCGGCACGCTGCGGTACCGCGACGTGGCCACGGGCATCGAGCATGACCAGGGCCTCGTCGACTACAACACCGGCACTGTCACGATCAGCGCCTGGGCGCCGGGCACCCGCACGGTTGCCTTGTACGCGCTGCGGACGAAGTTCGGCGACTGGCCCCTCAAGGAAGTCATCTGGCGCACTACTGGCGCACCCATTCGCAATAGCAGCTTCATCCTCAGCTATCAGGAGCCAGGCGAAGCCGTGGACCAGGCGACGTCGGACGACGACGGTGAGATCGACGGCCCGAACATCCTCTCGGCGACGATCAACTACGCCACCGGCGTCTACGAGATCGAGTTCACCAGCCCGGTGATCCCGCAGACCGCTCGGTACAACGCCGTGGCGGTGTCCTTCCTGCCGCTCGACAAGAGCATCATCGGTCTGGATCCGGTGCGCCTGCCGCTCGATGGCCGCATTCCGATCATCCGGCCGGCGAACGTCCTGGTCATCCACAACACGAAGACCACAGCGCTGACGAACCCTGTCAGCGCTGCGACGCCGTACAGCCTGGGCCGCGGCGCGCTGAGCTACGCGATCGTGCGTGACGCCGATGGCGAGCTCGTGCCGACCGACAAGTACACGACGGACCTGGACGTCGGCGAAGTGGAGTTCGGGGCGCCGCTGGATCTCACGGGCTATCCGCAGCCCCTGCAGGTCGAGCACCGGATCGAAGATCGGGTGCTGTGCATCGACGCCCAGCTCAGCGGCGATCTGGAGATCTTCGGCGAGATCGGCCACGCGTTCGACGCCGACGATACGTACGTCAGCAGCGCGCTGCTGTTCGATCGCTCCGACCTCGAGGCGCGCTTCTACAACGTTTTCGAGCAGGCCACCTGGACCGGCGTGTGGAGCGACACGCTGATCGGCTCGGCGAGCACGGGGCAGTACGACACGGTCAACCATCCGATCGTGGTGACCAATGCGGGTGCGATCCGTGAGCGCTGGCGCCTGGTCTTCACCAACAGCAACGCGGTCAACGTCATCGGCGAGAACACCGGCCAGATCCTCAGCGCGGTCGCAATCGGCACGACGATCGCGCCGATCAATCCTGCGACCGGTGAGCCGTACTTCTCGATCGATACCGCTGGATGGGGAGGCGGCTGGATCGCCGGCAACGTCGTGAGGTTCAACACCGATGCCTGCGGCGGCTCCCTATGGTTCCTCCGTTGCACATTGCCGGGCCCGGTCGAGACGCCGACCGATCAGTTCCGCGTGCAGCTGCGCGGCAACGCGAACTGAGGTCCGGCCATGACGATCACGGTCTACAAGAGCACCGACGGCTCGGCGCCCGTCCTCACCGGCCAAGTGGGTGCTCTGGTCAACATTCTCGACGCTTGCCTGGTCAACGGTTACGGGTCGAAGACGGCGGCGGGCTGGGCCAAGGAATTCAGCACCACCAACATTGCCGTCTACCGTGCAGCGACTGGCAACCGCCTTCGGCTGCGCGTGGATGACACAGCACTGAGCAGCGCGCGTAGCGCACGGGTCTGCGGCTACGAAAGCATGAGTGCCCACAGCACCGGCACCAACCTGTTTCCCACGCTGGCGCAGCAGGCAAGCGGCCTCGGTGCGTTCAAGAGCGGAACGGCCGATAGCACCGCGCGGCCGTGGTGCCTCATTGCCGAGGATCAACTCTTCTACCTGTTCATGCAGGCGGAGAGCGTGGCGGGTGAGTGGCACGCCCTGGTCTTCGGCGATACCGACACGTTCGCCACGGGAGATGCGTACGCAACGATCCTGATCGCGAGCACGGAAAACGCTGCCGCGGCGACGCTCGACGACAACCACTTCGCAGGCATATCGACAACTGGAACGACGGCCCAGACGAACCACTACCTCGCACGCGCCTACACCGGCTTGGCCGGCTCGGTTGCGGCAGGCAAGTACTGCCAGAACTTCGGCGTGACGGTGATGGCGACCGCTGGATTGACGTATCCGGCGTCGGTCGACAACGGCCTGCACATGGAGCCGATCCGCGTCGTGGAGTCAACAACGTTCCGCGGCGTCATGCCGGGCGTGTACTGCCCTCTGCACACCAAGCCGCTCACGCACTACCAGGAAATTACTGACGTCGTCGGGTTGAGCGGCCGAACCCTCATGGCGGTTGGCCTGGCGTCGCCGACTCGCACTGCGAAGGCTCAATGTCTGATCGACATCACCGGCCCTTGGAGATAACACGATGGGCGTGAATTACTTCCTCAGCACCGATCCCAGCGCGCCTGTGCTGGACGGCACGGTCGGCAGTCTGGTCAACCTGCTCGATAAGTGCTTGGTCAACGGGTATGGCTCTAAATCTCCGCTGGGATGGGGGATCGCGTACACCGCCACCAACGTTCGCGTCTACCGTGCGCCATCCGGCAACCGGATGTATCTAAAGGTCGACGACTCTGTGAGCGTGGTCTCGGCCGGTGGTGGTGCAGCGGTCAACGTCTACGAAACCATGTCGGGCATCAGCACGGGAACGAATCCGTTTTGGCCCGCCAACGATCGGCTCATCTTGAAGAGCGTGGATGCGACAAGCTCTGCGCGACCCTGGGCGCTCGTGGGTGACGAGCGCCTCTTCTATCTGTCAATCGAGTACCAACCGAGTCGATGCAAGGGCCATTGCTTTGGCGAGATCATCAGCCGCCAGCCGGCAGATCCGTTCGCGACCGTTCTGATGGCGATGTCGAGCGGAGCCTCAGGCGCAGCGACCGCTTCGACCACCTTCCACATTTACTTTCTGCCACTCCTGGGTTCCACGCAGGGCAATAGTGTCATCGCTCGCAGGTTCAACAATTTGCCGGGAGCGACTGCGATCGGGTTCGCAAGTTTGGGTGTCAACATGTCGATGGGGACCCTCGGATACCCGTACCCAAACCGGTCGGGAAATCTGCTCGTCATCTCACCAAGCGTAGAGGTTGTGGAGTTGGGGAATATTCGCGGAACCATGCCTGGCTTTCGCTATCCGCTCCACCTCATGCCGCTCACGAACTACAGCATCGTGACTGGAGTTGCCGGCATGGGAGGTCGGAGTTTGCTCGCGCTCTCGCAGGCTGAAGCGGCGACCAACACCGGACAAATCCTTCTCGACATTACTGGGCCCTGGCGATAGCCGTGGCCGGACAACTTCTTGGACCGGGCCCCCTTCTCCGAGCCGTCGGCTACTCGACGGACCGCTCTGCGGTCGGAAGCTACGCGCCAGCGTCGGTAACGGCTCACCACGAGTTGACGCAGGGTCTCGGATCGATCGTCGGCGTGTGCACCTTCGACGGCGTTCCGGGCCCCGCCAACGTGCTGCTCGTGCGTGACCTGACGAGTGAAGTCGTCAAGGCCGTGGAGTCGGCGGCGGACGGCTCGTACGCCTTCGACTACCTCACCACGGCCGAGACCTTCACCGTCATCGGCGTAGACATCGTGCGCAACTACAACAGCGTGATTCAGGCGCGCGTTACGCCAGGCGTGCCGCCTTGAGCAAGAACTCTCAAATCGCCAACGCGACAGTCTCGGCGCAGGCCGATCTGCTTTCGGCCTTGCTGAATGGCGGCTACCTGCGAATCTACGACGGGTCGCAGCCCGCCAACGCCGACACTGCGATCACAGACCAGACGCTGCTCGTCTCGCTGCGCTTTGCCACGCCCAGCGCTGCGCCTGCTGTGAACGGCCTGGTCACCTTCAATGCGCTGATCAGCGGGATCGCGTCGACGACGGGCACCGCAACCTGGTGCCGAGCGCTCGCGGCTGACGGCACCACGGTGGTGTTCGACGGGACCGTTGGTGTGGCCGGCGACACGCCGAACGTGGTGATGAACAGCGTCTCGATCGTCCCGACCGCCGTGGTGAGCAACGAAGGCTTCACCTTCGCCGTATCGAAGGCCTTCTCCGGCCTGTAGGGATGGCCTACACGCCGCCGAGCTGGGATGCCGTTGCGCTGCCCTTCCGCGGCATCGGTCACACGTCTCCGTCCTGGGACAACGTCCCACTGCCGTTCGGCGAGCTGTCGGGCGGCGGCAGCTTCGCGCAGGTGCAGACTTTCGATGGTCAGCTGCGCAAGGTGGTGCCGGTTCCTCCGTTCCGCGGGATTGCTCCTGTCATCGGAACGCGCTGGCGTCAGGCTCCGTTGCGCGCGATCAGCCGTGGCCTCCCGAGCAACCAGGCGCCGGGCCGGTTTCGCAGCCTCGATGTGCTGTGGGAAGCGGGAGAAGGGCTGCGTACGTCGACCGACTTCATCTGGGGCAACGCGCCGGCGGTAAGGTCTGAGCGCGTCATCGCGTACGAGGACGCCGAGCAGCGCCCGTGGGCGTCGATCGACGTCCCGTGGGATCTGCCGGCAGCAGTCTCGGCTGCGTTCTCCCTGCGCTACTCAATGGGCGAGCGCGTGCAGATCCAGCGCATTGCGCCGTGGACCTGCCCGCCGGCCGTCCAGGTCGAGTTCGCGATCGCGTGGGAGATGGAAGCGCCGGTGTCGCGAGCCTGGAGCGCACCGTGGCGCTATGCGGTGCCGCAGCAACGCAGCTGGGACGTGCCTTGGATTCAGGCGCCGTACCTGCCGCACGGCTTCGTCATCAAGCCGCCTTACATCCCGCCGCCGACGCCAGTGGAGCGCTGCTACAACCCGCCGCTCTGGAACGCCACGCGAATGCAGTTCCGCGGCAAGCCGTACACGCCGCCGGCGTCGACGGCCGTTCCTCTTCCGTTCCGATGCCGGGCGGACAACTTCTTCTTCATCGCGCGGAGTCTCGCCGTGGAAAACACCATGACCGTGGTCCGGCTGCCGGGCCGCGAACCGCTCGAAGTCGGCGCCGTCAGCCTGAGCAACGATCTCGACAGCTTCGCGTGGAGCATCAGCCTTCGGATCCTCGATCGGCCGAGCCTGACGCTAGTGCTGCCGGATCCGGAGGACGGGCCGCACTCGATCGAGATCGCCATCAACGGCCATGTCTGGACCGGCCTGGTGGAGCGCTATCAGGCCAGCCGAAAGTTTGGCGACCCGCAGTTCAGCGCCACCGGCCGCAGCCGCACCGCGCTGCTCGCGGGCCCATACGAGGCGCCGCGGGCCTACATCAGCACCGAGGCGGCCAACGCCCAGCAGCTCGCGCTGCGCGAACTTGAGTTCAGCGGCTTCAGCCTCGACTGGCAGGCCGTCGATTGGCTCGTGCCGGAGGGCGCGTTCTCCTACGACAACCTGACGCCGCTCGACGCGGTGGCGCAGATCGCGGCCGCGATC
>Ga0187844_10001223_pt1 | contig 19781 bp, 17 predicted proteins | sample SpaLakP09_SKY_50_FD_134517 | JGI IMG/M metagenome (GOLD analysis project Ga0187844, IMG submission 134517) | Oligotrophic lake water microbial communities from Sparkling Lake, Wisconsin, USA - SP09_SKY_50 | ecosystem: Environmental > Aquatic > Freshwater > Lake | place: USA: Sparkling Lake...
ACACCGCGCGCACGACGCACACGGTCGCGGAGCTGGCGGCGCTGGGGCTTCGCGCTACCGTCGATCTGCCGCCGGGCACTCGCGTGGGCGTGGTCGAGTTGCAGCTCGACCAGGGCCGCGAGTACTGGATCGGCCTCAACAATTTCTATTCGGTGATGAGCTACAACCCCCGCGTCTACTATGCGATGACCGTAAGCCTTCTCGCGCAGGAGATGGCGCGGGTGGATGCCGAGCGCAACATCGCTCGATGAGTATCCGGGTCTCGGCAACCTGCTCTGCAGTGGTGGCGCTGCTGCTGTTGAGCGCCTGCACCACCGCGCCACCGCGCACCAGCACCCCGCCGCGCCAGGTGCGGATTCCGCCCCCGCAGGTGAGCGTCATCCGCCCGCCCGAGCGAGCGCCCGCGACGCGCCCCGCCGAGCGCGATCCCGGCCCCGCGCCCTCGTGGGAAAAGGACGGGCCGCCTCTGGATGACGAAATTCCGGCTGATCTGGCCAACCTTGCCGAACCCGTGCCCCAGTACGAGCCGCCGAGTCCCGGCGGCAACATGCGCAGCTACGAGGTGTTCGGCCAGAAGTACCACGTGCTCACGTCCGCCGAAGGCTTCCGTGAGACCGGCCTCGCCTCCTGGTACGGCAAGAAGTTTCATGGCCGCAAGACGTCGAACGGCGAGAAGTACGACATGTTCGCGCTCTCGGCGGCGCACAAGAGTCTTCCGTTGCCCAGCTACGTGCGCGTCACCAACCTGGGCAACGGCAAGAGCGTGATCGTGCGGGTCAACGATCGTGGCCCGTTCCATTCGAGCCGCATCATCGACCTGTCGTATGCCGCGGCCGTGAAGCTCGACACGGTCGGCAAGATCGCCACCGTGGAGCTCGAGGCCATCACGCCGGGCCGCGAGCTGCCGCCTCCGCCCAAGCTCAAGACGCCGACACAGGTCGCCAACGGCGGAGCGCGGCCGACGCCGCGACTCCTGCAAGTGGCGGCCTATTCCGACCCGATCAACGCCGTGGCGATGAAGGAAGAGCTGGTCGAGCTCGGCATCGCTGCCGTGCAGGTCCGCGTAGGAATGCTGAACAACGGCGACACCGTGCATCGCGTCATGGTCGGGCCGTTCGAGGAGCGCAAGCGCATGGACGAAACCCGCATCCGCATCCGCGGTGCCGGCTTCGAAGCCATTCCGATCTCCGAGTAGCCGCACGGCCGGCGACGCCGTGCTGCCTTCAAACTTTGCTCGCGGTTCGACCGATGCGTTGCGATAATTGCGCCTCGGCTTCCCGCCTTCCGACTCGCTCCCGCGCCTGATGAAATTCAACGTCCCCGCCCTGCTGCTCGCGCTCGTCCTCGCCGGCCCCGCCTTCGCCGCCAAGATTCCCGATCCGCCGGCGATCGACGCCAGGTCCTGGGTCCTGATGGATTACGCCTCCGGCGAAGTCCTGGCCGAGAAGAACGGTGACGCACGCGCCGAGCCCGCGAGCATCACCAAGGTGCTGCTCACCTACATCGTCTACGACGAGATCAAGAAGGGTCGCATCAAGTGGACCGACGAGGTCCTGATCAGCGAGAAGGCCTGGCGTCAGGGCAAGGACTCGAGCGAGTCGCGCATGTTCCTGAACATCGGCTCCAAGGTGAAGCTCGAAGACCTCGTGCACGGCATCGTCATCCAGTCCGGCAACGACGCGAGCGTCGCGGTGGCCGAGCACCTCGCCGGCAGCGAGGATGCCTTCGCGGAACTGATGAACCAGTACGCGCAGAAGCTGGGCATGAAGAACTCGCACTTCACCAACGCGCCGGGCCTTCCGGATGCCGATCATTACTCGACGCCGCACGACCTGGCGCTGCTCGGCCGCGCGCTGATCCGCGACTTCCCCGAGGACTACAAGGTCTACGCGCAGCGCGAGTTCATCTACAACGGTATCAAGCAGGGCAACCGCAACATCCTGCTGGACATGGACCGCGGCGCGGACGGCATCAAGACCGGACACACCAGCAGCGCCGGCTTCTGCCTGCTGTCCTCGGTCAAGCGCGAGGACCGCCGCCTGATCGCCGCGGTCATGGGCACGCCGAGCATGAAGTACCGCGCGCAGGCCAGCCTGGAGCTGATGAACTGGGGCTTTCGGTTCTTCGAGAACGCCACGATGTTCGGACCGGACAAGCCGCTGGCCACCGTGCGGGTGTGGAAGGGCGCGGAACCGCAGCTCGCGGTCGGCGCGCAGTCGATGAGCCTGCTGCTGCCGCGCGGCGGCAAGGACACGATCCAGGTCAAGACGCAGGTCAACGAGCCGGTGCTCGCGCCGGTCGCGCTCAACCAGACGCTCGGCAGCATCGAGGTGTCGGTGGAAGGCAAGGTGGTGCGCAAGCTTCCGCTGGTGGCCCTCAAGGAAGTGCCGGCCGGCAGCCTGTTCCAGCGCATGTCGGACCAGGTGAGGATGTGGATCGCGAACTGATCGTTCGCTTTCTCGGGCGCGTCGCGTACGCGTCCAGCTACACGGCGATGCGCGAGTTCACCGAGGCACGCACGCCACAGACCCCCGACGAACTCTGGTTTCTCGAGCATCCGCCCGTCTTCACGCAGGGCCAGGCCGGCAAGGCGGAGCATGTGCTCGCACCGGGTGACATTCCGGTGGTGTCGAGCAATCGCGGCGGCCAGGTGACGTACCACGGCCCCGGCCAGCTGGTGATGTATCCGCTGCTGGACCTGCATCGCCGGGGCATCGGTATCCGCGGGCTCGTCAGCCTGCTCGAGAACGCGATGATCGCGACCTTGGCGCGCTACGGCATCCACGCGTTCGCACGAACCGATGCGCCCGGCGTGTACGTGGAGCGATCGTTCGACGGGCGCACCGATACGCGCAAGCTCGGATCGGTGGGACTGCGCGTGAGTCGCGGCTGCAGCTATCACGGCCTGTCGCTGAACGTGGCGATGGACCTGGAGCCGTTCTCGCGGATCAATCCCTGCGGCTATGCCGGGCTGCGCATGACGCAGATCAGCGAGCTGGGCGGACCGGCCGATGTGGGAGAGGTGGCTCGCGACCTGGAGACGGTATTGGTCGATGCGCTAAGGACGACCGAAGCTACGCCGCAATCGGCCCCGTGACGGCCGCACGCACGACATCCGTCCCGTAGCCCGGGCGAAGCCCGGGGTTGCGCTCCGTATACGAAGGGAATCCCGGGCTTCGCCCGGGCTACAGCAGCGGAGGAAACGGCGGTAGCGCTTGCAGCAGGGGCAGAGGCAGCAGCGAAGACAACAGGCCCAGTCGCGACGCACGGCAGGCGGCGAAGGCATCGCCAGAACCCGCACCCGGTGTTCCGGCCACAGCGGTGAGCGTCGCCTGCGAACAGTACGTCGCAAGCGGCATGTACTCGCCACGATCGGCGGCGGTTTTCGATGCCGAACTTTTCTCGATCGATTTCGCGAACGACGGGTGCGCCAGCAGCTCTCGGATCGTGACCGCGCCTTGCTTCTCGACTCCCCAGGGCAGCCAGTCGTAGTGGGCCGGCAGCAGCGCGGGGCGTGTCCCGTCCTTGCTGATCGCGATGTTGTAGTAGCCATCGACGTCCAGGTGCAGCTGCTGATCCGCGATGCACGCGTAGACCTTGGTGCTGGCGGACCCGTACTGGCACAGCGACCAGTAGCGCACGAGCGGCGTCGGTTGCGGCTGATCCTGCGTTGTGTAGCTCGGCAACTTGCCGCGTACCAGCAGGAAGTCGGCGTAATCCCGATCGGACTTGAGCGACAGGAAACCGTTGTGCGGGTTGTAGCCCACCCCCAGCCCCGCGGCGGCGAGAACCGTGTCGTCGAACTTGGTGAACACCGGCATGGCCGGCGGAATCAGAGGGGGGATCAAGGACACCGGCAACGCGCCACCGTCCTTGTAGAACTGCTGCTGGATCCCCGCGCAGACGGCCGCGTCCGCGGCATTCGGCAGGGATTTCGGGCCGCTCGGGGTTTCGAGCGTCAGCGTCGGCAGCGGAGCGCTCCCTTCGTTTCCTCCCACCGGCAGATAGGTGCGATAGGCCAGCGCGGTGCGCTTCTTGACCTTCGCATCCAGCACGCCGGGTTTCGGTCGGTACAGCGTGTTCGTCTCGCGAACGGCCGGAACCGCGGCGTTGATCCGGACGTACGCGGTATACGAACCGCCGACGGAAATCTGGTCGTCACGGCGCGTTCGATCGAGATTGCGGTTCACGCTGCCGGGATCGGGCACGAGCTCGTTGTCGCTGATGGCCTCGAACACGAACAGGTTTCCGTCATGCACGTGAAACGCCGAATAGCGTGCATCCGGGAACTGGCCCTGGATGCGCAGGCGCGAGCCGGCAGGCGCCGTGTCGGAGACCACCGCGATCCAGTAGCGCGCGTTGATTTCGGGAAACGCGGTATTGCCGAGGCCGGGTTGCGCCGGATCGAACGCCAGCATCCAGCCGCAGCCGACCTGCAGATTCTGTGTTGATCCTAGCTGGGCGTGCACCGGCAGCATCGCCATCAACGCCACTGCCGACACGAACCACCGGACGAGCTGTCCGATCGATCCCTTCCTCACGATGTTCTCCTCGATCCCGCGCAGGGTCTCCGGGGCCGAGGCCGCATCCGCGGCTTCGAGGAGACGAGTGGGAGCATAGCCCGGCCGCCATCGCTGCTTCACCGTGGGCGAGCCCGCCATTCTTTTCGATACAAGCGCGGCTCAGCGCATCACGCCAATACCGTCCGGCACCGGCACGGGAAGCGGTGGCCGATTGATCGATCCCGGCACCATCGAACCCTCGCCTCCTGCGGAACGACGGCCCTGCACGACGGCACCCGACGGCGGCTGACAGGCCGGATCCGCCGTACGGGCCGGATTCGCGGGATCCGGGTTCACCGGACGACCGGCCGCGTCGTAGCAGCCTGCGGGATAGACGAACACCGCAGCGCCGTCCGACGCGCTCTGCGCCGGAGCGGAACTGCGTATCGAAGGACTGAGGCGGACCGTGGGCGCCGGGTCGGCGAACGCCAGCGTCGAGACCGACACCATCCCGAGCACGAACATCCGCGCCGCCATTCGGTTCAGATCCAGCACAGGCATGGGCACTATCCTCTTTCCAGTTCTCAAGTTTCGACGGCGTTCCTTTCGCCACGCTGACGATCTGCTGCACCGCACACAAGCCCATGCCGAAGTGGCGGGCAACACCATAAGATAGGCTCATGTGCATGCTCGACATACTGCCCCTCTGCGGCACCTCATGAACCACGAATGAACGCAAACGATGCGGTTCTCGTGCGTGCACGCGGCGTTCACTTCGCGCACGGCACCCGTGTGATCTACGACGGCGTCGATATCGACATCGCGCGCGGCAAGGTCGTGGCCATCATGGGCCCTTCCGGAACCGGCAAGACCACGCTGCTGCGCCTGATCGGCGGGCAGTGGCGTCCGAAGGCGGGCACCGTGGAGTTCGACGGCGTTGACGTCCACCAGCTCGGACGCGGGCCCTTGTACGAGCTGCGCAGGCGCATGGGCATGCTGTTCCAGAACGGCGCGCTGCTCACCGACCTGACGGTCTTCGAGAACGTGGCCTTCCCGATGCGCGAGCAGACCAAGCTGCCCGAGTCGATGATCCGCGACCTCGTGCTGATGAAGCTGCAGGCCGTCGGGCTGCGCGGTGCGCGTGACATGTACCCGCAACAACTGTCCGGCGGCATGTCGCGCCGCGTCGCACTGGCCCGCGCCATCGCGCTGGATCCGGACCTGGTGATGTACGACGAACCCTTCGCCGGCCAGGACCCCATTTCGATGGGCGTCCTGATGCGTCTGATCCGCACGCTCAACGACGCGCTCGGGCTGACGTCCATCGTGGTGTCGCACGACTTGCAGGAGGTGCTCTCGATCGCCGATTACGGCTACCTGATCGCCGACGGAAAGGTGCAGGCGCAGGGCACCGCGGACGTGATCCGCGAATCGCAGCATCCCTGGGTGCAGCAGTTCCTTCGCGGTCTGCCGGACGGCCCGGTGGCCTTCCATTACAAGGCGCCGGACTTCGCGTCAGAACTTCTCGGCAGCAACCGCAAGGCGGGCGCGCCATGAGCGGCGCCTTCAGCATCATCCAGAATTTCCTGTCGGGCCTGGGCCGCGCGCAGTTCTTCCTGCTGCAGGTGCTCGGGAGCATTCCGGCGCTGCTGCTGCGCCCGCGGCTGATCGTGCAGCAGCTGTACTACGTGGGTCAGCTCTCGATGGTCATCATCGTGCTGGCCGGTTCCTTTGTCGGCATGGTGCTGGCGCTGCAGGGCTACCGCACTTTGATCCGCTTCGGTGCCGAAGAATCGCTGGGCGTCTTCGTGGCGCTGGTGATCGTGCGGGAACTCGGACCGGTGGTGACGGCGCTGCTGTTCGCCGGCCGCGCGGGTTCTGCGCTGGCCGCGGAACTGGGCCTGATGCGCGCAACGGATCAGCTCTCCGCCATGGAGATGATGGCCGTCGATCCGATCCGCCGCGTCGTGGCGCCGCGCTTCGTCGCCGGCGTCATCGCGATGCCCCTGCTGGCCTCGGTCTTCGCCGTGATGGCCATCGGCATCGCCGGCGGCCACGCCATCGGCGTGGAGCTCCTCGGCGTGGATGCCGGCAGCTACTGGTCGCAGATCCGCGGCAGCGTCGGCATTGACGACATCACCGACGGCCTGGTCAAGGCCACCGTGTTCGGCGTCGCCATCACCTGGATCGCGGTCTACCAGGGTTTCAATGCGGAACCGACCTCGGAAGGCGTTTCGCGCGCCACGACGTCGACGGTCGTGATCTCCTCGCTGTCGATCCTCGCGCTCGACTTCGTGCTCACGGCCTTCATGTTCAAATGAAGTTAAGCCATCTGCCCTAGGTTCACACCATGCAATCACGCGCTCTGGAGATGTTGGTCGGCCTGTTCGTCTGCCTGGGCGTAGCGGCGGTGTTCGTGCTGACCTTTCGTGTCGCCAGCCTCGATACGGTCGGCGGTGCCGGCAGCACGTATCGCGTCGTCGCGTCGTTCGAGAACATCGGCGGGCTCAAGCAGGGCTCGGCAGTGACGATGGCCGGCGTCAGGATCGGTCGCGTGCGCGACATCGTCATCGATCCGGACACGTACGAGGCCAACGTCACGCTCGAGTTGTCGAACACCTACAACACGATCCCGGAAGACTCGAACGCCAAGATCCTCACGGCCGGCCTGCTCGGCGAGCAGTACGTGGGCATCGAAGTCGGCGGCGCCGACGCGCCGCTCAAGGACGGCAGCAAGGTCAAGCTGACGCAGAGCGCGCTGGTTCTCGAGAACCTGATCGGCCAGTTCCTGTCGTCCCAGGGCGACAAGAAGGGCGATACGCAGCTTGCCGACGCCATCGGAAAGCTCGCCGACTCGCTCGGCAACAAGAATTCCCCGCCGCCCGGCCCTGCCGCGGTGACGCCTGGCAACGGAGCCACCCCATGAAGACCGCCATGAACCTCAGTACCCGCTTCCTCGTCCTGCTCGCCGCATTGGGCTTCACGTTCGCTGCGCAGGCCGCACCCTCGGAGCCCGCGGACCAGGTCATCAAGACCGCGACCACGGAGTTCCAGGACCTGATCCGGCAGAACCACGAGAAGTACCGCTCCGACCTGCCCGGCTTCTACAGGGTCGTCGAGGAAAAGGTGGTGCCCTACTTCGACACCAAGGGCATCGCGCAGCTCGTGCTGGGCCGCAACTGGAAGGCCGCGACGCCCGATCAGCGCACCCGCTTCGAAGCGGCGTTCAAGGATTCGCTGATCCGCACCTATGCCCGCGCCATGCTCGACTACCACGACAGCGTCAAGGCCGAGTGGGCGCCGCTGAAGGCGGCCGCCGGCGCGACCGACGTGAACGTGAACGCGAAGATCATTCGCCAGAATGCGCCGCCGATCCCGCTGTCGTTCTCGGTGCACGCGGTCGGCGATGCGTGGAAGGTCTACGACATCTCGGTCGAGAACATCTCGCTGATCACGAACTTCCGCAGTCAGCTGAACACCGAGATCAAGGCCAACGGCCTGGATTCGGTGATCAAGAAGTTCGAGGACAACACCTACCTCAAGCAGAACCCCCCGGCAGCCGCCTCATGATCGAGGGCGAGCTCACCTTTGCCAGCGTGCGGGATTGGCTCGCGCGTGCGGATGAGCTCGCGTCGCAGGAGCGGATCGACCTCGCGAAGGTGAGCAAGGTCGACAGCGCGGGCGCGGCCTTCCTGCTGGAACTGACGCGGCGTGCCGCCAAGAAGGGTTCGCGGCAGATCGAATTCGTCAATGCGAGTCAGGCCCTGCGCGGCCTGCTAGAGTTCCTGCAGATAGACGACGCGCTCAAGCTGGCCTGAGCAAGAGCCCGCACCGCGTCGTCGCTACACCGGGAGAGACCGTGCGTGCCGCAATCCTGACTGTTGCGCTTGTCGTGATGACGACGGGATGCGCCCACATGCCGCCCGACGATCCGTCCGATCCGCTCGAGCCGGTGAACCGCGGCATCTACAAGTTCAACCGCGTGGCCGACACCTACGTTCTGCGTCCGGTGGCCAAGGGGTACACGCAGTACACGCCCACCCAGTTCCAGAAGGGCGTGCACAACTTCCTCGACAACCTGTTCTACCCGACCACGATCGTCAACGCGGCGCTGCAGGGAAAGATCGCGCAGAGCGGCAAGGATCTGGGACGTTTCGTCATCAACTCCACGATCGGCCTCGTCGGCCTGATGGACGTTGCAACGCCGCTTGGCCTGGAGCGCAACAACGAAGATCTCGGCCAGACGCTGGGCAAATGGGGCGTGCCGGAGGGCTGGTACCTGATGCTGCCCTTCTTCGGGCCCAGCGATACGCGCGACCTTTTCGGCAAGGTCGGCGATTCGTTCACCGGTCCCACGCCCATCGCGGACCTCGCCGACGCCTATACCGTCACCAACTACCAGGTGAAGGATTCCGTCGACTACACGCTGACGGCGCTTGGCGCGGTCGACGCCCGCGCCAGCCTGCTGGGAGCTGACCGTTTGCTGGACGAACAGCTCGATCCCTACGTCTTCCTGCGGACTGTATATCTCCAGAACCGTCTGAATAAGATCTACGACGGAAATCCGCCGAAGGAGAAGTTCGACTTCGACGAGGAATGAGTTCTTCGTGGGCCGGGCGGCTTTCCGGCCGCAGAGGGTTCGCGTACGAGCCGCCGCGAAAGTCTAGGGTCGCACCTGAACTGAAGTCCCCTGCAGCAGCAGGGCTGCGATCCGTTTAGGAATGATCTGCGTCGGTCTCGGGGCGGCGCCGTCGGGGCAGAGCCCCTCCTGCAGGATCGGAGATTTGTAGGAGGGGCTCTGCCCCGACCGGCCCCATGCAGAGGACACCTGGCGCCCCCACACCGCGACCGCGCCGCTCCTTCTTACCCGACTCGCTTCAGCCAATCCTGGGTGCTGATCACTTCGCTGAGCAGATGCTGCTGGGCCGCGAGGATCGAGCGCTGCAACTCCTCGGCCGTCACCTTGCCGCCGGCGTTGTCCAGCGGCAGCGTTCCGGTAGCGTCTGACAGGAACTCCACCTTGAAACCGCGGTGAACGGCCTGGCGCGCCGTCGTGTCGCAGCACATATGGGTCATGTAACCGGAGATGACCAGGGTGTCGACGCCCTGCTTGCGCAGCCACTCCTCCAGGCCGGTACCCGTGAAGCTGCCAGGCAGATTCTTCTCGATGCTCAGCTCTGCGCCGCGCGCGGCAATCTCCGGGTGGAGCGCCCAGGCCTCGGAGTCACGCTGGAAGATCGGCATGTCCTTCGTCGGCATCGTGTGCTGAACCACGATGCGCGGGATCCCGGCCTTGCTCGACGCGTCCATCACCTGGCAGATCCTGGCAAGCGATCGATCGCGATCGGTGATCGGCAGTGCGCCGTCGAAGTATTCCTTCTGCACATCGATGACGACGAGCGCGCGCTTCATTGTCGGGTTCTCCCTTGCCGGTCCGGGCGGGTCGAAAGTGTGGAAGCCGGCGGCGATGTTGTCGTCTAGTACTGACCCTAATGAGCCCCGCCATGGAAGCCCCGATCAGTGACCTGCGGGTGACGGCTGCTCGGCTCCCCGCGGCGTCAGCCGCGGTCGCAGCCATACCCCGCCGATGACCGCACCGAGCAAGGTCATCACGGCGCCGATGCCGAACGCGAGCTGATAGCCGTCGTTGAGGGCGTCTCGCGCGCTCGCGCCGCCGGCCAGTTCCGCTGCGGTCCGCGCGTCCGCCAGGCTCGCGAGCACGGCCAGTCCCAGCGCACCACCCATCATGAAAGCGGTGTTGACGATGCCGGACGCAAGCCCGGCCTGGCTCTCGTCGGTGTCGTTCATCGCGGCCAGCAGCAGCGGGTTGAACGCCATGCCGCCGCCCGCGCCCAGCAGCAACATCCCCGGGAGCACATGCACGAGATAGCGGCCATCGACGGGAGCCTGTGCGATCAAGGCCAGCCCGAGCGCGGCGACCGCAAGGCCCATCCACAACGGCGTACGGATGCCCAGTTTCATCACCAGGCGCGCGGACAGGCTCACCGAGAACACGCCCATCACGAGATCGGCGGGAATGAATGCCAGGCCTACTTCGAGCGGGTCGTAGCCGAGCACACGCTGCAGGTAGAGCGCCGTGATGACGAACCACGCGAACATCCCCGCGGACCACAGGATGGCGATGACGTTGGCGGTTGCCAGATTGCGCAGCTTGAGCAGATGCAGCGGCATCAGCGGATCGCGCACCCTTGCCTCCACGACGAAGAAGGCCGCGAGGAGCGCGCCACCGACCGCCAGCAGGCCGAGCGTTCGGCCTGAACTCCAGCCTGCCGCGTTGCCGCCGATGACTGCGTACACGGCGATCATCAATCCACCGGTGACGAGCATGGCGCCCGCCACGTCGAGGCGGGGTCGAATCGCGGGCGCGACATCCCTGGGCAGCAGGCGCAGACACATCACGTAGACGGCCATGCCGATCGGCAGGTTGATCAGGAAGATCCAGCGCCAGTCGAGCAGCCCCGTCAGCACGCCGCCGAGGACCGCCCCGATGCTGCCGCCGGCGGCGCAGATGAACCCGTAGACACCCATCGCCTTCGCGCGATCTCCGGGAGTGCTGAACAGATTCATGATCAGCGCCAAGGCCACGGCAGTGACCAGTGCACCGCCCAATCCCTGCAGCGCGCGAGCGGCGACCAGCACACCGCGGGTGGGCGCCACGCCGCAGGCAAGCGACGCGACGGTGAAGCCCACCAGTCCGATCAGGAAGCAGCGACGGTTGCCGTAAAGGTCGCCAAGTCTTCCTCCCAGCAGCAGGAAGCCCCCGAACGTGAGCATGTAGGCGTTGAGGACCCACACCAGCGCGGTGTCGGAATAACCAAGGCTGGACTGGATCGACGGCAGCGCGACGGTCACGACCGTGGTGTCGAGCACGATCATCAGGACGCCCAGACACAGGACGTACAAGGCGAGCCAGCGTTGACGAGGGGTCTGCGTAGAGGTCATGCGAACAAGAGGAATCAGGGTATCGACCAGGCGACGAATCGCGCGGGCGAAAATCGACACGCCGTCACGCGGTCGGGATGCACGGCCGACGAGCGGCCGCGAAGAATCCGGGATGGTGCCTCACTTGGCCGCGGGAGCGATACCGCGATACGCGGCTCGCTCATTGCGAGCATCCGCCGCCATCGAGGCGCAGCGCATGCGCACCGGCGGCCCTCCTTAGACGTCGATGCTCAAGCCCCGCACCCGCCGCGATGCGAGCTTCGGCTGCTTGACCTGTTCCACCCACCGCCCCATTTTGGGGCTTGTTTCCACGGCAGAACCCGCAGGTCACGTCGCTATACTCGGGACCACTTTCAGCCCTCGCAGCGGTCCGGAGCGCTCATGATCAAAGGCAGCATCGTCGACCTCATCACGCCTCAACTCGCCGATGGCGAGCCCGATCTCGAAGCGGTCGAAGCGCTGGTGGATTGGCACGTCGACGAACGCAGCGCGGCCCTCGTCATCGGCGGCGCATCCAGCCAGATCGCAATTGCCGACTTCGAGGACCGTCGCGAACTGCTTCGGCGTGCCATCTGGCAGGCGGACGGCCGCATCCCCGTCATCGCCGCGATCAGTCTCGATGATGCGTCGGAGACTCTGGAGATGGCGCGCGTAGCGGAAGAGGCGGCTGCGTGCGCGCTGCTGCTCGAGCTACCGGCTGCAAGCGGCGCACCGTCAACGGATGCACTTCTGTCGCAGATCCGCACGCTCGCGAACACGACGAAACTTCCTCTGTTCGTGCGGCCTGCAGCGGTCCGCGCAACTCCATTGCCTGCGTCGGTCGTCGCCGAACTCGCGAGGATCAAGGGCGTGGCCGGTTTCGTCGAAGGGTCGGCGGATTCCAATCGTGTGCGCGCGTTGCTGGCCCTGGGCCTGCCGAAAGACTTTGCGCTGTACTCGGCACACGACGCCTCGGCCCGCCAGTCGATCCTGCAAGGTTTTCACGGCTGCGTGTCGGTCACCGCAAACGTCGCGCCCTCGCTGATGCGCGACGTTCTCGCAGCGGCGTTGGAAGGTGATCGCATGGGTAGCGAAGCGCTGGAGGCACGCCTGTACCCGCTGTACGAAGCCTTGATGGCCGAGACTCCTTCCGTACCGGTGAAATGGGCGCTGGTGGAGATGGGGCGGATCAACGAAGGGCCGCATCCGCCGATGCTCCCGCAATCCAGTGACTATTCGCACTTGCGGCGCGCACTACGCTCCGCGAAGGTCTTGGGGTAAGCCAGGCGGCGCAGAGTCGCGCGTTCGGCGCTCGCGCGCCCTGATTCGTCGACCAGCCTTTCTGGCAATTACGAGGGGGCGCTCTCCTTCGCGCCTTCTTTGCGTCCTTTCTTTTCCCTTTGCGCCCTTTGCGGTGAAAACCTTTCGCGAAAGCCCGGGTTCGGTAAGAGCAGACCGGCACGCGCTTACATCGCGCCGGCAAGTTCCCTCAGCCAGGAACGAGACATAAAAAAGGGCCCGGCTGCCTTCGCAGCCGGGCCCAGAATCGCTACTGCGCCTTCGTTACTTCGACGTCGCGGGCATGAACTGCGACAGGTCGATGTTCTCGCCCACGGCCAGATCCGTGCGGCGCAGGAAGCCTGGGTTGAAGTACCAGACCACCAGCGGCAGAAGGATGAGCGACAGCACCATGTTGATGAGCATGATCGCCATCAGCAGCAGGCCCATGTCCGCCATGAACTTGAGATCGGACAGGAAGTACCAGGGCACGATACCGACCAGCATGATCGAGGCCGTGAACATGATCGCCTTGCCGGTGGTGGTCAGCGAGGTGCTGATCGCGGCGCCGAGATCGCCCTCGTGCACGTGGTACTCCTCGCAGATGCGCGACAGCAGGTAGATGCCGTAGTCGATACCGACACCGACCCCCATGACCGCGACGATCGTTGCGTTGATGTCCAGGCCGATGCCGAGCTGATGCATCGCTGCCATCTGCAGCGTGTTCGACAGGTTCACCGGGATCAGCAGCAGGATCGACGCCATGAGCGACTTGTAGGCGAGCGCCGCAATGATCGCGATGGCGACGTTGACGAGGCCGAAGATGAACCAGTGATAGCGCTCGACCACCACGTTCATCGCCTGCTGCAACGCGATGAAGCCGGTGGCCATGCGCACGCGGAACTTCTCGTGGTCCTCACCGACGACGTCGACCGCGCGGCGCGCACTGGCCAGCGCCGCATCCACCGTTTCCTGCTTGTTGTCGGCGAACCAGATCGAGACCGTGGAGTGCTGTGCGTTGAAATCCATCACGTGGCCGAAATTCAGCGGCGTGGAGCCGAACAGCACGGCCTGGCCGGCGCTGTAGGCCGCACGCTTGTTCGGATCCACCGGCAGCCACTGCGGGTTGCCGCCGGCGAACAGTCGGTTGCCCTCCATCATGTAGTCGGTGAACGACAGCGTGGCTCGCGGCTTGATCCCCGGGTCGGCTTCGACCAGCGCCTGCAGTTTTGCGCGGAGCTCCATCGCCTCGGGGTTCAGCGCGATGCGGTTGGTCCCGTCCTCCGGATTCTTGGCCTCGATCACGAGTTCCAGCGTGTTCATGCCGGGGAAGTGCGCGTTGATCGCACGCACGGCAGTGTTGAACTCGGAGTCGTACCACAGAAGGTTGCTGCCCTCGGTCGGGTTGCCGACCTTGAGCTGCAGCGTCTCGTATACCGACCAGACGGTCAGCAGCACCATGACGACGGCGGTGAACCGTGCCTGCTTGCCGTAGGTGAGCTTGGAGATGCGGTGCAGCAGCTTCTTCTGGAACAGATGGATGCCCGATTCCTTGCCTTCACCACCGGAGATCTGCTCGAAGTTGGCCGGCAGCGGCAGGTACGACAGCAGGATCGACGCCAGGAACACACCGGTGGGAATGATCCACAGCGCCCAGGCACCGCAGAACAGCGCGTGGTCGTGCATCGTCTCGATCGGCGCGATGGCGATGAAGATGATGCCGAATACGTCGGTCATGATGCCCAGCACCGACGGCGTCATCATCACGCCCATGCAGACCTCGGCGGCTTTCCGCTTGTCCTTCAGGTGCGCGAGGATTTCGTAGTAACGCTCGGTGTACTGGATGCAGTGCGAGAACGTACGCGCCACGAGCAATAGCGGAACGATCGTCAGCAGGGGCTCGATGGGCCTTCCCAGCCAGCCGATGAATCCGACGCCCCACAGACCTGCCACCAGCGCGCACACGATCGGCATCACCACGCCGGCGATGTTGCGCATGTACAGCACCAGCGCGATGGTCAGCAGGCCGAGCGTCATCGCAAAGATGCTGTATGTCTGCCGCTGCAGCTCGTACACCCAGCCCGTGAGTGTGGGCTGCCCCGCGAGGTAGATCTCGTGCTTGTCGTCGCTGGCCTTGTGGATCAGGTCGCGCACGAAGTCGAACGCGACGCCGTATTCGATTGAATCGAGGAACGTCGCCTGGATCAGCGTGGCCGTTTCATCGCGCGAAACGAAGAAGGTACGGGCGTTCGGCGACTGCTGCACGCGACGTCGGAATTCTTCGACTTCGGCCGCATTGGTCGGCACGCGATCACCCATCAGCGGCCTCACGTCGACACCGGCGGGCGTGGCCTCGACGTAACGCAGCTTCTCGGTCGAGATCGAGATCAGCTGGACGTGGTCGATGCCGGGCGTGAGATCGACGTTGCGCGTCATATCCCAGACTTTCTGCAGCGTGTCCTGGTGATAGATGTCGCCGTTCTTGCGCTTGACCATGATGTACATGGTCAGCGGGTTGCCGAAGTTGGGGTGGTCGTAATAGACCTGGACGAACGGGTCGTCCTTCGGCAGCAGATTCTTGAAGATCGTCTTCACCACGACGTGCGGGAAGCCGAACAGGAAGAAGACCGTAACGACCAGGAATCCGATCGAGACAATCCCGCGGTGGTCCATGATCCACTTGGCGAGTCGGAATCGGAAGGGCAAGTTATCCATGATCGTCGGTCGTCGTTTCTGAAAGAGTGTGGTGCGGAGTTCTAGGCGTCAGTTCGCGCCGAGCCGCATCAGTGCGGTCTGGGTCAGGTACTTGTCGTACATCTTCGGGTCGTTGGCTCCGCTGGTGTGCCCTTCGATGGCGCGCACCTGCTCGAGCCGTGTCACGCGCCCGGTCTGGATGTCCGAACACGTCACATGGCACCAGCTCCAGTACGGATGCTGGCCGTCCATGAACTTCTTGTCGCCGGACTCGTAGATCGAATAAGCGCCATCGAACGAACGATAGGGCTGGTTGCGGCGGTCGTAGGTCACCATGCCGATGACGACCTGGTTTCTAGCGTCGAACCACACCTGCTTCTTGGAGATCGGCGCACGCGGATAACCCGTCGGCGTGGCCTCGACCAGGATCGCTTCGGGAACGAGCTCGACCGTGGAATCCCAGAACGTCGTGCCCTTGGGACCACCGTGCGTCTTGTGCTCCCAGTTCTCGTTGTCGGCGTTCCATGAGCCGGACAAACCGGCGAGAAACGGACCGCGACCGACGATCTGGAAATTGCCCCACGTCAGCAGCGGATCGCCGGCAGCCCAGGCATCCGAGAGATACAGCGTCGTGCCCGGGAGCAGCGGCTCGAAGCGCTGGTCGGCCGGGAACTGACGGATGCGGCGGAAGTCCGCCACGTAGCCGTACAGCGCCGGAAACTTTCGCTGGTCGTAGTCCCAGACATTCATGAACGAGGTGCCGCGGAACTGCTGCGGTCCCGTGAAGAAAACCGTCTGGAAGCGCAGCTTGTCCTTGTGCTCGACCCAGTACGGCTTCGGGTCCATGCTCACGCGGGCAACCGTGTTCAGCTCGGCCCAGCCGCCGGCATAGCGGAAGCGGGTCTCGCCGTCGACGGCGACATCGTTGATCTTGATTGCGTAGAACGACGCGTCGTGCCGGCCCCAGCTCAGCGTCTGCGCGGCCAGCAGTTCGATACCCGACTTGGCATCTGGAAACGGATTGCCGCCAATCCACGGCTGGCCGTCCGCCGCGTTGACGACGTTGCCCTGCTCGTTGAACTTGGCCTTGCCGGCGTTCTTGAGCGTCGTCTCGATGTATTCCCACGGCGACAGCTTCATCACGTCCGTCGTGGACTTGACGATCTTCAGCTTTCGGCCGTGCTTGAGGATCTGCTCGTAGCGGATCGGTTCGAGCAGGTTCTTGACCAGCTCGACGTTCGACGCATTGATCTCGTCGCCCGTCTTGATCTTGCCCTTGGTGTAACCCTCGATCGACAGCAGTTCGTCGGGGTAGGCCTTGCTGACTTCGCCGGTTGCGGCGAAGGCTTCCCAGGCAGACATCAGGACGCCAGCCGAACCAGTGCCTTTGGCAACCTGCTTCAGGAAGTGACGGCGACTGAACTGATGGTCGTACTTGAGAAGTTTCATGTTCGTCCTTCCTTCTTCCTGCATTAAAAATTCCGGCGGTCGGGGAAGGACCGACCGCCGGATACAAAAGCGCTAGAAAGGGTTAGCGCTGAGGAGTCGTTGCAGCTGAAGACGGATCAGAACTGGTAGCCGAGACGCAGGCAGACTTCGTCCGCGTAATCGATGAAGCTCAGGAACGAGTTGTTCGCGTTGCCGCCCCAGACCTCTGCGTCGATGAAGTTGTAGAACAGGTTGACGGTCATGTTGCCGCGCGGCTTCCACTGCACCGCCGGCTGCACCAGGATGCCGCCCTGCACGTCGATCAGCGCTGCGAAGCTGTACTCGAAGATGTAGGCGTTCGAGGGCTGCAGCGCGGCAAGCACCACGTAGTTCGCGCCTTCGCTGATGCCGGGCGTGAATTCCTTGCCGGTGCGGGCAAACGGGTTGCCCGAGACCGGCACGTTGTTGGTGAGCTGGATCTTGCGGCCCTGCAGCGCGGTGTCGGAGTAGGCCTTCGAACCATAACCATCGAGCAGCAGGCCTTCGAGGCTGCTCTCCTTCTGCCACAGGTACTGGAACACCATGTAGGTGGCCGGCATGCTCTGCGAGAAGCGCTGGTACTTCTCCATCACCAGACCGACCTGATATTCCTCGCGACGATCCGGGGCCTGTGCGAGACCGATGTCGGTGAATGCACGCTCCGGGGTGTAGGTCGCTTCGACATTGATGATCAGCTGGTCGAGCATCGAGCCCGGCTCACCTTCGGTCACGTAGCCGCCACCGATACCGTAGACCTCTTCGCGGTAGTAGTTGCGTTCGACGTGGCCGTGCGCGCCTTCGAGTGCGATGAAGAACGCGTTGAGCTCGTTGTAGGCCTGCTGCGCCGTGGTGGGCGCCGCGGTCAGCAACTGTCCCGTCGTCGGCTGGAACTCGTTGACGATGTTGGCCAGGCCGAGCAGCGGATCGAGCTTCGTGTAGCCGGCGCGATCGAACCATTCTTCAGCGGTGAACAAACCGGCGGGACCGGATTCGAACGGCGTGTTGGCAAGCTGGGGACCGCAACCCTGCCCGGCACCCGAACCCAGGACACCTTCGCAGTACTGGTTGAAGGCCAAGCCCAGCGTGTTGGTGTCCGGCAGCTTCTTGTTGATGTTCGACTTCGCCCAGCGGATCGCACCCAGCTGATTCAGCTTGCTGGTCGCCATGGCCTGCAGGTTGAAGTTGCCGAATTCAGCCTTCAGGCGGACGCCGAAGTTGAATTTCTTGTTGGAGCCGTTATCGAAATAATTGTCGTGCAGGATGAAGCGCGAATCGACGATGTTGTACGTCGTGTTCGAGTTCGGAACGATCGTCGGGATGAACTGCTGGGCGAAGGCGTCGACCAGGATCTGATCCGTGGCCTGCCAGGTGAAACGGACACCCGGCGCGGACATGCGTTCGTCAGCGAACTCTTCGATGGCGCGATCGATGAACAGATGGCGGCGAAGGTCTAGGCCGTTGGCCTGATCCATGATGCGGAAGAACAGCAGCTGACCCCAGGCGACGGACTGGTTGCCGACGCGCACGGTGATGTCGCCGCCGGTCCACTCGACGAAGAAGGCCGGAAGATCGATCTGGTAGTTCTTGCCCGAGCGCTCGAAGAGCAGCGGATTCTTCTTTCCGTCGACTTCGTAACCCAGGTAGTCGGGCTTGCCGTTGTACTGCCGGCCCGCGTCGCGATTTCCGCTCTCGAAGCCGCGGTTGATGTCGTTGTAGTCGTTGAAGTCGAATTCTTCGTAACCCAGGGTGCCCGGGTCATACGTCGCACGGACGCGCGTCTGCAGCGACCATGAGCCCCAGTTGATGCTCGGGGTGGCCTCGAAACGGAAGAGGTGATAGTTGACGATCTGTTCCGCGTCGGGGACGTAGCGCGTGAACGTATCGCTGAGTCCGCCCAGGCTCTGGTTGGACACGCCGTCCGTGGGGCCGAGGGGCGTTCCCGACAGGACCGAGCCGATGTTCAGACCGGTCTGCCCGAGGATGTCGGTCAGTACCTGGGGCTGAATCGTCGAGTTGTATCCATCGACCGGGTTACCGGCGCTACGCTTGATCGCCAGACCATTGCTCAGCAGTCCGCGCTGGTTGGCCGGCGAAGCGCGGCCCGTGGTGCTGAACGCCGTCTCCACTCGGATCTGGCCGTTGAAGGAGAAGTCTCCACCGAACAGCTTGCGGTCGACCGCACCTGCCATTTCGCCCTGTGCATGAACGGCCGTGCTCGTTGCCGTCGACGCTGCCAATACCGCGACCGCGCCAATCCACCGCTTCCGTAGCAAACTCATGGATCTTCCCTCCTAAAGATTAATTTCGTTATTACCCCTGGCGCCGCGCCATTCAGCGCACGACGCCTTACTTCTTGCCCCGCCCTTTCAACCGCCAATCTGGATGATTTTTCCAGCGTGGCCTACCGCAAGGATTCGCCCAGAACCCGAGTCCGTTCGCACGGCCTGATACCAGTCGGTCTTGGTGTCGCCTTCTTCGATCTGGGTCCAGGTCATGCCGTTGTTCTCGCTGCGATACATCACGCGCATTCCGGTGACCACGACCTGGCCCGACGCCGATGCGGCGACGCCCAGGAAGTTGAGTTCGGTGCCGATGTCGCACTTGCCCCAGGTCTCGCCGCCATCGGTCGAGATCAGCATCTCGCCGGTCTGGCCGACCGCGTAGCTGTTCTGTCCGCTCGGTGCCAGGTGCATGGCGTGAAGCGTGGCCGCTTCCGGGTTGATCGGGCGCAGTACGCGCCACGTCGCACCGGCGTCGTTCGAGCGGAGCATCACGCCGAATTCGCCAGCTACCGTGATCTGACCGGAATCCAGCACCGAGACCGCGTAGATCATCGGTTCACCGGTGCCGAAATGTTCTGCGCTCGCCATCGACGCCCATTCCGGCGCGGCAGACGAC
>Ga0187844_10001224_pt1 | contig 19779 bp, 16 predicted proteins | sample SpaLakP09_SKY_50_FD_134517 | JGI IMG/M metagenome (GOLD analysis project Ga0187844, IMG submission 134517) | Oligotrophic lake water microbial communities from Sparkling Lake, Wisconsin, USA - SP09_SKY_50 | ecosystem: Environmental > Aquatic > Freshwater > Lake | place: USA: Sparkling Lake...
GTAGCCCTTCCAAAACGGATAGCCTGGCCCCCCTAAAACACAGCCTCCTAATCGGTATTCAACTTTATTGGGATTAAAGTTTTGGTCAACATTAGTCTCAATAAGTCCAAAAAGCATAAATTTAGGCTTTCCTGATTTGATATCTTTTTGGGCAGCATGAATCCCAGCCTCGTGTGTACTTCAGTAGCAGTCGTTTAGGCAAGTTGGATTTACCCTCCAGTTATGGTCATTCACATTGGACACCCCTGCACCTGACAATTTTCATTTTGCATTGCACCAAAAAATTACTGGACAGAATCAAACCTAGTGTGCAAGCGGCTGTTGATGAAGTTGTCAATTTATGCGGGAGAATTTGCACTGAGCTTAGGGATCACTCAAACAGATCTTTCTCTGTCATTGCCAATATGATTGTATTAATATTAATCAATTTAAACCCATTGCTAGTTGTTTCTAAATTAATGAACTTCTTTTTATCACCATCCAAATCAAGAAAAAGAGTATCGGCATCTAAGCCGTCCTGATTAGCGAAAAATGGTTCAGATGAAGTTGTTGTATAAATTGCTAATGACACATCCCCAATTGATTCATCTGCTTCGGCGGGGGATGGGCGTGACTCAAAATAAGCTTCGTGTAGATGTTCAGGGCAAAAGTAAATTTTTCGAATGTCACAAGTCTCAAAATAAATAAATTTCGGAGAATTATTATTTGCTTGACTTATTTCCTCTTCTAGACGCTCTTTTGTTGTTGATGAGATTTCGAAAATGAAATCAAGTTCATTCTTGAATTTAAGAATTAGATACTGGAATTTAGTGCTATGCATTTAGTTTTCGGCTAATAAGATCAGACTAATTTTCTTAAGTTATACGCACTCCACAAGAAACTGCGGCAATACTGAATTAGCTCAATACCTTGATTATTCCACCAAGCAGCAGAACTTACGGAGAAAAGAATAATTAAAGCATATCCAAGTGAATTCTATTTCCGCAATGAGGGCACTTAATCTTTTTTTGCCTTGGAGCTTTAAAAATTGACGCGCAAGTTTCGCATTGTTTGCATTGATTCTCTTTGTGTTTTCAGAACGTATTATCTTCAGCTCGTGATAAAGAATTTTGCTCCCGTCATCGCACATCAACTTTATGGATTCGTAAGGCAATGGGATAAGGCGACGTCTGCCCGCTTTCAAACGCACCAGCACCTAGGTCGATGTGAACTCGTTCATCTGTATTCATTTGCTTTCTCCTGTGCGTAGTTTCACCAGCCAATCTGGTTTTTGAGGACAGTGTTCGTCAAGCCACTCCTTGGCCTCATCGTCGTTCAAGCTGGCTGCTGTGGCCATCAGGCGTTGTGCTTCAGCCATGTCTTTGGCAACCCCTTTTCCATCCGCATAAAGCAGACCTAACTCGCGAAGAGCGCGTGGATCGTTGTCATCTGCAGCTTTACGGAACCACTTGGCAGCTTCGGCTGGGTTTTCTTCAACTCCATCCCCATAAATCAGCATCAGGCCAAGGTACACATTTGCATCGCTACTGCCCAGTCTGGCTGCTTGGCGCAACCATTTGACAGCAGCACCTTTATTTTTTTCGATGCCTTCACCCATCAGAAAAGCTCTGCCCACTTTGAATGTGGCTGCTGAATCGTTCTTTTCAGCAGCTTGTAAAAAGCAGTCTAAGGCGACTTTCAAGTCCTTGGCTACGCCATGACCACCTGCATAGCTGAGACCTAAAAGGTAAGTGCCCCATGTGTCCCCTTGCAGGCTGGCAAGTTGAAATAGCTCGTGGGCTTTGGTTTCATCTTCGGGAACACCTTTGCCCATGAAATGCAAGTAGCCCATGGCCGCTTGGCAATCGGCGCTTCCTAGGGCGATGCCTTTTTCATACCAACTGACAGCCTCAGCCGTGTTCTGAGGTGTGCCTTTGCCGCGTAAATGTGCTTCTCCAATGTTGTAAATCGCATATTTGTGGTCTTGCTGTGCGGCGGCAGTTAACCACTCTACGCCGAGGGATTGCTCCTCGGGTGACTGACCTTTCCAAAGCTGATGAAAGCCTAAGGTGCTTTGTGCGTAAATATCGCCAAGCATGGCTGCGTGCATCAGCAGACGTTTACCTTCTTCAGAATTTTCAGTGGATTGATGCAATAGTTCACGCCCTAATGCGCCTAAGCATTTTGCGTTGCCATATTTGGCACCCAAACGAAACCATTCATAAGCTGTTTCTCGATCAGGATCAAAACCATCCTTGCCATACAAAAACATCAATCCAAGGTACAAGCTTGCAGATGACTCTCCTCCAGTGGCTGCACGCTTAATCCAATCGATATGCGACTCTCGCTCTTCCATGGTTTGAGCGACACCCATTAAGTGGTAACCATAGCAATACATGCTGAAGGGGTCACCGCTATTGGCTGCGGTCTGAAGGTGCAGGTCGTGGTTTTGTGGTTCGTGGTCTGCCAAATAGCAGTAGGCAGGTAGATAGCCTTGATCTATAGCTTCATGCAATAGTGCAATAGCGGCAGGGACATCGCTTCGGGCTTTGATTTTGGCTAACTGGGTGGTACAGCGGCCATCGCCCAAAAGCCTGCCTTGTTCATACCAATACAGCTCGTCACGTTCAATCCACTGCGTTTTGTAGCCCAAACGGTGCCAGCGCCCTAAGTGATACATGGCAATGGTGTTACCTGCTTCAGCTTGCTTCACGAGTGAATGGCTAACCCCAATCATCAGGGATGCTTGGCAGTTGTTGCCCCAGTAGTGCTGGGCTGCATCCAAAGCTAGCTCATGGCGTCCGTCACGGTTTTCGGCGTGATGCACGTAATGCAGCAAGTCGTGTGCGTTCTCGCTGCAGGCAAGAATGGACCAGATGTGTTCGTCTAAGCTTTGTTCGTTGAGTACTTCTTCCATGACTGCTCCTGGTGTGAAGTCAGCTTAGGGTGGGGGAGGATCAAAGAGTGAGCTAGTTGAACGTCATGATTGTTCTCAATCAATAATAAAAAAAATTTGTAATTATTTTCTAAATTATTCATAGAGGACCCAATAATTAATTACAAAATATATAATATTATATTTAAATGCACTCTTAAATATTAGAGCACACCCGAAAATGCTATGCTAGAACGAATGATTGCTCACATCGTAAATTCGAGCTGGCTCAAGCCATGAGCTTCAAAAAGTCCAATAATTAACAAAATGGATAAACAGACCTTAGCCTATTACTCCGCACACGCCACTGATGTTGCTCAGCGGTACGAGTCTACAGGTAGCGCTCTTTTTTCTTACTTTGCGATTTCCTTTCTGCATGAAGGCAAGATCTTGGATGTTGGCTGTGGATCTGGCCGAGACCTTGCCTTACTCGCTTCGTTGGGATTTGATGCCTATGGTGTGGATGCGACGCCAGAGTTAGTCGAATTCGCTCAATTCACACATCCTGTATTGCGTGGGCGGATTAAAGTTGGCCAACTACCCCAGCTGGGTCAGCCTTTTGGCGTTAAGTACGATGGAATTCTTTGCTGTGCAGTGCTAATGCACCTCGACGAAATTACCTTAGTAAATTCGGTCAAGTCGTTCCGGGAGGCTCTAAAAATCGACGGTCGAGTCCTGATTTCGGTGCCTGCTACTCGACCGGATGCAGATCTCAATGGGCGTGACCAATACGGAAGATTGTTCAAAAATTATTCTGCGCAACACTTAAAGACAATTTTCGAAGTAGAAGGATTCCGGCTGCTTCAACAATGGGGAAATTTTGATACCCTTCAAAGAACGGGGATCGAGTGGCTAACTCAGTTGTATCAACGAGTCGCATAAGAGGTTGGGATGATTAATTCAGAAGCATCATGGGCCAGACTCATCAATTCAATTGAAATTACCCGCGATCCTAGAAATCTCTATTTCAAACCGACCTGCGTGGTGGCTGTATGTAATCTTTTTGATAGCGGAATTGGGTCCATCGAAGCATTGCCAGCTGCCAGAGTTGTTGAAGAGTTCGATAGATTAGTCTCTAAAGTATTTCCCCAAAAATCCGGTCAAGGTTGGATGCCTATGTGGCATCTCATGCGTGATGGGGCCTGGATATGTAAAAAAAATGGGGTAGCCACTCAAAGAGATATCTTCAAAATTGGCAAGCCTAGATCCAAAGGTGAGACGCTCAAAGCTGTGGACACAATTGACTGTTCAGGTCAATTCGAAACGCTTTGGCGAAGTGTTAAGTCACGACATCAGCTCAAGACGATGATGTGTAACCTGTTGTTGGCTGAACAGGATGAGGACGCCAATTTGATGGGTGAATTTTTGCGTGCACTCAATGATGCAGCCCAAGGCCAAGTGAACGATCAAGATATAACGTTTATTACTGATGGGCAAGCAACTGCACTTGAGAATTACGCAAAGTATCGAGTTCATTCAAGGATTGAACGTAGCGCAAGCATTCCAAAGGAAGTCAAACGGCTTCAGGGGTATAGCTGTCTCGCCTGTGGATTCAATTTCGAAACTGCGTATGGGGAATTAGGTAAAAACTACATTGAGGCCCATCATGTTGTCCCTGTTTCTGTGAGTGCTGGTAAAAAGAAACAAGTAAACCTCCTGGAAGATTTTTTAGTACTCTGCGCAAATTGTCACAAGATGATCCATCGGCTTGGTGAGCCTTGGACGCGTGATCGATTGGATGACTTGAAGGCGGTCCTTCGCGGGAAAGTTTACTGATCAGAGGAGACTGTTTTAATAAATCACCTTGCGACTAAATTTTGTGGCGATGCAAAAAATCATAACGACAGTAGCCATTACGATTTGAAGCATGTGACTTACTGTATAAAAATACAGATCTTTCCAGGCCCGTCAAGTGAGCCTCACGGGCGATATGATGCAATACACAAAGATAGAAGAGTAGACTATTGTCGAGCTAGAAGGGGCAAAAGTGGTGAAGCAAATGCAAGGTGTGACTTTACGTCAGCCAGTCAAAGGTCGAGCTGACGTGTCACCTCGTATGGTCCTACAGGCAAAGGGTGATTCATCCTTCGCAGTTGCTACTGCAGACGCGTCAAAAATAATTAATTTCTTGATTGTTCCAGTCATTGAGGTTAACAAGAAAATGAAGTCATCTCAGGAGGTTAGAGATGGTTGGGACCGAGTACTTAAAGATGTTGATTTTTCTGAAACTCAACAAGGGTCAAAACCTTTAATATTGAGTGCTCGGAAGAATTGGAAGATTCATCAAGATCAAATTAACATAATTGAAACTGCTTATCTTTTAGATGGTGCAAAATATCTGGAGTATTTGCAAAAAAGCAAAAATATAAAAAACATACCTCTAATTATTTTATTTGATAAAACAGAAGTTGAGGAGTTATCAATTAGGAAAAAAATTAGTGAAAGTGGAACATTTAGCATCCATGATATAAAAAATAAGGTGGGAACAGATGCGCCTCGTATGACTATTAGCGAAGTTTGGAGGGAAATTAAAATAATTTCCGATCCATTTGTGATTAAGACAGGCATGGGTTATACAGCTGCAATTAATGTTCTTGAAACAAAAACAAATACGATACATCACATAATCGTAGGTGCTAAGTCGCTTAGCAATGAACTTGAGTTAATTAGAAGTAAAATCGGATCACTTTCGAATATTCAAATGAAAATTCGAAAACAGTCTTCTGACCCCAAGTCACCGTACGAGATAAAAATTTAACATGCGGTATGGTTGGTCATTAGAACCTGAGGATTGGTTAATCCTAAATCAGTTGTTTTCCGAATCAAAATGGAAAAGAGTTTATTTGGAAAGAGAATACAAGGATAAAATTCCGAGCAAATCTGGAGTATACATTATTTGCGGTAAAACGGATGCTATTGGAAACATGGGGGCAGCTATAAATAGTTTAAATAATGCTATTTATGTAGGTCAATCTAGTAATCTCAAAAGTAGATTCCATGATCATGTCGCCGGTTATGGAAACGTAATCAAAGCAAAACTAACTTTTAGAAGGCTTGAATACTGGTGGTCAGAAGTTAGTCGAGAGGAGTTGAACAAATACGAGCAAGCGCTTGTTAATGCGCTAGGACCCAGTGCTAATCTAGCAAATGTCATCATGGCCAAAGTTGGCGAACCAATTCGAATTTAAGGAGCGAAAAATGATTGTATTTCCAGCCATCAAGGCGAAAATGGGATCGTGGGATTATTTTATGGTCAAAATGTCTATGCGTGAACTTTCGGAGAGTGTCAAGTTCGCAACGGATGTTTACGACGACCATACGTTAAGCGAAGCAATCCAGCGAGTTCTGAATGAATCTCGAGCCAAATCTAGTATTGCAACATATTTGATCAAACAGCGAGATAGATTTTTTTCGTCAATTGTTGTGGCTGCGTTAGATGGCAACCCTAATTGGTATCCCGTGACAATGGAGGAAGATCCGCGTTTTGCTTTATTCAAAGGCGATAAACGACTTAGTGACTCATTTGGCGTCTTGTCATTCGACGGAACACAAAATTACTATGCGTTAGATGGTCAACATCGATTAAAAGCAATTAAGTCATTAGTGGATCCAACTAGCGAAATTTCATCGCAAGCTCCTCAAGATTTTAAAAATGAAGAGGTTAGTGTCATTGTTGTTGTCCCAAGGGCGGCTGAAGATATGACTGAATTTATGCGTCGTTATCGCCGACTATTTGGTAATTTGAATCGCTATGCTAAACCCATGGATAACGTTACCAACATAATTATGGATGAAGATGACTCGTTTGCAATTATTACTCGTGAATTAATTAGTGAGCACGATTTTTTTAAATGGACTGGTCGTCAAAGAGAGTCCGCAAGAGTTAAGACCGAAGGCGGCAAAAATATTCGAAAGACAGATTCTTTCTTTACTAGTTTAGAGACTTTATATAATATGAATATTGAATTATTGTCGACTGTTAAACGTAGAAGTAACGGCTGGGACTCTGATGGAGTTCAAAAAGAAGATTTCAGAAGGTTTAGGCCATCTGACGATATTATTGAGAATTTGTATGTTGAGTTGAGAAATTATTGGGATGGTCTATTAAAAACTTTGCCTGTTTTGCATAATAAACCTGTAGACATGAGAGATCACAGCTCAACAGATGATTCAGGTACTGAAGATTGTGTTTTCTTTTGGCCTATTGGACAAGAGCTATTGGTTCAGGTCGCAAGAAAATTATTAGACAGACAGCCTGATCCTGATAATTCAACTCCTGCTAGCATAGAAAAAGCACTTCTTCCTCTTAAACATATTAATCACAACTTTAAAGATGTTCCCTGGCGTCACCTTGTCCTGATACCTGACGATCAGGACTGGACAGTATGGAAAATTAGGAATGAAGATCGGCCAAAAGCAGTTAATTTAGCTATGCGGATTGTCTTATGGCAGATCGGACTTGACCAATTGTCAGAGCAAGAGATTGTCGAGCTTAAGGCTGAATGGAAATTGAAATTAATGCCTGCATTAACAGACGATCAAGCAGATTCACTTTGGGAGAAAATTGAAGATGGAGTGCATCGCTGATAATGTCTTCAGACGACTATATTTCTATAAATATTAGTTTTAATTCAACTGCTTGCAGAGTCGAGCTTAAATCTACTCAGCAAGCAGTTAACCATCCTTTAAGAGAGAGAAGACTTATTGAGAATTTTCTTAGAGGTGATGCTATTCTTAGAAGAAAATTATTTAAAGGTGAAACTCTTGTCAAAGAATTTGATATCGAAGAATTAACTAATGACAAAATTATAGGTTTAATACGCCCATACATATTGCCCATAAAGGTAAATGACTATCTCTATTCATATCAAAGACAAGGTGTTGCTTGGTTGCTAAGGCATCATAGAGGGATGCTCGCTGATGACATGGGTCTTGGTAAGACATATCAAGCAATTTCAGCTGCAAGAAGGCTAATTCGATCTGGACGGATTAATTGGGGATTAATTGTTGTACCCAAATCGCTGACTAATAATTGGTTAGATGAATTAAATAAGTGGGCGCCAGAGCTTAAAGTAGTCAATGTTCGTCGGATAGACATTAATGAGGATGGTGGCTGGCTAAAGTTAATTGGATCTAATCACCTTGTGATCACTACATACGAATCACTGAGAGGGGATATACAGAAAATAATTGATTATCCCCCGGATCTAATAATTGCTGACGAAGCACATCGTTTGAGAAAAAGAGATTCATTAACTTTCCAGAGTTTTAGAACTATTCAGTCTAAGTATTTATGGGCTCTAACTGGAACACCAATAGAAAGATCAGCTGAAGACTTGATCGTCTTGATGTCCTTAATTGAACCAAGGCAATTTGCTATGAATGATCTTTCGCTACACAGATCTTCGTTGCAGGCCAGGGCGCGACCATTTTTCATTAGACGTACCAAATCAGAAGTATTAACACAATTACCTCCTGTTATTGAACGAACAGAAATCATTGAATTATCAGATGGGCAAAGAAAAACTTACGATCGAATTACTCGCTCGGGTGCATTTTCCAATCATTTGGCTAAGTTCAGTAAATTGCGTGAGATCTGTGATTACGATGAAATTACGGGTGAAAGTTCAAAAATAGATAGAATTATTGAGCTTGTAAATGACATTTCATTGGCAAATGAAAAAGTTGTTATTTTTTCGTATACGCTAACGCCGCTATATGTATTGAAAAATAATTTTAAAAATTTAAATATCGATTACCGAATACTTCTTGGAGAGATTTCTATTGAGGAGAGAAGAAAGGTTATTGATGAATTTAAAAATCAATCAAATGTAGTTGCACTATTGGCATCTACAAAGGTTGCCGCAGAGGGGCTGACTCTTACTGAAGCCAATAATGTAATTTTTGTTAACAAATGGTGGAATCCTTCTTCAAATTTACAGGCTAGAGACCGTGTTGTAAGAATCGGTCAACAAAAAGTTGTGCAAGTTACTAGTTTCAAATCAAAAAGTACACTTGAAGAATCCCTCGAAAGAATATTAGTTGACAAGCAAAAAACTTTTGATCAAGTTATTTCAGCATTAGCGAATGTTGGATTAGATCGAATAGCTTAGTTTATTTGTGACATACTAGACAAGCTCCACCGCCTTCATCATCTAAGAAAAGCTCATCAAGGTCAAGATTTTCTGAATTACATGCCCGTAGTGGATTGAGGCGCCTATTTGCAAGTTCTCTCTGCTTTCTGGCCTCGAAGTCTCGTTTAATTTGTTCAATTCGTTCTGGCCTCTCGAGTTCTGACAAAGGCTCATTTTGAGACCAAGTAAAACGAGTGCCATTTTCTATGGCTGTTTTCTCCATATTTTTGGCATTTTCAAATGCATCAGGATGGCGTTCTCTTAAACGGACCCACTCAATTTTTTGCTGAAAGAAACAGAAGGTGCACCCACTACGGGATCTCCAGTCGTAATACTTTGGAAGTCCAAGACCAGAAGCCTCAAGGATATCTAGTACATCTTCCTTGTTGAGACCATTTTCCCGAAATGGAAGTTTGACAGTGAGATTCTTGTGATGGGATTGCATACCGCCACGGTGTTCTTCATCTGCACGGATGGCGACATAAGACACAACTTGATCACCCTTGCTAAGCCATTCGTTGACCCAAGCTTTAAAGGGTTGCAATTTTAACTTGATGGTGCACCAACGAGTTTGTGGTGAAGGAAGAAAATTTCCGTTGTGACGTAGCCAAAACTTAAAGTCTCGATCTGGGTTTAGGTAGTGAATCTTTCTGCCAAGTAGCCCTTCAAGTTTACCTAAAAACTCGTAGACTTCTGGCAGCTCTTCACCCGTGTCAGTAAAGAAATATTGAATATCGAGTTCAGGAAAATTTTCACGCATATATACAGCAAGGGCTGCACTGTCTTTACCGCCGGATAGTCCGAGTACGTGATGTGTTGTCATGAATGTACCTCATCTTGTTTGTTTGCTAATTTGATACCCACATCCGCCAAGGCGGCGTAGATCAGTCGAGGATCCATTCTTTCCAAAATTGGGAGGATTTGCATTACGGTTGCATCAATCTTTGCTTGGTCTGTTTGCGAAATTTCAACAGTACGACTCAAGTCATTCCCCTGACCTGCTGACAATACAACATTGAATACTTTTCGAGCAGAATGTCTGCCGCGCATGCCAGCTAAGGCCTCAGCTTTGCGAAAATCCATAGCCAAACTTCCGAGTTGAATGATGGCTGAATCTAGGTCACGGTCAACCCAAGAGTGGGAAGGCTTATTGATGGCATTGCTGATTAACGATTCGACAGCAGCTTCAGAGCCATCGTATTCTTCAATACGAGTGGCAAAAGATTCCAGCTGGAAGTTACCTGTGATTCCCTTGATCGATAAAGCTCTCAGTTTTAAGTCTGAAATTGTTCCAGAACTGTGCTGCAGGGCAGCCAAAACAATAGTTTTGATCTCATCAAGCTTTTTTGGATAGGCGGCGAGAAGCTCTTCAATTACGGTTGTCAGTTTATGAACTAGATCCTCTTCGGAGTCAGAACTCAGAATCGTTGGAAGATCTGCAAATAAGACCTTATTTGGATCGCTTGCTTTTAGTAGCATTGATCGAACCTCTTGAGCAGATTCAGACACCGTACTAGTGCGCTTAGTCCAGTTAGGAAGGCCGACAACAATAGATACCAGGCCACGTGCGGTGTCTAGCGGAGAGATATTGCTGGCATCTCCTTCAGGGAGTGTTCCAGGCAAAACTTTCTCTGCAATAGCCTTAGCGAGGCTGCTCTTGTTTTCTCCAGCACTGACGTATTTGAACTGGATCAGTTTCGGATCATTTAGAAGTTCGTCAATTATCACTTCAGAGATGTTAGGAGTGAAGACGCCATCAAAATATATGGCGATATGCGCTTTATTGGCCAAAAAGAAAGCTAATGCCAGGATTGGCATAACACCCTTCTTAACTCCAAATGGTGGGGATTGCCACAGAGCATAGACCTCATCGAGTCTCAATTTATCAATGGCATTTTTGAATATATTCTCGGTTTCTGACCAGAGTACTTGATAGCTTGGGCCTTTGTCTCCCTTTGTTGGTCTTCCAAAACACCAGCCACCTAATCTACTTCGGTTCGCGTGCAGTCCCGAAGTGCGCAAAACTGTGTAGTAAAGACCTGCATCTGCAGGGTAACCTTCATAGCCCAATTCAGAGGTACTTCCCTCCTTGAGCATTTTGTACATCAGTGCGCGACGTGCTTTTACAATATTTGAAGATAAATCGTCTCGGTTGATTAGCTCGCTATTAATTAGCGGAGTGCTGTGGAAAATATTCTCTGCGATTGAGGAGGCGATACCTGAAATCGTAAGGTTATGTTGATCATTCAACTTTTGTCCGCGCTGGAACCAAATGGCAGAACGGAAAGCATCGGCTAGCTCTTCCTGAAGTGCACCACGTAAACTTGATATGCGAGATGCCAACTCGCGTCTGGCAACCGAGTCCCCTTCCAGCTCTGGTTTGGTTGAAAAGACTCGTTCGGCAGCAGCTAATTCGTGTGAAAGATCGGTCACTTGCTTGCCGTTTTTTGATATGCCAAGAATGACGGGAATTTCCCCATTCGAAATCGAAAGATTCTCGATTGTTATTAGGAACTGCTTGTCGCTCATTTGTGTGTCAGGAACACACAAAACGAACGTCCCAACGCTACCAAGTGCGGGTGAATAGCTTGCTAAATATGAAGGTAAATCCCCAGCGGGCAAGATGGTTTTTGCAAACCATCGCATGGTTCCAGTGATATGGTAGTGCCTTTTAGCGATAACTGGATTTAAATCAGTGAGTTCAGCAATGAGTTTTCCATTGAAAGCGGATATCTCGTCTCGAGCCACTCTAATTGCTCTCTCAATGTCAAAGTCGCTTCCAGCGAATACCCCATAGGCATCTAGATGCTTTCGCTCTATCAGAATTTTCCAAGCTACTAGCTCATCAAGTGCCTGCTTAACTTCTTGTTTTCCTAAAGTTTTAACGCTACAAACAATGGTGTCAAAATCTGCAGCTAACGCGGCTCCACTCCTGAACATTTCAATTAAAGCAATTGTTTTTGCGATCTCAACATGAAGTTTAGATCCTTTAGATTCTGCGCGTTCAACCGAGTCAACAGATTGAGCCCAGCGGTGTCCATCAGGGGAAGCAAGTATTGCTGGTTCTGAGTTAGCTCGCAGGTAGTCCCAGTAGTCAGCTGGGCGATATAGCGAATCATTTGAAATAGCTTGGGTTTGCAGAAATTCAGAAAAGCCAAGGGGTTCTCGAGAGGCGAGAAATCCGAAGATACTGCGTTCATTTTGACCAAATTTTCTTCGAGAAATAGGGCCGAGTAAAGCCGTGATTGCAGGATGTAAAGGCCAACAAGCTAGCAAGCTATGCGCAAGATTTTTTGGTGCCGCAGGTCTGCGCTTTTTGATATTTTCCGCAACCACTGCGCAGTCGCGCTCAACGAGACTGAGATCGAGATCGAAATTGACGGATCTGTTAATAGATTGACCAATGAGTTCGATGACTTCGTCGGTCGCGGCAACCAATGGGATATCAATGTATCTGCCCTGAATCTTTGCCCAGTCATCACGAATTTGTCGACCGAGCGCGTTTGCATAAGCTTCGAATGGTTGGTGCAGGATACCCACAACTACTAATTTCCCATTTGTTCGACTGGCGGCTTCGGCTAACTGTTGGAAGAAGTAAATGTCCTGAGTGTTGTCGATCGCCGCGTTTTCCAGAAATTTACCAAGCTCATCGATGATGAGTAGTAGACCTTGTTTGTTTTTCTCTGCAAGTGTAGTTAGCTCAGCTATGACATCAAAATTTTTCTTTTTTGAAAGTGAAGATTCAGTTCGCTTCTCAATCACCGTGATAAGTTGATCTCGCACACTTGTTCTCTTTCCCACAACAGGTAAGACGGTCCATCCTGCACCTTTACATTCAAAAGCCTTGTAAATGCGTGAGTCTGCTGGCAGGGCGAGTATTTGTTTCGCTTTTTCTCTTAGCTTCTGATTAGGGCCAACGAGTGAGCAAAGCATCAGAGCTAAGGATGATTTCCCGCCACCATAGGGGCCGGTCCATGTAAATGCACGCTGCTTTGTTTCAAGCAGTTGCTGCGCCATGCTCTCTAGCAGAGTACGAGCTGTTCCTTGGCAAACGTAACCAGATAAAGCATCTTCTCGGCCGAAATCATCATCGATCTGTATCGAACGAAGGAACTTTCTTGAGATCTCAACGATAGAGCCGACGGTCTTTTCTTGTGTTGACATGGTTATTATTTTTTGCTGTAAGCGAGGCTGAGAAGCTCTTCCTTGAGCGACTCAATACTTTTGTGAGTGTTATCTCTCAACGTGACTTGACGTAAACCGGCTTGCTCTGTCCATTGAATTTGTCCATTCGTGAGGTTTTCAAGCGAGACGAGTCGTTCTGCAATTCCGTGTTCATCAATTTTGAAGACGCAGCCAGGTGAGCCGTAGTCATGAGCGACTCGGTCAAATGCCATGACTGAGCCAGATGCCTCTAGTCGTTGCCAATAGTCAAGCAAGGTATATCCAAAAATTCCATCGTGCAAAGAGCGCTTTGGGCCGCGTCGGAATTCAAAAGAGTCTTTTGAGTTATGAACAATCAAGCCAAGTTCCCCAAGAAGGGGTTCACTCAGATCTTCAGGTGAATCGCTATTCGCGCGAGGTACATAGCTGCGAATACAGCACTCCACATCACGTTTGAGCGTTGCTTGAGATATCTTGATTTTTAAGCTTTCAAGTTCGCTAGATAGTGCTTTGCAGATGAATTCGCGGTCAAACACTTGTTGAATGACATGATTGAACAGGTAGTACCAGGTTGTTGTTTTGTCAGGCGTACTCGCTAAATACCAATGCATCAACCAGACGGACGATATGTGCTCGCAGTAAGGGTCTAAGCCGTGAAATTCGTTGAAAATCGCATCTGCAATAGAAGTGACTTTGTAGCAGTCGTTGTGTTCTTCGAGCACGTTACACGCCACGGCCCAAAATCGAATAGAGCTGACCATGTTCTTTCCGACGCCGAAGTGAACGATTGCGTCTTCCTCAGCAAAAATTTGCTTCGGCGCATTATTGAAATTAGGTTGATTCAAGACAGTGTCAAAAGCTTTTTTGAGCCATAACTGTCTCAGAGGGAAGGTCTCGTGACCGGAAAACTGAGGCTTGTTGCCGAGTGTTGTTTTTAACATGCTTCATGATACCTTGCAGACTGGACGATATCACCAGTTTATAGATGTTATCATCAAAAGCTGTACTTGCATACAGTCTTTATTAATTTAAATGAATATAAATGGTTCTATATAAAAGATCTTATATTGCTCTCAAGCGAGATGAATTATTAAGCTACTGAAGATGGAGTGCGTTAGGCTCAGTTCATGAGCTCAGGCTTTGAAGTTTTAATTTGAGATCGACTTAAGGTCTTGCTAGTCCTTTTATAGCCTTGCAGCTAGCAATTCCTGCGCCTTCTCGCTCATAACGCAAACTAAATGGAATTGAGCTCTTGTCATGCCTACGAACAACTTGCGAAGTTCTTTAGTCGCGAGTTCGGTAAAGTCAATTTCGCAAAGCACGATCACGGGTGATGATTGTCCTTTGAAGCGATATACGGTCTCTACTAAGAATTCCCCTTGGCTAAACAAAGGCTCACTGTTTAGACCGTACTTGCCGGAAAAAGACTTGAGTGAGTAGACCCCGAGTGACAGTGATTTGAGTAGAGAGGATTTTTCTCTGCCGTTGAAGGACAGTAAGGTAATCTGCTCTTTACTGTAGCCTTGGCTGAGAAGCCTTGAAATGATTCTCTCCGTAGCGAGTAGCCCTGCAGGGTCAGAAGAATCATAAGAAACGAACTCAGGTAATTCACCAAGCTGGACTGAGCGGGCTTGCACTGGTTGAGGTGTTAGACCTAGTGCATTGATGACTTCAACGATGCGCTTGGAACTTCTGAAGTTCTCATGGCAGTCTATCAACACAGCATCAGAAAGCTCATATGTTGTCCTGTCGTAAAGCATTTGTGACTCGTCAGAAAGTAAGTAGATCGCACCATCTGATTTCACAATCGAAACTAAGGCATTGATCCATTCGAAATCAAAGTCTTGTGCCTCATCAATGATTAGAAGGTCAAATTCTGGTCTAGAAGACTTGAGATGCTCTACATAAGCTTCCTGTGCACGGCGAAATATATTGTTGTCGCTGAAATCCAATTCGATTTCAGATTTCTTTAGAAAAGTGATGCATAGTTCATCAAAATTTGAGACGATTGTTTGTACTGGGGCAATGCGAGATATATGATCTGCAAGGGGGCGGTTGTAGCAAATGTATATGCTGCGTTTGTGTTGTTGAGCTGCAATTTGCAGAAGTGAGAGTGCGAGTTGGGTTTTACCTGAGCCAGCCGTGGCGTTAATTTGATATGCCCTGTTGGGATTAAATATTCTAGGGACCCAGGTTGCAAGTCCCTCCGCCAAAATTCGATTGGCTCTTTGGGATTGTCCGATTCGCAAGGAAGGATCTGGGATCAGATCGAATCGACTCTCGATGAATGACATCAGTTTTGAACGAACTGATGTATCGCAGGGGTCTAGGGGAATTGATCGCTGAATTAAATAACCAAGTTCAGCTATCTGACCAGAATCGATGATCCTCTCTCTTGGAAAGGTGGCGGATCCTTCGGCGAGCATTTGGTCGGGTAGTACCAAGAAATGATGAAGAGTTACGCCTTCAAAACCATTTTTCTTAAGGATCGAAAGCCAAGTTCCTCTCTGCTGTTGTACCTGTTGGCGTATGTCTTTAGGGCCAGATTTGTATTGCTTGAATAAGCCTTGCTCTGAGATCGAAACTTCCCCAGCTTTGACCTCCAATGCAACGAGATGCCCGGCAGGAGACAAAACCAGTACGTCAATCTCTCCGTAGTATTGCTTGTCCGCATGAGTGGAAGAGAACCCAACACCGTGAAATACATCGAATCCAGCAGGTAAGTCTGTTTGTAACTGCTCAAGAATATCGCGCTCCCTATAAGCCCCCGTGTTGTTGAGCAGAATATGGTCGATGTCAGGATGGATAGTTGCCATGTTCAACCCTTTATGCTCTTAAATTTTTCTGGGCTGATTGTCTTCGGAACCAGACGTCCGCTGCTAGATTGGATCATCAAAGTAATCTGCGAGACTGGTGTTTCACTGAAACTGAGATGGATAGGTCGACTTTCCCCGTAATAGTAGAGCCTGTCGAAAGTTGTGTTCTCAACAATCCATTGAGCTACTTCCAACATGTTTTCGTCCTCGACAATAAAATCTACCGCTGCCCCGAGTCTGTCGCAAATCGGGTTTCCAAGTCGATTGCATTCGTGGGCGGAATGTTGATCAAGCTTGGGGGCAATTCGCCCATCGATCTTTGATGTAAGAGTGTGAGAACTGAAACCGTAAGTCAGTTTGATAGGACCGAAATAGTCTATTACTGGGTCCAGGATGTTTGTGCAGAGATCGAAAAGCGCGTTGTAGCTTGCAGGATTTAGAGGCAGATTCTTGATACCCAATCGATTTTGAGTTTCACTGCATTCGATCAATTGCCTGTAAGTCAGGTTATGACCACATTGCTGATCTAGTGATGGAATCTTGGTACTACGACTCAGTATGCCACCACTAATTTCTAAACGTTTTGTGTCCAAATTTCTTTCTATAAGCTCTCTAGTAACAGGGGGCTCAAGTTGGTCAACCAACCCTGTGGCTTCTAGCTTTTCGTCGAATTCCACTTGTTCCGCGTACCCGTGCATATCCTCATGCATGTAACGGCTTTTGTACAGTAAAGGTGAGGGAGGGTACTGGGGCACTTGATAGTCAAAGACGTCATAGTCAAGCTGACGGATGTTGACTTTGACTCGTTTAACAAGAAGTGGGATTGGATGGTCATCAAAGTCGTCGTATTTGAGTAGAGTTAGTTTTCCAGATCCTATGTGGATCTTGATTAGTTGAACCGAACTGATGTTGTTCCAAAGCAGTAATCCACAGCTTATGTAGGCGCGCAAAACAGCTGGAAGTCTCTCTACTAACGAATAATGAAGTTGAAGCGAGTGGTCTTCGTCGAGCCATCCTAGTCCGTTAGCAGCTGCTTCTTTACATGCCATATGAATAATTTCGGTTTTACCTGAGTCAAGCAGAAGTCGCAGGGCTGAAGAAGTAGCGGCCTTGTAGTCACCAAAGAAGTATCTGATGTCCAATCGGAGCTTGGGCTCGAGCTGCTTGTACGGTGCTTTTTTCCCAAACTGTAAAGAAGCGATGTAGAGCTTGATCTCATCTGACCTGGTTTTTGAGGATTCTTCAAGAAGACCAAGGTCGTAATGGGTTCTGATAAGTCGTATTGCTCTGGTGAGAGATATTTTTTCCTGAATCATTTGTAGTTCTGGGATTTCGAACGATTCGGGAAATCTGCCTAAGTCAAGTGTCAGGCTCCATAAATTATCAAGAACAGGCTTTAGTTCAGTGAACTCTCGTTCCGATTTAGTGATTCTCGGATTACGAATTCGCTCTGCCCTCGGAGCCCGAGCTATGCGCGGACTAAGTCGTGCATTTAGTAACCTGCGAGCGACGTTTGAACTTCTGTACCTGTTAAGTAAAAACCGTTGCTCAGCATCTTTATCCCTAAATACTAAAGCAATCCCGGGACCAATCATTATTGGATCATGATCTAAAATTTTTTCTATGTAGTCTTTAAATTCATCCTGAGAAAAATACTTTTGGAATGTATTTCTTGCTGTTAAAAAACCATCACGATACGGTTTTCCTGGCCGATCGTTGCTGTAAAGCATTACCGAAATCACAAGAGCAGTAGTGGCCAATTCAAATGCTTTTTGAATTGCCTCAACTCGTTCTGCAGGATCTTCAATTACATTGACAACAAATCCAAGGTTAACAATTTCGCATTCGATTTTTAGGTTTTCTGGTGCGAAGTGAGGATCCCAGCACAAGCATTTAATTCCAATGCTCTCAAGCCCCTTTGCATCGTCACCTCTGCCACAGCCATAGTCGAAAATTGTTGTGCCTGAGTTTATAAGTCCATGACCTAGTAGTAGTTGTATAGGTGCTGAAATCGTGCTTCTGCTCAGGGCGGTTAAGTGTCTTTGTATTTGCGAAATTTCTTCACAGTTTTTTTTCACATTTTCTTCTGCTACTTCATAACCTAGCGGAACAAAGCTGTGACCTATAAGCTTAAATCCTTTCTCCGCAATAATTCGATTCCAATTTTCACGGAACCCAATGGGAGATGAAGTTGAAAAAAAACCTAATTCCTCAGCGTTTTTTGTTATTTGTCCCCATTGCAGCCTATTCGGATGATCTTGCGAAACCAAAAGCTCCTTTCTATGTAGGATAGGCGGATTTAAGGATGACGAATAGGATCTGTGTGTGACAGTTTTTTTGATTGGATCAATTACAAAGGAACCATGTAAAGAAGGGAAAGGGTCATGATCAAACTCAAAATATTGAAGGAACGACAGACGTTGTTTTCTTAAATTTATTTTTATAACATTACAACAAACTAGGTCCACTTCTGACATCAGTTGTCGACCGATTTCGATAAGGTTTATTATTTCAGGATCAATCAAAAATCGATCTACATAGTCGAGATGAACGTAGAGGTCATCCATAACCCTTTTGCCAATTGTTTCCTTGTTTAATGATTTATTTGAAAATGTCATTACGAATTAATTCTTTATAATGATCAAATGGAGATTGTTATCTTCGTATTATTTTGAGGGTGTTTAAAAAGGACAATTTAAATAATGGAATTTTTAATTTTTATTGGCATTGCTTGGATCTTAATTTCATGGCTCAACCGCGACTCTTCTGAACCCAAGTCTACTGATAAAGATGCCGAGCATGAGACTAATCCTAAGTCTCGATCGTCAAGCGATCGTGAAAGATCCAATTCAAAGTCAACATTTGATAAAGAACCGAATTCAATAATGATTCAGAGGGCAATCGATTCAAAGAAAAATCTCAAATTTCGATATATAGATCAAGAAGGTGAAATTTCATATCGAAATGTCTCGCCCATCAATTTCGAAACTCGACATGAAAACCAAATTTTGTGCTTAGTTGCGTATTGTCATTTACGGGGAGCAATAAGAACGTTTGTCGTTAGAAGGATGCAAAAAATTGAACTCGTTTGATTAATCAGATGTTGAGTACATTAAACTAATTCTACTGCTGCCTTCAACTGACTTGGACTACTATAAAGATACGCAGCGGTAGTGCTGATGCTGCGATGCCCAGCCAGCGTTTTTAAAATATGAATCGCAGTGCCTTTGTTTGCAAGGTTTGTTAAAAACGTCCTGCGACCGCTATGACTGCTTGCACCCTCAAGTCCGGCACCCACGTAAAGCAGGGCAAAGGTTTGAGCCAAGCTGTTTGCACTAAACCCTGCCTTGACGCTCTTTTGGCTTGCAAAGAATGGGTAGCTGCGATCCACGTATTTGGCTTGCGCTGAGTACGATTGCAATTCCTCGCGTAGCTTGATGTTGACGAATACTGTGCGAGCGTGTCTGCCCTTAGTCATGTCGGGTAGCAAACGAATCTCGTCCTTCACTGTTCCGTCTAAGTTCATCACATCGCTCCAGCGCAGGCAAGCAACTTCGCCAATTCTTAAACCAGCTAGGTGTGTGAGCAACATCATTGCTCTATTGCGTTGCGCGAAGCGGCGTGTGTTGATGTAGTCCAGTACACGGATCATCTCTTCTTTTGTCAGTGTTTTTGCCTGTGCCATTCAAGTTCTCCTAAATCATGTGTTTGCGTTAATTGCATTGTGTTTTCACATATTTATCAGAGCAAC
>Ga0187844_10001226_pt1 | contig 19776 bp, 17 predicted proteins | sample SpaLakP09_SKY_50_FD_134517 | JGI IMG/M metagenome (GOLD analysis project Ga0187844, IMG submission 134517) | Oligotrophic lake water microbial communities from Sparkling Lake, Wisconsin, USA - SP09_SKY_50 | ecosystem: Environmental > Aquatic > Freshwater > Lake | place: USA: Sparkling Lake...
CCTGCCAGCAAGGGCAGACGGCTAGTGGAACGATGCGGGGTGGAGTGCAACTTGGACTGCAACTTAGACTGCAACTTGGTCGGCATTTGTGCCTGGGTGACGCGCATGGTTGTCCTCAATCGGTTCGAGCGGAAGTGCCGAAAAACGCTATATCATAATGCACATGATGCAAGATGGGGCTAGCCGGGCACGCTTTGCGCAGGCATTATCCACCAATTCCGGCAGTATGTCCTTGTTTTATATAACTAAAATGTAAAACATTGCAAATTGCTGCACAGCGCAGTCTCAGCGCCGCGTCAACCTTGCTGCGGTCAGCGCCGGAGTACGTTAAACTGTCGCCTCACCAGCACTAAACCACACCACTGTAAGAGTCGCCACCATGGGTAACAATCCTAACGATCTGAAGGCCAGCGGCCTGAAAGCCACGCTGCCACGTCTGAAAATTCTGGATATCTTCCAGAACAGCGATGTGCGCCACCTGACCGCCGAGGATGTCTACAAGATCTTGCTGGCAGACAACATGGATGTAGGTCTGGCCACCGTCTACCGCGTGCTGACCCAGTTCGAACAGGCGGGCTTGCTCAATCGCAATCATTTCGAGACGGGCAAAGCCATCTTCGAACTCAACGAAGGCTCGCACCACGACCATCTGGTCTGCCTCGATTGCGGCCGCGTGGAAGAATTCTTTGACGAGGAAATCGAAGTGCGCCAGCAGGTCATCGCCCAGGAGCGCGGCTTCAAGATTGCCGAGCACGCGCTGGCAATCTATGGCAACTGCACCAAAACGGCCTGCCCGCACCGCCAGTAGCCAGTACAGCGCCCCGCCGTACCAGGCGCCGCAGCGGGCAGTAGCGGCCAGGCGCCGCGCTGCTGCCGCCCGCCCGAGCTCGCCGCTTACTGCTGGCTCAGCGCATTCGACAGCAGCTTGGCCGTAATATCCACGATCGGTATCACCCGCTCGTAAGCCATACGGGTCGGCCCGATCACGCCCAGCGTACCGACGATCTTGCCGTGCGCCGTGTACGGCGCCGTCACCACGCTCATTTCGTCCATCGGCACCAGACTCGATCCGCCGCCGATGTAGATCTGCACGCCGTTGGCCTTGCTCGACACATCTAGCAGCTGCATCAGCCCCGTCTTCTGCTCGAACATATCGAACATCTGGCGCAGCGAACTCATATTCGAGGACAGATCGCTGACCGACAGCAGATTGCGCTCGCCGGCGATCACCATGTCTTCCGAATCATCAGCCATGGCTTCGCTGCCCGCTTCCACCGCAGCCTGCATCAGCCGGCCCATATCGTCGCGCAGCTGCCTGACTTCACTCTGCAGGCGGCGCTGCACTTCATCGAACGCCAGCCCGCCATAGTTCTGGTTGATGTAGTTGGCCGACTGCACCGGCTGGGCCGGGCTGTAGTCCACATCGGTCAGCAATAGACGGTTCTGCACATCGCCGCCGGGCGCCACGATTACCAGCAGGATGCGCTTCTCGCCCAGGCGCAGGAATTCGATATGCTGGAACACCGATTCGCGCCGCGGCGACAGCACCACGCCGGCAAACTGCGACAGCGAGGACAGCATCTGCGCCGCGTTGTTGATCATCTTTTGCGGCTGCGGCGCCTGCAGGCGCAAACGCCCTTCCACCGCCTGCTCGTCCAGATGCTGCACCGTCAGCAGGGTATCGACAAAAATGCGGTAGCCGCGCGGCGTAGGCACCCGGCCCGCCGAGGTGTGGGGGCTGGCCACATAGCCCAGCTCCTCCAGATCAGCCATCACATTGCGGATGGTGGCGGGCGACAGGTCCAGCCCGGAAATCTTGGACAGAGCGCGCGAACCGACCGGCTGGCCGTCCGCGATATAGCGCTCCACCAGAGCTTTAAGCAAAGTTTGCGCGCGGGGTTCGAGTTGCATGATAAGTCGTTGATTTAAGGCTGCTTACTGGACTGCTTACTGGACTGCTTACTGGGCTACTAAGTTGGCTGCTGAGTAGACTACTTACTGCCTATTATGCACCGATGACAGGCCGCAGGGCTATGTCGCGTGGCATCAATGCTGCATCTGCCCCTCTAGCCAGTGACGCAAATCATCCAGATCGTGGCAGATCACGTCCGCTTCCACTCCGGCCAGTTCGGCGTGCTTGACGTCGCTGCGGCGCATCCACACGGCGCGCATGCCGGCCTGCTTGGCACCCTGCACGTCCAGCCTCAGGTCGTCGCCCACATACACGGCGTGCTCTGGCGCCACCCCCATGGCCGCGCAGGCGGCATGGAAAATCGCCGGATCTGGCTTGGCCAGCCCAAAGCGGCTGGCGGCCAGATTCACCTTGAAATGGTGCTGCAAGCCTATCACTGCCAGATCGGCATTGCCATTGGTAACCACACCCAGCGGCAACAGCGCCTGCAATGCCTGCAGCCCCGGCGCCACGTCGGCATACGGCGTCACGGCGTTGCGGCACTGGGCAAAATGCGCCATGGCGCCGTCCAGATGACGGTGATCGGCACCGATCTCGTGCAGCGCCTGCGCCAGCGCCACCCGGCGCAGATTGTACAGATCGACAATCAGCTCCGGCTGCCGTTCCAGCAGCGCCATGCGCTGGCTGCGCAGCTCGGCAATGCTGTAGCGCTCGGTCAGGGCCGGCACCCGCTGGCTCAGCCAGTCATGCCAGCTCCGCTCGGCGCTGGCTATTACCGGCGCTATCGGCCAGAGCGTATCGTCAAGGTCAAACAGCAGGGCATGCGGGCGGCGCTTCATCGTCACAGAGCTGGGAACAAAAAACTTATTGTCGCACCAATCGGCGCTTGCCGGGTCGGCGCCGCCCCCCCCCAATAGCGCCGCAGAACGCCAGCAGCCGAACCTGACAGGCGCAGAGCATGGTAAATTAACAGATTGACTGTGTGGAGTTAATGTGTCCGAATTGTCCCTGCCTCGTCTCGCCATCGCCCTCCCCGCCGTGCTGCTGGCTACCCTGCTGGGTGGCTGCGCCGCTCTGGCCCCTGCACCTGCGCCGGAATTCAGCTCCTACGTGGTACTGGGCGAAAACGGCCGCGCCGTCGCGCGCGTGCTGATCGATGCACCGGCCTGCCCGCCGCTGCAGATCGACCAGCGCAGCGTGGCCATGCGCGTGCGTTCGCTCCCGGCCACCGTGCCGCTGCGTCCCACCGTTTCGCCGGTAGCCAACTCCAAGCCGGCCGTTTTCCCCATGCTGACCTGCGAAGCGGAACTGCCGGCGCCGGGCAGCTATGCCAGCGCCAGCGTACTGGGCCGCCAGCTGCCGCACCCCACGGCAGAACCGCAGCGCATCGTGGTGCTGGGCGACACGGGCTGCCGGCTGGCCGACCCAAACCAGAGTTACCAGGACTGCAACGACAAGGATGCCTATCCGTTTGCCCGCATTGCCGCCGCTGCTGCGGCCTGGAAACCTGATCTGGTCATCCACGTGGGCGATTACCACTACCGCGAAAACGCCTGTCCGGCCAGCCACCCTGGCTGTGCCGGCAGCCCCTGGGGCTATGGCTGGGACGCATGGCAGGCGGATTTCTTCAGTCCCGGCGCGGCGCTGCTGCAGGCGGCACCGTGGATCATGGCGCGCGGCAACCATGAAAACTGCGCCCGCGCCGGCCAGGGCTACTGGCGCTGGCTCGATCCCCGCCCGCTGCTGCCGCAGCGCGACTGCGACGATCCCGCCAACGACAAGCTGGGCAACTACAGCGCTCCGTATGCCGTGCCGATCGGGCAGGATACCCAGCTGCTGGTGCTCGATAGCGCCAGCACCAGCTGGCGCGGCTTCAAGCCCGGCGATACGGGCTGGGAGCAGTACCGCGACAACTACCGCGCACTGGCCCGTCTGGCCGCGCAGGCGCCGCGCAATCTGGGCATCATCCACCACCCCTTGCTGGCCATGGCCGCCGACCACAAAAGCGACGGTGCCGTCCAGCTGCTCAAAGGCGATGCCGGTCTGCAGCAGAGTTTCGGCTCGCTCAACCCGCTCTACCTGCCGGAAAATATCCAGACCATGCTGTCCGGCCACGTGCACCTGTGGGAGCAGATGAGCTTTTCCAGCCCCCACCCCAGCCAGTTCGTGTCCGGCTTTTCCGGTACGGCAGAAGATACCGTGCCCCTGCCCGCCCAGCTGCCGGCCGGCGTCACGCCAGCCGCCGGCGCGGTAGTGGAAGCCTTCAGCCACTGGATCGACGGTTTCGGCTTCATGACCATGCAGCGGCAGGGCCCGGACCAGTGGCTGGTGCTGGTCCATGATCTGCAGGGACAGATCCGCAACCGCTGCCAGCTTAACGGCCGCCATTCGCACTGCGAGCTCGATCAGGTCAAATAGGCAGCCTGCCGGGCGTACCGGATAGCGCGCCGGCGAGGACAGTGTCACAGGCTGTTACATCGGCAAGTGCGCTGGGTATTACCAAATGCACTAAAATACGGGCGATTCCGTGTAAGATGCCCCGGCTGCGACGATGCGCGCCAGCCCCCTTTCGTTTTGGAGAAGAGTTTATGAAAAGTTTGTATCAGCGTGCAGGCCTGGCCCTGCTATGCAGCGCGATGTTCGCAGGCTGCGGCGGCAGTGGCGGCAGTATGGCTCTGAGCGGCACCATTCTCACCCTGAACAAACCTGATCTGGTGCTCATCAATAACGGCAATGGCGAAACGTTGGCGATCAGCTCCGGCCAGACCACTTTCGTCTTCACCAAACTGGTCAAACCGGACGAGGATTTCGACATCGAAGTCCAGAACCAGCCTACCGGCGCCAAATGTACCGCCGTCGGCACCACCAATAAAGGCAAGGCCAGCGTCTACACGGCTTACCAGATCCAGTTTTCCTGCTTGACCAACCCCTACACGCTGGGCGGTACCGTCACCGGCCTCGACACCAAGGGTCTGGTGCTGACCAACGGTTCCGACACGGTCAGCGTACTGCCGCCCACCACGCCGGGCGCTACGGTCAACTTCACCTTCCCGACCAAAGTGGGCGATGGCTCGCCATATGGCGTCACCATCCTGACCCAGCCCAAGGACACCAGCAAAGTCTGCACGGTCAGCAACAACATCGGCAACATGCCTGCCGGCGACTTCAACGGCATCGTCGTCACCTGCCAATAATGCGGGCCGGGCCGCCTGCACGGCGGCCGCCCTTCTCTGTGAGATCTGGAGCACTACATGAACATCAAATTTATGGGCGCCGCTGCGGCGCTGGTACTGGGCGCGGCGCTGGCTGGCTGCGGTGGCAAACAGCAATTTGCCGTACAGGGCACGATTACGGGCCTCAACAATGCGGGTCTGGTACTGGCGAACGGCAGCGATACGCTGACCGTGCCGGCCGGCGCGCTGACCTTCACCATGCCGCAGCAGATCGACTACGGCGCCAGCTTCAATGTCGTGGTGCAGACCCAGCCAGCCCACCAGACCTGCACCCCGGCACTGGCAAGCTCGTCCGGTTCGGCCGGCCATACGCTGGTGATCAATGCGCAGATTAGCTGCGTACAGAATAGCTATGCGCTGGGCGGCAAATTCAGCGGCCTGTACGCCAACAATGACGCCACCGCCACCACGGCCGCCACCCCGCGCACCGTGGTGCTGCTCAACGGCAGTACCGGTGGCCAGCTGTCCGTTTCCAGTGCCATGGCCGATACCAACACGCCGGGCGCAGGCTTCTTCAACTTCGCCGCCGCCGTCAAATTCGGCGATGCCTACGGCGTGACTATCCTGTCCCAGCCTAGCGATGTGAACTGCACGCTGACCAATGGCAGCGGCATCATGCCCGAATCGACCGTCAGCAATATCGTCCTGACCTGCGTACCGAAAACTTGATCACGCCGGCCGGAACAGAGGAGACCGGGGCGCTAGGGCAAGCGGAATATCAGGCCATATAGCATTATTCGAAACATGAATAATTGATATGCGAAAAATAAACTTGCCTTATATGACGCAACGCAGCATACTAGCCCTGTCTCCTCCACTTCTTGCAAAGGAATTGGATTTAGCCCGCTCACTGTAGCGGGCTTTTTTTTATCCGCGCGCTCCTTCTACCTGCGGCTCAGGCCGGGCAAGCGGGCAAAACTACAGGGTACAAAAAAACCGCAAAGGCTGGCTGGCAGCGGCTTTGCGGTTTCAGCACGGCGTACGGCCACGCCGCACGCCTTACAGGGCGGGACTGGTCCCGGCTGTGGGCAGATTGGCCAGCGCCACATACTGCGCCAGACTGATAGTCTCGGGACGCACACCGGGATCGATGCCGGCTTCGATAATCTGCGCTTCCGTAAACATGCCGGCCAGGCAGTTGCGGATGACTTTGCGGCGCTGCGAAAATGCCTTCTGCACCACGGCTTCCAGCCGCGCACCGTCGCAGGCCAGCGGCTGGGCCAGCGGGATCATGCGCACGATGGCGGAATCGACTTTGGGCGGCGGATCGAAGGCTTCCGGCGGCACTATGAACAGCAGCGTCATGTCGTAGCGCCATTGCAGCATGACCGACAGGCGGCCATATACTTTGCTGCCCGGCTCGGCCACCATGCGCTCCACCACTTCTTTCTGCAGCATGAAATGCTGATCCTTGACCCGGGGCGCAAACGTGGCCAGATGGAACAGCAGCGGACTGGAGATGTTGTACGGCAGATTGCCGACGATGCGCAGCTTCTGGCCTGCCGGCAGCGGCAGGCTGCCAAAATCGAATTTCAGCGCATCGCCCGCGTGCACGGTCAGCTTTTCCGGCCGATAGCGCTGCTGCAGCCGCGCCACCAGATCGCGGTCCAGTTCCACCACATGCATATGCGGCAGGCTGCGCGTCAGCTGGTCCGTCATGGCGCCCAGGCCGGGGCCGATTTCGACCATGGTATCGCCGGCGGCGGGAGCTATCGAGTCAGTGATGCGGTCCAGAACGTGCTGATCGTGCAGGAAGTTCTGGCCAAAGCGTTTACGGGCAACGTGTTTCATGATGTTCTTATAAAGTTTGTGAGGCAGCGACCATCGCCAGTGCGCTATCGATCGCGGCCAGCATACTACCACTGTCGGCCCGGCCCAGGCCCTGTGCGGCCAGATCCAGCGCCGTGCCATGGTCCACCGAGGTACGGATAAACGGCAGGCCCAGCGTGATGTTCACCCCGCGCCCGAAGGTTGCGTACTTGAGCACCGGCAGGCCCTGATCGTGGTACATGGCCAGCACACAGTCGGCTTGCTGCAGGTACTTGGGCTGGAACACCGTATCGGCCGGATACGGGCCGCGCGCATCGATGCCGGCCGCCTGCGCCGCGGCCAGCGCCGGCCCGATCACATCGAGCTCTTCGCGCCCCAGATAGCCGTTTTCACCGGCATGGGGGTTCAGGCCGCACACCAGTATGCGCGGTGCGGCAAGGCCGAATTTGTTTTTCAGATCCTGATCGATAATCGTCAGCGTGCGCAGCAGGCCATCCACGCTGAGCGCGGCCGCTACCTGCTGCAGGGGCAGATGGGTGGTAGCCAGCGCCACCCGCAGCGGCGCTGCTGCTCCTGCCGCCGGCTCACCCGCCAGCATCATCACCACCTGCGCGGTGCCGCTATGCTGGGCCAGATATTCGGTATGGCCGGTGAAGGCGATACCGACATCGTTGATGGTGGACTTCTGCAGCGGCGCCGTCACCATGGCACTGAACCAGCCCGCCTTCAGGCCTTCCAGCGCCAGATCCAGCGTGGCCAGCACGCTGCGGCCATTCAGATGATCGAGCTGGCCCGCTACCACATGGGCCGCCAGCGGCACGTCGATGGCGATCAGCCGGTCCGGCCCGAAATGGGGCAGGCCTGCATTGCGCACAGCCTGCGACGACAGCGCCGAAACCCGGATGGCAGGGTCGATATCGTTGGCCAGCATGGCCAGATAGGCGGCATCGCCCAGCAGCACGCAATTGGCCTCATGACGGCGCTCCCACGCGGCGCGGATGGCGATTTCCGGACCGATGCCGGCCGGTTCGCCGACCGTCAGGGCCAGCACGGGCCGGCGTCCCGCAGATTGATTGCTAGCGCCCACGGGCGACCCTTTCTTGCTGATGCGATGATTCGGCGGCCGGCCCGGCCGGCATCGCCGGAGCGGGCCAGCCGGCCTGCCTTATTTGGCCGGATTGCTGCCGTCTTCGGTACGGAACTCGACGTAGGCACGGTCGCGCACTTCGCGCTGCCAGCTTTCCCCCGCTTCTTCCATCTTGCGCTAGCGAATAGCCTGGCGGGCGTTATTGCGCTCGCGCTCCTTGGAGACGTCGTCGCTCTTACGCTCCAGCGCTTCGATCAGGTGGATACCGAAGCTGGTTTCCACCGGATCGCTGACTTCGCCGATCTTCAGGTTGTTCATGGCCGCCTCGAACTCCGGCATGGTATCGCCCGGATACAGCCAGCCCAGATCGCCGCCCTTGGAGGCCGAACCGTCGTTCGACACCAGACGGGCCAGATCTTCGAACTTGGCCGCCTTGTTATCCAGCCGCTCCTTCAGCTCCAGCAGCTTGCGCTTGGCATCGGCCGCGCTCATGTTCGGCGTGACCTTGATCAGGATGTGGCGCGCGTGAGTCTGCTGCACGGCAGCCACTGCCTGTGCTTCGGCCAGACTGCGGCGCTCGGACACCTTCAGTATGTGGAACGCACCCACGCTCTTGATGATGGGCGTGACCTGGCCCGGCTTCAGCTTGCCCAGCGCTTCCGCGAACACGGGCGGCAGACGCTCGGGCTGGCGCCAGCCCACCACGCCGCCTTGCAGCGCATCGCTGGAATCGGAATAGGTACCGGCCATCTTGGCGAAATCGGCGCCGGTGCGCAGCTGGCGCATCACTTCCTCGGCGCGGGTGCGGCGCTGAGCGATTACTTCGGCAGTGGCATTGTCCGGAATCCGGATCATGATCTGCGAAATATTCAGCTCGAACTGCTCGGCTGCTGCAGCTTTTTCGGCCGCCAGGAAGCTGTCCACTTCGGCGTCGTAAATCTGGATCTTGGCATCGACTTCATGCTCGCGCAGACGCTGCATGGTGATCTCTTCGCGGATCTCTTCGCGGAAGGCGGCATACGGCATGCCTTCCTTCTCCATCTGGTTGCGCAGGTCCTGCACATTCATTTTCTGTGCTTCGGCGATACGGGCGATGGCGCGGTCCAGCTGCAAATCGTCCACGCGTACCCCCATTTCCTTGGCCATCTGCAGCTGGGCGCGTTCCACGATCATGCGCTCGAGCAGCTGGCGGCGCAGGTCGGCCGCATCGGGCATGGCCACGTTCTGCGCCTTCATACGGCCCGTCACCGTCTTGATACGGTTATTCAGCTCACGCTGGGTGATCACATCATCATTGACCACCACCACGATGGAATCGATCGACACATTGCCCGATTCGCCGGGCGGCAGGAAACCTTTGCCATCGCTCTTGACGGCTGGCTTGGCCGCAGCAGCGGCTGCCGCAGGGGCCGCCGTGGCAGCTGGCGCGGCGACTGGTGCAGCAGGTGCGGCGGCCGGCTTTTTGCCGAACAGGCTGCAACCGGCCAGCGCGCTGCTGCACAACAGCAGCGCCAGAACTTTCATCGGGATGGGACGGGCATTACGCATGGTAGAAGCTCAACAGTCAGTAGTCATCAATCAAACAGCGCCGGCCATCCGCAAGCAGATAACTGGCGCCGGGGTTTCTTAACGGCCGTAGCCTTCGTTTAAACGCTGGTAACCGGGAATACTATTTTTCATCGCTTCGAGCGGGCTACCCACGCCGAGGTGCGACAGGCCGCTCAACTCCAGCTGGAAGAAGATCGGCGTGGAAGCCTTGGTCGAGGTGGTCACGAAACGCTGTGCGCCCATACGGAACACCCAGCAATCGCCGTTGTACTCGAGACCGACCAGACTTTCCAGTACTTTTTTATCCTGCACAGAATAGCTGACCCGGCCTACCCCGTACCAGCGCTGGAAAATCGGCCACTGGCTGGAGATATCGATATTCTTGAAACTGCCGCGCAGATAGCGGTAGCCCAGATTCAGCACCTTCTTCTGGCCCGGCAGCCACTGTACCGTATAGCTTTCCGATACCACCCGATGCTGGCTGGGGCTGTACTGCACAGCACTGTCGAGCCCCCAGCTTTCGGCGATCCGGCCGGTCGCCGCCAGCAGCATATCGGAACGGGTATCCACCACCGGGGTGGAAGAATTGAGCTGCACGCACTGATCGCGGAAATAGAAACGCTGGCCAAACGCCAGCCGCAGCGCTTCCGCGCCGGCCTCGTTGAGGAAGCGCGATACCAGCGCCGCCGTCAGCTGGTCGGCATCGCCGATACGGTCCGAACCGACGAAACGGTTTTCGCTGAAGATCTGGCTGAAGTTGAAGGTGGCGGCATCCGTATCGAAAGTCGGGAACTGGCTCTGGTCGCGGTACGGCGTATTCACGTAGAACAGGCGCGGCTCCAGCGTCTGCGTCATTTCCTTGCCGCCCACTTGCAGCGGCCGTTCGAACACCAGGCCCGCATCCACCGACACCGTCGGAATCGCACGCGACAGCTGCTCTGCCTTGCTGCCGCTGGCGTCGTTGGCGTCCAAATCATAGCGGGCCAGATTGACGCTGGCCTTGGGCGTGATGAAATAACTGGCGCCGATGATCGGATAGCTCAGCTGCGGGATCGCCACCAGCCGGGTGCCGCGCTGCAGGGTCGGATGATAGAAGCGGGTCAGTTCGCTATCCATCGCCCAGTCGAAGCCGCCCGCCACATCGTATTGGGCCGCATGGAAATTAATCGCCGGCAGACGGTCGTAAGGGCGCGATACGAACAGGCTGGGATCGACCACCGATTCCGGGTCCTGCAGCACCTGATACTTCTGTACCCGCGCCGTCAGCGTCCAGAAATCGCCATGGTAGTCGGTACGCAGTTCGCGCAGCAGCTGGCGCTCGGTGGAGCTCGACACCGTCTTGGAGAAATCGTTGGGATAGTTGTTATCCGACGCAGCGCGCACCTGCCAGCCGTACGACCAGTCGCTGCTCAGCTCCTGGGTATGGTGCGAACGTATGCTCCAGCGGTCGGACGAGCCGCCCGGCGTGGCCGGAATATACTGCTTGTCATGCGGCAGATACTCGAGATAGGTCTCGCCCTGATACAGCCCGCCCTCGGTCTCGCCCAGGTAGCGGCCATTGGCGCCCATCTGGAAACCGCGGCGCGGAATGATTTTCGGGTACAGCGTCAGATCGCGGTTAGGCGCGATGTTCAGGTAGTACGGCACGGTCAGTTCGGCCGCCCCCTTGGAGCCGAAGCCCGGCATCGGCGACAGCCAGCCGGAGCGGCGTGCACCGGACAGCGAGAACGACAGCGCCGGCGTGCCCAGTATCGGCACGTCCTTGAAATAGATGATGGTTTTGCCGGCCGTGCCCACGTCGCGCCCCGAATCGAGGTTCAGCGTGTTGGAACGCAGATACCAGTCCGGATTGGCGCCCTGGCAGGTGCTGTAGGTGCCGTTCAGCACCAGCGCCTCGTCTTCGTTGAGGAAGTTGATGCGTTCGGCCTTGCCCTGTGCATGGTTGGCTTCCAGCCGGTAGGTCGGGTTGAGCATATAGCCCTGCCCCGTATCCATGTTCAGCTGCAGTGCATCGCCCGTAAAGTAGTCGCCAAAGCGCCAGATGCGCACATGGCCTTCCGCCTGCACTTCATCTTCCACCTGCTTGTAACAGGCCGTATCGGCCTTGACGCGGGTCTGGTCCTTGACCAGTTCCGCATCGCGGTTCAGATTGATTTCGCGCTCGGGGCGGCCGGTAATGTCTTCCGCCTGGATCACCGTCACGGCGGCCTTGTTCTCAATCCGCGGCGAGCGGGTCTTGCCGGGCAGGCTCTGGGCGTAGCCGGGCACGGACGAAACCGTCACGATAGCAGTCAGGGCATAGGCCCAGCGGGGCGAGGTAGAGGGGGGCAAAAGCCAGCGCAGGCAACTCATGAAAAATAAGGGCGTACCACCATGACAGGCGATTTTTTAATCTGAATCCCTTATTATAGGGGAATCTTCAGTCTATACCGGTTTCCGCCGTCCGCTCCATGTCTTTATTACAGAATTTACCATCTGATACGCCTGATAACACCCATGCTAACACCCCCGATCTGCGTCTGGCCGCTCTCACCGAGTGGCTGGCCGGCCTGAACGTGGTGGCGGCAGCCAGTGCCCGTCCGGCTTCCGCCGACGCCAGCTTCCGCCGCTACTTCCGCCTCGACGTGTTGCCAGAACAACAAGCCACGCTGGGTAGCACCCTGATCGCCATGGATGCGCCGCCGGAGCGCGAAAATGTGCTCGGCTATGTCAAGGTCGCGGAAATGCTGCGGCAGGCCGGCGTGAGCGTACCGCGCATTATCGCCACCGACTACGAACGCGGCTTCATGCTGCTGTCCGATCTGGGCACCACCACCTATCTGCAGGTGCTGGACCACGATAACGCCTCCATCATGTACGCCGAAGCGCTGGAAGCCCTGAGCCGCTTCCAGCTCACCAGCGTGCCCGACGTGCTGCCCGAATACGACCGCGCCTTCCTGCAGCGTGAGATGTCGCTGTTCCCCGAGTGGTATATCGGCCGCCACCTGAACGTCAGCCTGACCGAAGCCCAGCAAAAATCGCTGCAGGGCGTGTTCGACGCGATCCTCGCCAATGTGACGGCGCAGGCGCAGGTGTTCGTGCACCGTGATTTCCATTCGCGGAATCTGATGCAGATCGACGTGGGCAACCCCGGTGTGCTGGACTTCCAGGATGCCCTGTACGGCCCCATGACCTATGATCTGGCCTCGCTGCTGCGCGACGCCTACGTGCAGTGGGATGAAGAGATGGTGCTGGACTGGGTCATCCGCTACTGGCAGCACGCCAAGTCGGTGGGACTGCCGGTGGCTGCCGACATCGACGATTTCTACAAGGATTTCGAGTACATGGGGCTGCAGCGCCATCTGAAAATCCTCGGCCTGTTCTGCCGCCTCAACTACCGCGACGGCAAAACCCAGTATCTGAACGATCTGCCCACCGTGCTCGAATACGTGCGCAAGACGGCAGGCCGCTACCCCGAGCTGAAACCGCTGCTGCGCCTGCTCGACACGCTGGAAAACAAGGCGCCGCAAGTCGGCTACACCTTCTAAGGGGCGGCCATGAAAGCAATGATCTTCGCCGCCGGCCGCGGCGAGCGCATGCGCCCGCTGACGGACAGCACGCCCAAGCCGCTGCTGGTTGTGCGCGGCCGTCCGCTGATCGTCTGTCACGTGCTCAATCTGGTGAAAGCGGGCATTACCGACATCGTCATCAACCACGCCCATCTGGGCGAGCAGATCGAAGCCCTGCTGGGCGATGGCAGCAAATACGGCGCCAACATCCAGTACTCGCGCGAAGGCACGGCGCTGGAAACCGCAGGCGGCGTGGCCGCTGCGCGCCACCTGCTGGGCGAACAGCCCTTCCTCGCCGTCTCGGCCGACCTGTACATTCCGCAATTCGACTTCAGCCAGGTGCTCGACGTGCTGCACGATAAAGACCTGTGGGGCAATCCCTATCCGGCCGAGAAGCGCGACCTGTGCTGGCTGTATCTGGTGCCGAATCCCGACTTCCATCCGGACGGCGACTTCGGCCTGACGCTGTACACCGTTAACAACGACGGCACGCCGCGCTACACCTTCGGCAATATCGGCGTGTACCGCATGGAGATGTTCGACGGGATCACGCCGGGCAGCCACGCCAAACTGGGCCCGCTGCTGCGCGCGGCGGCCGAGCGCGGACAGGTGGGCGGCGAAGTCTACACGGGACCGTGGCACAACCTCGGCACCGTACAGCAGCTGGAACAACTGAACGCCCCGCTGTCGCTGCGGCCGGCGTCCATCCAGTGAGCAGCGCTGCCAGTCTGATGGCCGCCTGCGCGGCGCGCCGTGCGCACCTGCTGGCACAGCTGCCGGCGGGCGCCGTCGCCGTGCTGGCTACCGCACCGGAAGTGGTGCGCAATGCCGACAACGAATACTCCTACCGCCACGACAGCGATTTCTATTATCTGAGCGGCTTTACGGAGCCGGACAGCGTGCTGGTACTGGTGGCTGCACGCACCGGCAGCGCCGCGCAGGCCATCCTGTTCTGCCGCCAGAAAAACCCCGAACGGGAAATCTGGGATGGCTACCGCTACGGACCGGAAGCGGCCCGCGTGGCCTTCGGCATGGATGCCGCCTACGCCATCGAAGACCTCGAAGGCGAAATGGGCCGCCTGCTGGCCGATGCCCCGGCTCTGTACTACCCGCTGGGCGGCAGTCTCGATACCCAGGTCAAGGTGTGGCGCTCGGCCCTGCGCGCGCGTGCCCGCACCGGCGTGACGCCGCCCGACAGCGCGGTCGACCTGCTGCCCCTGCTGGCCGAACTGCGCCTGCGCAAGGATGCTGAAGAACTGGCCTGCATGCAGCGCGCCGCCGACATCTCCGCGCAGGCCCACCTGCGCGCCATGCTGGCCACCCGCCCCGGCATGTACGAATACGAAGTGGAAGCGGAACTGCTGTATGCCTTCCGCCGCAGCGGCGCCCAGGCGCCCGCCTACAACTCCATCGTCGCCAGTGGCGCGCGTGCCTGCGTGCTGCACTACAGTGCCAACAACGGCCTTTGCCTCGATGGCGAACTGCTGCTGATCGACGCCGGCTGCGAATACAACAGCTATGCCGCCGACATCTCGCGCACCTATCCTGTCAATGGCCGCTTTAGCGATGCGCAGAAGCGCCTGTACCAACTGGTGCTTGCCGCACAAGCGGCGGCACTGGGCGCCATCGCACCGGGCCGTCCTTACGCCGACATGCATCAGGCCGCCGTCAAGGTGCTGGCGCAAGGCATGCTCGATCTGGGACTGCTGCAGGCCAATGTGCACGGCACGGTGGATGACGTGATCGCCAACCAGCACCACCAGAAGTTCTACATGCACGGCACCGGCCACTGGCTGGGACTGGACGTGCACGACGTGGGCCACTACCGCGACATCGCTGCCGCCGACAAGCCATCGCGCCCGCTACAGCCGGGCATGACGCTGACGGTGGAACCGGGCATCTACGTGCGCCCCGCAGCGGACGTGCCCGAGTGCTACTGGAATACCGGCATCCGCATCGAAGACGATGTGCTGGTAACGGACAGCGGCTACGCCATCCTGAGCGCTGCCGCGCCCAAGAGCGTGGCCGATATTGAACACCTCATGCAGCAGCGCCCTAATCCATAAGCTGATGCAGCAACCCGAAATGCAGCAATCATGAGCACTACCCCGATTTCCAGCACCAGCGATTCCCGCAACGACGCAGCCGACCAGCCAGCGGCCGGCACGGCGAACCTCCCACCTGAGCTGACTATCCATAGCCCCGGCACGGACAAGACTGGCGCCAGCAGTAATTACGATGTCGCCATCTGCGGCGCCGGCCCCGCCGGCATGGCGCTGGCCCTGCTGCTGCACCAGCGCGGCATGGCGGCAGATCGCATCGTTTTGATCGACGCCCGCTCACTGGCGCAGGCCAGCGACGATCCCCGCTCGCTGGCACTGGCATGGGGCAGCCGCCAGATCCTCGATTCCATCCACGCATGGCCTGCCGTGGCCACGGCAATTGAACAGATCCACGTTTCGCGCCGCGGCCAGTTCGGCCGCAGCCTGATCGACCGCAGCGAACACAATCTGCCTGCGCTGGGTTATGTCACCCGCTATGGCGATATCGTCACGGCGCTGGGCGCCGCCTGCCTGCAGGCCGGCATCCCCACGCTGCGTCCGGCCCGGGTGGAGAATATCGACGAACAGGCCGACCACGTAAACGTGGTGCTGGCCGGTGCTGTGCCCGCCGTGCGCGCCGCCATCGTGGTGCAGGCCGAAGGTGGCCTGTTCAGCGATCAGGCCAGCCGCTCGCAGCGACGCGACTATCAGCAGAGCGCCGTCATCGCCCAGGTACGCGCCGACCGCCCCATTGCCGCCCGCGCCTACGAACGCTTCACGGAACAGGGCCCGCTGGCCTTGCTGCCACAGGATCAGGGCGGCGCTGCTGGCGAATACTCGCTGGTGTGGTGTTTGCGCCCAGAGGAAGCCGCACGCGTGCAGGCGCTCGAAGACAGCAGCTTCCTCGCCGAACTGGGCGCAGCCTTCGGCACCCGCCTGGGCCGCTTCGTGCACGCTACGCCGCGCCTGGCCTTCCCGCTGGGTTTGAACGCCGATCCGCGCAGCACGGCCCGCACCGTCGCCATCGGCAATGCAGCGCAGACGCTGCATCCGGTAGCAGGACAAGGTCTCAACCTCGGCCTGCGCGATGTGGCGGTACTGGCCAAGGTGCTGGCACAGGGCACCGATCCGGCCCATCTGGCGCAGTTCACCACGCTGCGCGAGCAGGACCGCCAGACCACCATGCGCATCACCGACACCATGGCGCGTATCTTCGCCAGCACTTCGCCGCTGCAAAGTTTGCTGGGGCTATCGCTGACCGCCATCGATCTGGTACCGCCAGCGCGCAATATGTTGGCCGAGTTGCTGATGTACGGTCGCCGCTAATCATCAGGAATGCCCACCCCATACAAGCCGAGAGCCTATGCGTATCCGTGACGCCGTTGCCGATGACGCCGCAGCTATCGCCGCCATCTATAACCACTACGTGCTGACCACCTCCATCAGTTTCGAGGAACAGGCCGTAACGGATAGCGAGATGCAGCAGCGCATCGCCGACATCCAGCGTGGCGGCCTGCCGTGGCTGGTGGCAGAGTTGGACGGTGTACTGGTGGGCTATGCCTACGCCACCAAATGGCGCGTCCGCCATGCCTACCGTTTTTCCGTGGAGAGTTCGGTGTATCTGGCGCCTGACCTGGCAGGCAAGGGACTGGGGACAGCGCTGTATCAGCAACTGCTGGGACGCCTGAGCGCCAGCGGCTACCACCGTGTCATTGGCGGTGTCGCGCTGCCGAATGCGGCCAGCGTGGCGCTGCACGAAAAGATGGGCTTCGAAAAGGTCGCCCAGTTCCGCGAAGTGGGCTTCAAGTTTGGCCGCTGGATCGACGTAGGCTACTGGGAAAAATCGCTTGCCTCCGCCTGCCCTACCACGCGCTAGCAAATCGACTGTGCCCAAGCGGGGCACCATCCTGTTTCCCGCCTCGTGTAGCAAACCTTCTGCATTTCCCTCTTAAACCCTCTTATTTTCTCTTCTTTCCTCTTATTTTCACTGCATTCAAGTTTGACTTTTCGTTTTCGTCCAACCCACTCTTCGTTTTCCCCAAATTCAATTTCCGTCTTTCGTTTAAGCTTAAACAAAAGCCCATACCAGCAAGCAGAGAAAATAAGAGGGAAACAGAGAAAATAAGAGCAAATAAGAGGAAACTGCAGAATGTTTACCACAGTGATCGCCCAAGTGGCCCCGGACACCCTGCTACGGCTACTCCAGCACTTGCAGCGCCAAGGCAATGCTCCCGACGTCAGCGCGGCTATCAACACCGCACTAGCATTCTGGCTCGATGAGAGTGTCAAACTTGCGACCAAACCAACAGTTGCCGGCCAGCGCGGCTACCAGTGGAAGACCGTCTTTTTACCTGAAGGCACCATCCTGCGTTCCTGGAGCTACGGCGAGCATAACTATGCCGAAGTGATTGGCGATCAGATCATTCATCAGGGCCGCTCCGTCAGCCCCAACCAGTTTGCCCGCTCATTCGCGCGCAGCATGCGCAACGCCTGGATAGACCTCTCCATCCGCCGGCCGGGCGAGCGCAATTACACCATCGCCAGCCGCCTGCGCGACGAATCACTGAAGAAGAAATAGTCCTTCCCACGCGACTAAATCTGCAACAAGCGACGCGATCCACTACACTCTGTCAGGTCACCAACCACCTAGCCGGAGTCGCATCATGAGCAAAGTTTTCGTCAACATCGGCCTCAGCCTCGATGGCTATATGGCACCGGAAGGCATGACCATGGACGACCCCAGTTACAAGAACTGGGGCGCAAAATGGGGCGCATTGATGGCCTGGCTGATCAATCAGCAATACTTCCGCGACAAGCTGCAATTCGGTCCCGGCGGTGAAACGGGCGCCGTCAACGAAATGGTGCGCCACACCTTCGAGCGCACTGGCGCCAACATACTGGGCAAACGCATGTTCGACCAGGGCGAAGTCAGCTGGCCGGAAGAAGCGCCATTCCATACCCCCGTCTATGTGCTCACCCACGAGAAACGGGAACCCTGGGTGCGCCCCGGCGGCACCACCTTTCATTTCATCAACGAGGGCCACGAACGTGCACTGGAACTGGCGCGCGCAGCAGCCGGCGAGCGCGACGTGCGGATATCGGGCGGCGCCGAAGTGATCCAGCAATATCTGAACCTGAATGCCATCGACCAACTGGAAATCGCTCTGGCTCCCGTCCTGTTTGGCGCCGGCCGGCGACTGTTTGAAAATCTGGGCGAAACAGCCTCCCAGTTCCGCATAGACTCCGTGCTCGACGGCACGCACGCCACCCATCTGCGCTACGTGCGCGCATAAAAAAACGGGGCCCTGATCGCTCGGGGCCCCGTTCTCCTGCAGCCTGCAAGCAGGCCTATGCTTTACTCGACTGCCTTCACCATATCTTCGATAACTTTCTTGGCATCGCCAAACACCATCATGGTATTGGCCTGATAGAACAACTCGTTATCCAGACCGGCATAACCGGAAGCCATGGAGCGCTTGTTGACGATGATGCTCTTGGCTTTGTAGGCTTCCAGAATCGGCATGCCGGCAATCGGCGAGCTGGGATCTTTGGCAGCCGGATTGACCACGTCGTTCGCGCCCAGAATCAGCACCACATCGGTCTGGCCGAACTCGCCGTTGATGTCTTCCATCTCGAACACCTGATCGTACGGCACTTCCGCTTCCGCCAGCAGCACGTTCATGTGGCCCGGCATACGGCCTGCCACCGGGTGGATCGCATACTTCACGTTCACGCCCTTGTGGGTCAGCTTCTCCACCAGTTCTTTCAACGCGTGCTGGGCACGTGCCACGGCCAGACCGTAGCCCGGCACAATGATCACGCTCTCCGCATTGGCCATGATGAACGAAGCGTCATCCGCCGAACCGGATTTGACGGGACGCTGTTCCTTGGCCGCACCGCTGCCTGCTTCCGCCGGTGCGCCACCGAAGCCGCCAAGAATCACATTGAAGAACGAACGGTTCATGGCCTTGCACATGATGTAGGACAGAATCGCACCGGACGAACCCACCAGCGAACCGGCGATAATCAGCATCGCGTTATTCAGCGAGAAGCCGATACCGGCAGCCGCCCAGCCCGAGTACGAGTTCAGCATCGACACCACTACCGGCATATCGGCACCGCCGATAGGGATGATGATCAGCACACCGAGCACAAAGGCGATCACCGTCATGATCAGGAACGGCAGCCAGGCCGGCGTTGCGCCGCTATCGAAGCAGAACACCAGACCCAGACCTACCATGGCCAGCGCCAGCAGCAGGTTGAGCATGTGCTGACCGGGGAAGTTAACCGGCGCGCCCTGGAACAGACGGAACTTGTATTTACCCGACAGTTTGCCGAACGCGATCACCGAACCGGAGAAGGTGATCGCACCGACGAAGGTACCGATGAACAGTTCGATGCGGTTACCGAACGGCAGCGCTTCGCCAGCCTGCGCAATGCCGAAAGCATGCGGCTCCGACACGGCGGCCACCGCGATACACACAGCGGCCAGACCGATCAGCGAGTGCATTGCCGCGACCAGTTCCGGCATCTTGGTCATCTCGACCTTTTTCGCCAGCACGGCGCCGATACCGCCGCCGGCCACCACACCAAGCGCTACCAGCGTAAAGCCGCCGGTGCTGCCATGGCCTGCTGC
>Ga0187844_10001229_pt1 | contig 19735 bp, 18 predicted proteins | sample SpaLakP09_SKY_50_FD_134517 | JGI IMG/M metagenome (GOLD analysis project Ga0187844, IMG submission 134517) | Oligotrophic lake water microbial communities from Sparkling Lake, Wisconsin, USA - SP09_SKY_50 | ecosystem: Environmental > Aquatic > Freshwater > Lake | place: USA: Sparkling Lake...
ACCGTATTCATATAGATAGCCTACTTCTTGCCAATAAATTGGCTACCTCATCATTGGGCGGTAACCTTACTTCTTGTTGGAGACGTCGCATAGCCCGGTCTAGTGCGCCTCACTGCTAATGAGGTTAACCCCTAAAGGGTTTCGGAGGTTCAAATTATTTGGGACAGAAATAGGAATGAAAATTCGATGCAATCCTAGACGACGCTCTCCATACTTTTGAAGCAGGTTCAACACTTTTTGCTAATTCGATACACGCCTTAGCGGACGATTGAGTTTATGTGATTGAAGATGTTTTATGATCTGATTTGTTGGTTTACTCGGAATTTTTCAAGTCTAATCATGTTTTGTAGAATATCATGTGATGCAGCTGAACATGGGACTCGTGACAACAATGTGGTGTAATATGAAAATGAAATATCGGACATTTAAGCAAGGCTTGTAAGGAAATTACAAATGATACATTTATTAAAAAGACTTGCTAAAAAGATTTATTGCCTTTTAGGTTTAAAGAGAAATACTTCCGAAAACTTCAACCGTGCTGGCGTGCCTGTTCAATTGCATGAGTTTGTATTAATCGGCGGATCATTTTTTGATAGTCCAGAGAAAATAATTGAATCCCTTAGAATTGCTCCTGACAATAAGTTGTTGGAGAAGGGCAATTTCTACCCATTATTCTATAATTCTAATCCTCGTACTTTGGAACTTTTGAAAATGCTAATTAAAGAGTTGCGGCCCGCGACAGTAATTGAAACAGGCATAGCAAATGGAATATCTACCAGACAAATACTATCAGCTTTTAAAGAATTTCATCTGAGTGATTCTAAACTGTATTCATTTGATATTGATTACCGGGTGGGAACTCCCGATCTTAAAAATGATCCGCAATTTAACTTTATTGTAATTGATTCACAAAATAGTTTTTTGGATGCCATGAAAGAAATTCAGACTGTTGATCTTTTTTATCATGATTCCGATCATTCTTATGATAATCAAATGCTCGAATATGAGACTGCTTGGGAGATTCTTAATCCTAAAAATGGAGTTCTCGTCAGCGACGACATTAACTGGAGCAACGCATTTCTAGATTTTTGCAAAAAGATTAATCGGACCCCACTTTTACTCTCTGATGGTGCAAAATTTGCGGGCGTAATATTTAGGGATGGTCCATGAATTGAAAAAATACTTTCATCAAAATGATTCAAAGATTTATAGAAGAACCAAATTTCCACAGATAATATTGGAGACCAACCCTTGAGAAGGATGTTAAAAAAAGCCATTGTTCAAATTTTCAATGTAGCGAGGCTGGAAATTCGTTCAATACCAACTATGGAACCTCCAATACCAACTATGGAACCTCCAATACCAACTATGGAACCTCCAATACCAACTATGGAACCCCTATTTCCTGCCGAAGCTTCCTTATTCGAAAGAGAACTAATTTTGCACGCGAGCAAATATTCCATGACCGGGATAGTCAGAATGTGGGCATTAATCCAAGCCTTTAAGCATGTTCAAGAAAACAACATCTTGGGAGATTATGTGGAGTGTGGTGTCTGGAAAGGAGGTAACTTGATTTTGTTATCCAGCCTTCAAGAATCAATCGGGGCCAATAGAACTATTTATGGATTTGATACTTTTTCTGGCATGACAACTCCTACAGATCATGACGTAGATTATCGTGGAAATCTTGCAAGTGAGATGATGCAGAGCGAGACTAAAATCGATGGGGAACATTCAATTCACTGCCTAGCTTCACTTGCATTAGTAAATTACAATTTGCAGGATAATAATGCAAAAAATATCAAATTAATAGAAGGTGATGTCGCCATAACTTTAAAGGAGTCAAAAAACTTACCTGAAAAAATTGCCATACTCAGACTGGATACGGACTGGTACGAGAGCACGAAAGTAGAACTCGAATCTCTTTATCCGCTATTAGAACCCGGTGGAGTATTGATTATTGATGATTATGGGCATTATTCTGGAGCGCGCAAAGCTGTAGATGAATACTTTAAGGGTATGGAGATATGGATGCACTACGTGGATTATACATGTCGATTAGTTATTAAAAAGTAACGATGAATTACTACAAGTAGGCAGATCTAAGACGAACAAAATTTATTGCAAAGCAATAATATTTGTGGGTTGTGAGGGACTCGAACCCCCGACCCGGTGATTAAGAGTAAGTAAGGCTAGTAGTTCTTGTTCTATATCCCTGTATTTTTGCCATGCGTTTTTTTCTTCAAGTAAAAGATCCTGAATCTCTAATTGATTTTCTAATTCTACTAATTTACAATTTTCATCAACTTTGATTTTCCAAGGTTTGTGAGATCCTGCAAAATGTAGTATGCGTGTGTGATTTTTATTGAACTCCTTGGGAATCGAGTTGTACCTTGAATCTATTTGACCGTACTCACCGCAAAAATAGTAGTTTAGAACACACTGGTCTGCCCATTCAAAACCATAATCAGTATAGTTTGGCATTATTGAAAACAAGTTTTGCAGAATTTGCTCTTGTTGCCAGAGCTGAGAATTTATAAGCAAAACACCCGAATTAAAGTACTTACCATTTGAATTAAGCATGGCCTGGTTCGACTCAGATCCAGGTTTGCCCCAATGCAATCTTGCAAAAATTGGCTCGACATTGGACTGACTGCTTCTAGCGTATTCAGAAATTTGATGCCAACCCTTAAGGAAAAGTAAATCTGTGTCAAACCAAAAGGCTTTTTTGCGAGATATTTTGGGGATTTGGAAACGAAGATATGATGTAGGCGTAATGTGATGTTGTTCTCGTGAGTTACTTGTTAAGTGTAGAGGAGTAAACTTGAGTTCTACGCCAATCAGTTTAGATTGCTGATTGATATAGAAAATCATTTTATCTGTTAGGCACTTTGGATCATAGAGAATGAAAGCTTCTTTAAACTTTTTATAATTTTTTTTAGCCGAGTAAATGCTAACCAGTAAAGGCCATGCATAATTTTCGTCAATACCAAAGCAATATATGGGTTCTTCCATCTGATTTCTATTTTTAACACGTTTCGAGAGCCGGATTAGCTGACGAATTACCCAATATTCACTTAAGTCGAAATTTACCTTAAAAATTTGTCTACCCTTTAACCATGTCATCAATCAGATCATCTATAGAGAAAGTGGGTTCCCATCCCAGCAATTTTCTAGCCTTGCTTGCGTCGCCAAGCAGGAAAGAAACTTCAGTAGGCCGAAAATATCTAGGATCTATTTTGATTACTGTCTGACCAGTTGCGCTCTTTCCGACTTCATTAACCCCCATACCGTCCCAAAATATCGGCATACCTACTTTTTCGAAGACTTTTTCTGCGAATTTACGAACTGAGATGGCTTGGCCAGTTGCTAAGACGAAATCATCAGGTTCGGAGTGTTGGAGTATGCGCCACATGCCCTCGACATAATCTTTTGCATGCCCCCAGTCGCGTATGGCATCTAAATTACCCAAAAAGAGCACGGGTTGTTCTCTACTAACGATTCTTTTTGCTGCACTCACAATTTTTCTTGTTACGAACGTTTCTCCACGTCTAGGACTTTCATGATTAAACGAAATTCCAGAGGAAGCAAAAATTCCGTATGCCTCTCGATAATTAACTGTTATCCAATGGGCGTACAGTTTTGCTGCACCATATGGACTACGAGGATAGAATCGAGAGAGCTCATTTAAGGGTTCGTTTCCTTCGACCAAACCAAACATTTCAGATGTTGATGCCTGATAAAATCTAGTCTTCTTTTCTAAGCCAAGTAAGCGAATTGCCTCGAGTAAACGCAAAACGCCAATTCCATCCGCATTGGAAGTATATTCCGCGGTTTCAAAAGATACTTGTACGTGGGATTGTGCGGCTAAATTATAAACTTCGTCTGGTTGTACTTCTGCGACAATGCGAATTAGATTCGTAGAATCAGCCATATCGCCAAAATGAAGATGGAACCGATTATTTGAATCATGTGGATCTTGATAGATATGATCCAACCTCTGAGTGTTAAAGCTTGAAGAGCGCCGTTTTATGCCGTGTACTTCATAACCTTTTTCCAAGAGCAACTCTGCAAGATATGAACCATCTTGCCCTGTTACGCCGGTAATTAAAGCTCGCTTATTGGCCACGGACCTCTCCTCTTTCAAGTGCAGACTTGTACCAAGCATATGTGTTTTGTAGTCCATCTTCGAGATCAATTTTATGTTTCCAACCAAAAGAATTTATTTTACTAACGTCCAATACTTTACGGGGAGTTCCACTAGGCTTGGAAATGTCGAAGACTATATTTCCATCGAACCCCACAATTCTTGCAATTAGCTTTGCGAACTCGCTAATCTCAATGTCTTGGCCAGTGCCGACATTTATCAACTCACCCCCAGCCTCTTGTCCCAACATATACCAACATGCATCAGCCAAATCATCAACGTGCATAAACTCTCGTTTCGGAGTTCCAGAGCCCCAAACAACTACCTCATCAGACTGGGCTACTTTGGCTTCATGAAACTTTCGTAAGAGTGCAGCTGGCACGTGACTTACTTGAGGATCAAAGTTATCATTTGGGCCATACAAATTTGCTGGCATAAGAGAAAAATAATTTAGTTTTTGTTCCTCATAAATACTGCGACATAATTTGATTCCAGCAATTTTTGCAATTGCATATCCCTCATTTGTCGGCTCTAACTGGCCTTTTAAAAGTGATTCTTCAGAAATTGGCTGATCGGCAAATTTTGGGTAGATGCAAGATGAACCGAGAAAAAGCAAATTATGAATTTTTATAAGGGATGCTGCTTCGATGACAGAATTTTGTATTTTTAAATTTTCGAGTAAAAAATCTTTCTGATGATTAGAATTAGCTTCGATTCCCCCGACTTTCGCTGCTGCAAGGATTATCGCACCGGGTTTTTCCTTATTTAAAAATTCGTATGTGCTTTTGAAGTCCTCCAAATTAACTTCATGACGTGTTGCAGTCAGTATTTTGTACTTTTCTGGTATCGATCGTAATAGGGCTGAACCAACAGTTCCTTTATGACCTGCAACAAAAACCTTAATCAGCGCGCCTCCTTGTATTCAATTTATGCTCTATTGCATCTATGACTTCAGGCAAGGGAATTAGATGGTTCGGAGGGTTTCCAATATTGTACCTGTCCGAGGCTGCATGAATTGCTAGTGCATTAGCAAGCGCAAGTGATATCTCGCCAGATTTTTCTCCATCGTAAATAACTTTTAAGGGATATCTGGATAATTGCTCGACTAGACCAGATTGAGAGGTAGCCACAACTATCTTTTTTTCTTCCATAACAATCGGAATGTTCCCAGATTGACTTGCTTCTGAATAGGGGAAAAATACTATGTTTGCGTTTGCAATAATCTCCATAAATTCAGTATTTGATAACCACCTATTAATGAAAATAGTTTTGGATTTGCCAGTGTCTTGAATTAATCCCTCACCCGCTATGACAAACAAGGCACTAGATTGATACTCATGAGCGAGATTGAGGAATGCTTCGCTATCTTTGTATTTGCGCTGTCTTCCAATCAATAGAACTATTGGGAGTTCATGGGATTTCATAATTTGAATTAACGTCTTTACATCAGAACCTACGGGACCAGCTAATTGAAGTTTTCTTGGAAGGCCTGCAACTAAAATCTCTCTCGAAGTTTTGGACCGAAGTTCTGAAGCAATATGCTGAGAAAATGCAACCACAATGTCTGACATCTTAAGACGGAATAATGTTGAATTCAAGGTTGGCCATTTTTCACCAGCGTGCGATTTCAGGTCGTGTATACAAGTGACAACTATTTGCTTCTTTACTCTCAAAATTCGATAGTAAATCCAATCAAATGGACTTGGCATTAAAAAAATACTTATATTGGCTTTTGTAGGAGAGAACACCTTAATCAAGTTGATTACGCCACCAAATAGAAGTTTAGGATTCAGTAATTCCGTAAAATTTCTTGGGGAGAATAATTGAATCACCTTATGACTACCACTCAGGTCCAAATCCTCCGAATTGAGTGATGAACTAAGCCAGATCTCATATGATCGATCTTGGAAATCTAGATGTGTCAAAACACCCTCTAATAATGATAAACCGCCACCTTTTTTTCCAAGATAGATTATTCTAATTGAATGGGCGGTCACTCCAGCAGTCTACAATCCAAGACTAATAAATCGAATTGTTGATATGATAACTTTTGTTAGGCTCGCTCCTTACACGGAAGCGAGTGGTCATTTTAATACCCTCTTACGAAATCAACTAGATGGATGCTCCACGGCAGGAATCGAAATTCGATTTGAAGACCTCAGCCCCTATCCTCACGATGTTCAAATTGAAGTGTTGCTTTCTAAAGTTGATGTAACTAAGACTAGACATGTTTACTTTGAATGGCTCCACGACATCTCAAACATAGAAGAATTGGACAGGGGACTTCTTTCAAAAGGATTAACTTGGTCCGTTACCGCAAGCATAAGTGAACTTTGGAACACCGACAAAAGAGAATCTCGCGTTTTTAAGATGCTTAGCCAGTTAAACGATTGCAAATCGCTTCTGACTGTTTTCGTCTTTGATGAGTTGTTAATAAATGATTTAAATTTTAATAAATTATTTTTTACCCCCATTCCCCACTATGAAAGCTTGGAATTAGACACAATTAAGAGAGCCTGCTGTTCAAGATCAACTTCGTCGAAGGTCACGATTGGAATAGTTGGTCAGTTGTATGGATATCGGGGTGTAAATAATTTAATTTCAATCGTCTCAAAGAATAGAAATCTAGGAATTTTCTTATGGGGACAAGCAAAATGGGAATCTGTTGATCCTTTTAAAAGATTTATTCTCTTCCGACTTATTCAGAAGAAGCGAAAATATATTTTGGATAAGCACCTTACAAATGACGCAGAACTAAATCATGCCTTTACGCACCTCGATGCCATATACTTAGACGGAGCAAGTTATCCAAACCCCAGTGGGATTGCGGTGCGCGCAAGAAATTTAGGCGTTCCGATTCTACTTGAAGAAGGTAAAAGTTACTTAAAGGCAAAGTCCACGATAGATACAGGAATTGTTATCGGGCGTTATAGCAGAATGTCAGAAAGAAAGATCATAGACTCTATTAGATATGGGAAGTCATTTAATTCAACTCAAAACATAAGTAAGGTTGATCAACAGAATACATTCTTAAAGGTGTGGAGTGAGGCTCTTGCTTAAATCTCAAACAGCAATCCTTTTAATTTTTTTTAATCGTCCAGATTTAGCAGTGATTTCTTTAAATAATTTAAAGGGGTCAAATAGGAATGTTTATATTTCTATAGATGGCCCAAGAAACAGCTCAGATAAAGTGTATGTTCAAGAATGCATCGCTCTAGCTAAAACTTTCGCAAAAGAGCATTCAAGAGTGGATGCCGTGAAACTCTCTATTCATAAATCTAATCTTGGATGTAAGGAAGCCGTTAGATCAGCCATTGATTGGGCTTTTGAAAGTGAAGAAAGATTAATCATTCTTGAAGACGATATTTCGTTCCAGGATGAATTCTTGAAGACAATGGATAATTGGCTGGAAAAGTTCGATGACTCAAAGGAAATTTTCCACTTGAATGGTTACAATCCTCTACCAAAAAATCTTGAGGTTAGTTTCAGTTATTTGTGTAGGTACACCCACGTGTGGGGCTGGGCGACTTGGCGAGATCGCTGGGATTTCTACGACAGAGAATTAGAAACATGGGAAGGAGGCGACCTTCGATTGCTTCCAGGCCTAATAGGTCAGGACTTATCCGATGATTTCTGTGATTACTGGGATCGACAATTACTTGCTTGCTCTGAAGGACTAGACACTTGGGATGTTCAATGGCTCTATTCCCAATGGCGATATGGTGGCTTTTCTCTGACTCCTGGAAGTCGTTTGACTGGAAACCTTGGATTTGACTCAAGAGCAACACACACAAAACAAAGTGGCCACAGTATGCGAGAGAGGCAACCAACTTCAAACTATGGACTTTTTTTAAATCCTGAAGTACCGACTTTTGAATTGGATCTTAATCGAAAGCATGACTTAATCGAATATGGCATCGCCCATAGGCATGAATTCCTAGGATCGCCTTATTGGAGACTTAAAATATTTCTTACTCGAAAATACCTTTCCCTACTAACCAACAAGCCAATCCACCTAATCACGTCAAAATTGTTGGGAATTTACCCAAAACCAAGATTTAGCTTAAATGGAATTCTAAGGCATCCGATTAGAGTTTATAAATTTCTTAATTGGCGAGTATTTCGAAGATAACGGTAATGAATTACATCTGGTGACGAAGGTAGAGATATTGCCGTAGTGTCATTGAATTTGGGATAACGGCATGAGTTGGCTTCCGTAACGAGCTAGATTTGTCAGATAGAAAAAAATTAGAGAGAGCTACAGTGATTTGCTTTCTATAAAGTTCATGTTTAAAAGGTAATACTTTGACCAGGTTTTCGCTCAAGGCCTTGAAATCAACCTCCGGCAGTGATTTGAATTTATCTTCAACCAAAATTCCTGTCACCCCATTTTCAATGTATTCGTTAAGAGTAGGAGATGCCAGTCCTACTACGGGAATACCCCGTGACATAGCCTCAAGGCTTGAAAGACCAATACCCTCCCAACGTCTTGGGGCTACAAATACACTTGCCTTTTCTAGAATAGCTAAGTACTGATCATGATTAAGCCAGTTGTTATCTAATACCTTTATTCTGTCATTTAAAAATAAATAGGACGGGTCTAGTGAATTTTGTCCTGGGTCTAAATGTTTTCTTATGGTGTATGTTGGATTCATGTTCTTGAACCACCGTAACACATCTTGAATGGAAACATGGACCGGAGTTCGCTCCCAAAAAAATATATCAAAATCTTGGTTAAATGACTTAGTTTTTGGCTCGGGCCAGTATTGAACAAAGTGGCTTCTCGCACCACTTAACTCTATAAATTGGTGTAGGTTTGGAGAGAATGATAGGAACTGAATTTTCTTACCTACTCGAAAGTATCCAGAGTTTCGTGTGAGTGATTCATCCAACATAGGAATAACCAAACTCAATTTATCTGCTTCAACAGCAGTGGGAATGCAATTATCCGCTTGAAAAAGAATTAGCCGATCAAACTCTCGTGCTACTTCCAGACTAAATGAATCCCGCACTATGCGGACAAGCTTGTGCCCAAGTCCCTCTATTTCTCTTCTGAAAAACTCCGAGGAGTTTGTCTTTTGATGATACGGGTGCTCTACATAGGCAATTCTCATAGCAAGAAATTCCTCCAAATTTGAATTGCTTCATACTGCAGATTGAGGCCAAGAGTTTTTCGGTTTTGGTGGGCGTGTGAGGTATTTAGACCATTTACTGGAGATTCTAGGGAAATTAAAAGATTATATCTTGCTGCATCCATTGACATTGAAGTATCTGGTGAAACACAAAGCAGTTTTCCAAGATACATGGCACGTCTTGTGAATGCCGAACCTCTGAATTGATAAGTTGCTTGATCGTAAGGTGCCAGAACTGCAAAGGCAGAACTCAATATCTCATACTGACTTCTTTCATCAATATAACTTGGAAGAATTTGCACGTTCTTTAATTTAGATAATACTTCTAAGGCTTTGTTGTATCCTAGCCATTCCCTACTTGCTGCTTGAATCACAAAATGTGCAAGCGGATTTACCTGGGATATAAGATTAATCCAAGTCGGAAGAGTTTCGAACCCTTTATCCTTTCTAGCGGCACCAAGGGCGACATACAAATCACTCTTACTATTAATTTGCTCGTGATTAAACCTGATATCAATGGGGGGGTAAGGGACAAATTCAATTTTGATTCCAAATTCACGTGATAGAAATTCTGAATAACTAAGAGTTTCTGCTGAAATCTTGTCTTCATATCTAACTGAAGTTAAGATCCTTTTCTTTAACTGATTTATAAAAATCGAATTTTTCTCAAGTAAGATCGAATCACGTGTGCAAATAAATCTTGACTTGATTGCAAAATTTGATCTAGCAATATTTCGAATTTTCTGAAGAATGAATAAGGAAATGGGATCATCATTTGGGTTAAAAACTGTAAGATCATAGCGGTGCGCAAGTTTTATTGCTTTGAAAGCATTGGCTGAAGCAATCAACGTCAATTTGAATAAGGTACCAATTTTGTAAACAGATTTATACTTTGATTTACTCTCCTTTATTGCAAATCCTCTATCGAATGCTATTGATTCCTCATCAAGAAAATTCTTTATAAACCAATCAACATCACCATTGTGACTATTTCTTTCCAATACTTTGATTGGGTCAACCAGTAAAAAGTACTTTAACTTGTCCATTTTGCACAGTTTCTAGTTAGTGAGCAATTGAAAAAACTCATCATAGAGATAACACTAATCTCTCTAACTCAACTTAGAGGTCATGACCATTTTGTCCCGCAATTCCCGTTACAAGCGTTTTTTAGACAATTTCTTCCCATACTTTGTGATTTAGATTCGGTCAAAACGCGTTGGAATTGGAAATGACAAGGAAATTTCTGGAATAAGCGAACAATTAGGGTTATCAAATTCTGCACCTGGGAGTGGTTCGAGCAATGTTGTTTTGTATCTTGAGCGATTCAGATAGGTAACTTCAATGACGTCTGGTACAGCTAAACTTCCAATAATTGCAAGAGGAACATAGTTGTTTGCATGCAAATGTACCGGGGCGTGTGTTGAGTGAATCTTTCGTAAGACAGAAACGGTTTTTATGAAATAGTCCAGGTTGATTAACTGGTGAAGTCCATGAAACTCAATAACTATTTGTTTGAAAGCCCCAAGGGAAGTAGTCCCTTCTAAGACTTCCCATTCACTGCCTTCAATGTCCATTTTTAGTAACAGATCTCCTGCAGGCTTTAATCTGAGGATCGCTTCTTCTAGTGTGACTACGCTCTCTTTAACATATCCAATTTCTTCTTTATGAAAAACTCCGTTACGGACGGATTGGGGGAGACCGCTCACTGTGTGATCATAGAGGTGCACTTTTGCAATGATCTTAGATAGCTCGGCATCGAGTGTTACATCGTTACCTACTCCTAGAGATATGAGAGCATCATTTTCACTTAAATCATGCAACATTACATATCCGCCATCGAATTTATTACCAAAACGAGAAAACTCTACGATTGGGCCAATAACCCTCTCTACTCTTAAACTTTTTGATATCTCCACAATTCTGCGTTGATAATCGTAATTTAAAGTTTGGGATCTAGCATCGTAGGAAACTTCAGTTTTTACACCTGGGGTCACATTTGCTAAGAAGGCGAGTTTCGAAACAATCCGATTTAAAGGGCCAATATTCCTTAATAGAAGACTTAGCCACCTGGAGTAAAACTTCATCTTGCACACCCCCACAATTTTTAAGGGCTCAGTCCCCAACTCTATTGTGATTGATCATCTTGAGGAAGTCTACACAGCACCTAAAATATTTTGAATGGTCAAACGCCTAAACATCAATGAAAATTGGTATGGTTTTGAGATGAAAATAGTGGTCACTGGAGGTGCAGGGTTTTTAGGATCTCACCTGTCAAGGTCACTAATTGCCTTAGGACACGAGGTCCTTGCTGTTGATAATTTCTATACTGGAAATGAAAGAAATGTAAAAGACCTGCTTGATTACAAATCTTTTAAGCTGGTGGAACATGACGTGATAGAACCATTTACATTTGACTGTGATGGAATTTTTAATCTGGCATGTCCTGCGAGCCCGATCCAATATCAAAGGAATCCGATTTATACGACCAGGACAAATTTTCTTGGGGCATACAATTCGCTTGATCTTGCTCACAAAAATTCAGCACGCATTCTTCAAGCTTCCACATCTGAAATCTATGGAGACCCACTACATAGCCCGCAAAGTGAAAAATATTGGGGCAACGTAAATTCCATTGGAATAAGGGCTTGCTATGACGAGGGCAAAAGAGTTGCTGAAACTCTCTTCTACGATTACCACCGCAAGTATGGTCTGGATATACGCGTCGCTCGAATTTTCAACACCTACGGTCCACTAATGAATATAAACGATGGACGGGTTGTAAGTAATTTTATTGTTCAAGCTCTCCAGTCAAAAGACATCACAGTTTATGGTGATGGAAATCAAACTCGTAGTTTTTGCTATGTAGATGACTTGGTCGGTGGTTTGTTAAAACTATTCTTTGCAGAAGATATTCACGAACCAATTAATTTAGGAAATCCAACTCCAATAACTATGTTAGGGCTAGCACAAGAGATTTTATCCCTTACGGATAGTCAAAGTGAAATTACTTTTACTTCGATCCCTCTTGATGACCCAAAACTCAGGGAACCAGATGTATCGCAGGCTGGAGCGCTATTGAATTGGAAACCAAGTACACCGTTAGTTACAGGATTAACAAAGACAATAAAATATTTCAAAGGAGTTTTGAGGGCGGGCCATGACTAAATATATTTCAAATGCTCAGAATTTTGAAGATATCTATTTATTTCGCGCATACTCACAAATCAAAAGTATGTTCGGTAGTCAAGTTAATTCATTGGAAATTATTGTGGACATCGGCGCCTAGGAACCAGTCGCGGACAGTATCTCTTGCTTATTCATTGAAATGGGCTGGAAAGCTATCTTGATTGAACCGCAGGCGCATTATCATCAAAAATTGCTTGATCATTATAAAAAAATCTTGGCATCATAGTCATACATGCTGCTGTTTCGCACCAACGGGGGACCTCATCTTTGTTTGTCCCGCAGGTAACTACCGGCTGGGGATCTCTATCAGAAAAACATGCTATGCAAATGCAAGAAAGTATGGAAACACAGCTTGTGAATGTAATTACGCTCGATTCAATTCATCTTAATATCGGATTAAATTATTTTATTTTGAAGATTGATGCGGAAGAGTCTGAGAAGGAGATTTTAGAAGGTTTGTTGTCCCATGAAATTGGACCCATGATAATTTGCATCGAGGGCCAAAATAACGAAGTAAAACTCGCGCTCGCATCTTATAGTTATAAACTTTTCTTTTTTGATGGCATCAATCGTTATTTTGTAAGGACCTCATTTTATGAAGCCGTAAAGAGTTTAATCCAATAAACCTCCTCGAAGACAGTTCTTTTATTCTCGGAGTCGGAACTTGGCTATAAATACACAGTATAAGTTAAAAAATCTTAGGTCTCTGCAAATCCGATTTAAAATGTGTTGTACTTCAACCATATAGACAAAAGACCTTTCTTAAGGAAGCCATTTCAGAATAATCTCATCTCGACAACCTTCAAACCTCTCTTTTGGACTATTTTGTGAATAAACACAAGTTATATATTCTCCTGACTTATCACCCTTCGCTTCGTAAAGATCTGTTATACCCTTCTCTGACCACACTTTAAATGTAGATGTGTTTGTCGAATTCACAGGGAATTCTGGACTCAATTCGAGAATTAGCGAGTTTTTCAATCCCTTAAAATTCATAAAGATCGCAAATGAAAAAATTGATTCGTAATCCCAGTCACTTTGGGCGATAAAAGCTATAGGAAGCGAAGTGTCCCCCATCCCAGAACTTTTAATAGCCCTTAAACCCTTTTGAAAATGTTCAGTTGCTAAAACTTTTCTATGAACACTAGATATTCCTGATGGCAATTCATAAGAAATTATAGCTAAACAGGTAATTAACACGGCAGCTGTCGAGACAAACCGACTTCTGTTTGTCATGGCAAACAACATAGAAAGTATGTATACTCCCAAGAAAAGACTTATAGCAGTATTAGTGGCGTATCTGTCTCTAATATCGCCCCGATAGACAATCCAATCTGATAGAAAAATTAAAGACGGAATCAGAGTCAGCGACTTTAAATGAACATTCAAATTAGCTTTATTCCGATGCACCAAAAAAAGAGTCATTAGGTGAATCAAAATAATTGCAAAACCATATTTATTTGAGAATACTTTTAAAAGAGTCATGAATACAAAAGCTAATCCTACTTCATTTCCATAGACATCAGTGCCTCTGTTTTGTGAAACATAAATAATCTGAATTACAAAAAATAGCGTTAAAGAAATTAAGAATAGATTTAACTTAATATCAAGTTTAGATAATCTAAAACCCACATAGAAAAAAACTATTTGAATAAGAAGTAGTGTAATTGCATAATTCTCTTTGACTCCTGCTAGTAAAAAGGAATTAATGATTAGTAAGACTTTATCTAATGTACTTTTCTTCTCAAGAATCGTTCTCTTTATCATCAAGTTAATCACGATGAACAAGAACAGAGGTCCAATCAATTCTGAAGTTCCTAGGGTCACAAAATTCGAAATTATCTGTGACACAGTAAATATACTGAAGCAAAAAACTGCGATTGTTATTTTCTCTATCACCAGTGTCTCTGTAGCGGTAAATGACATGCGGAGAGTTACCAATAAATGATAAAAAGCAATGCTAGTCAAGCACAGAATTAGAAAATTCAATCCAAAATAGAGCGAGGCACTCGTCCCAAAGAAAAATACGCGCAGTGCGTACAAAAGACTCAAAGTAGGATTTAGACGACCATCATCTGGGAAATAATTTACATGACATAGTTTTAACAATGACCGTAATCTTTCAACCGTATCCAAGTTTTTTGTTTGTTCAAAAGCATTGATCATTACGTGGTCATCTAGCATCCAAAATTGTCCATTAAGAATATTCTGATAGGCAAGATAGATGGGTATAAGAATTAATCCAATAGCATAAAAGTGCTTATTTCCACTTAAAATCTTTAACTTTCGGATCCAATTAGAATTTATGTTTTTCATGTGGAAGCGATCTCTCTTTTGATGGATTCTTCCAAGGTAACCACCGCTGTCCAACCAAACCGAGACTTAGCAGATCTGGGATCTCCCGTGGAATTTAGAATCTCTAACTCACTCAAATTTTCTCTCTCCGAATGCAATTTCCTGGAAAGGATGTTTTCGCACTTTTCAATTAGGGATGAAAGATTAATCCCAACTCCTGTGCATGCATTAATAATTTCAATTCCAGTTTTTTGATTTTTTGAAAAAAATGTAACCAATCGAGCGACGTCTTTAACGTCGATATAGTCTCGGACGGGTGCTTGGTTGTTAGGTCCAGTTCGAAGTATAAATTGATCGTCATTTGTAATGCATTTCAGAATTCTAGTGACAACGCTCTCTGAGGGTATCCCCAAAGTATTGCGTCCAATTATATTGAAAGGTCTAATGATAATCACAGACGAGTCTCGGTAAAGTTTTTGTTCCTTTAGATGGTTCTCAAATAGTAGTTTAGTTAGACCATAGACAGATTTTGGGTATGTGGGGTTTAATTCTGATAATCTATGTTCCGACTCCTCATAAACAGCTGCACTAGAGACAAATACAAAGTTCCTGCAACCTGCTTCATGCGCGGACTGAAACAATGAAATTGATTTTTCAATATTATTGTACATGAACTCATCTCCATTCAGATTTGAGTCAGTTACTGTTTTTAAGGCCGCACAATGAATCACGCCGAATTTTTTATTCTTCGGAAACTTTAAGTGATTTGTGAAATCTGCGAACTCTGATTTGACTGTTTGCCACTTAGGTAAATATAGAGGAACTTTTCTATCTATTCCAATAACTTCAAACCCTAAATTACTCATTTGGGTACAAACTTCTGTTCCGAGAAATCCAGAAGATCCAGTTACGATCCATACCCTTGGCATGGGGACTCCGTCCTCATTTAAAAGACTTCTGTGGAGGAGCATACTTGACTTCATTCGATCAATTTCTTCTTGGGCTTGAACATATTTCAAGAATTTATCTATAAGCTGTCCAAACAGCTAATTTGTTAGTCCAAAAGTATTTGACAGAAATCATTCGCAAAAGAATTCGACTTGAAGATTAGACCTCCTCTTTTATGAAATACTTCGTAGATGCAAGATGAAGTTCGATAATCCTCCCAATGTAAGCACCCAAAATTGCTAGAATGGTAAATGTTCCCGAAAATAGCACGAGCATTGTTCCTAGTATTGAAGCCCAACCGAGAACGGCATTTCTTGTCAAGAGAGCAACCAGGACGTAACCAAAAACGATTATGGCGAAAAAGATTGAAAGGCCCGCTAAATAAAAGGACGCATGCAGTAACCGACTACTTGTTGTGACTATTGATTTTTGAGCTAATAAACTCATTTTTTTGAAAGAGTACTTTGACTTCCCGGCTGCACGTGGGTCAACTTCATAGTCGACAATATGCTGACTAATTCCAAGTTGGGGGAGAAGGAAACGGATTACATTTCCTTGACTAAGGTTTGGAATTATGCGGTCTACTATTTCTTTTGACATTAGACGAAAATCAGACACGTTAAAATTAATTTCATACCCTGCAATCCTCTTTAAGGCAAAATAGAAAATTCGTGAGAGCCATGCTTTCGCTCTGCGGTCTCGCCTTTTTACCTGCCGCATAGCAATAACCGAATATTCATTTCTCATTTCCCACATTATCTTAATATAGCGAACGGGATGCTGCAGATCGGCATCCATTGTTAACACAAACTTTGAATCACTTTTTCGAATGCCTGCTTCCAAGGCACACATTTGGCCATAATTCCTATCAAATCTAATTCCAACCACTTTAACTGAAGAAATTTTGACCTGTTCCTTAATCGCAATCCAAGTCTCATCAACTGAACCATCGTCTACAAAAATAATGTTTATCTTCGCATCAATTGCATTGAGAACAGGAGTTGCTTGCATCATAAATAATGGTATGGACTCGCTCTCGTTAAAACATGGGATTACTAAGGTTAGATCTACATCATTCACATCGACATCATAGCGCCACCACCTTGTCTTAGGGGGCATATCTCACTTCAGCGATAAATTGTACTTCTGAGAAGAATCTGTCTTTACTTTGAATTCTATTTTGGGGAATTCTCAAAGCTACACAGTCTTTATGAAAGCCCGCAAATTTGTTTCGATGTCTAATTATTGGAAAGTTAGCCTAAGATTGCGTTCTTAGGGAATAATATGTGATTGTGTCGATTGAGAGTTTGGAATTCCACATTGCAATTCCTTTTGGGGGCTCTGAGAATTACCTCCATCAGACTTTGGAAAGCGTCATGGGTCAAACCTATGGTCGGTGGAAACTTTTTGTTATTGGAGATGGCATCTCCCCAGATCGATTTGATCTAATTTCTTTAAACTACAATGATTCTAGAATTGAGTTTTATACTTTTCCTAACAAGCAGGGGATAGGCAAGATGTTCAATCATTGCTTAGAGAAACTTGATTCGGATTGGAATTTGATCCTTGGAGCAGATGATTTGCTCTCTCCCCAATTCTTAGAAAATCTAATTGAGGCCGTCAGAATTTATCCTGACGTAGGTTTTATTCAACCTCGAACTCAAGTTATTGATAGTGCTGGCCAGATTCAAGTGCCATTAGATGACTTTATAAAGTCTTTGATTAGACATCGGTGGAATGCCCACGAATATAGTTCAAGAAGTGCAATATACTCGCTTGCATTAGGCAATTGGTTATATTTCCCCTCAATTGTATGGTCTAGAGAATCTTTGCAGAATAAAACTTTCAACGTCAATTTTGAAATAGCACTGGACCTCGAGCTTATTCTAAGGATCTTAAATGATGGTGGTACCGTTTTGTACTGGCCAAAATCGCTTTTTTTCTACCGACGTCATTCGGCCTCTATCTCAATGGACCCGAGTAAGTATTTTCGTCGAGTTTCGGAGGAAATTGAGTTATACAATGCATTATCCTCTGAATTGTTTAAAAAAAGGCAATTCTTGGGTGGTCTGATTTCAAAATTACGTTTGACCAGTAGGCTAAACTTGGTTTTGAAAATTACAACCTTCAAGCAAGTAAATCGTAAGTCTTTATTCAAACTATTGATGAAACTGTAGAGGTCAACCACTAATGAAAGTTCTTATAACTGGTGTTGCAGGATTTATGGGATCACACTTAGCCGATGCATTTCTAGAAAAAGGTCATGAGGTAGTTGGTATTGATAATCTGATTGGTGGTTATGCAAAGAATATTCCGTCCAGAGTTACGTTTCACGAACTAGATCTTGTCAATCTTGATCTATTACATAGGCCATTCGAGGGGGTAGAATTAGTTGTTCATACAGCATGCACCGCCTATGAAGGCTTATCTGTGTTTAGCCCCGCGTTAGTTGTTCAAAATACAATGCAAATCACAACAACGGTTATGAGTGCGGCTGTTAAAGCTGGGGTTAAAAAAGTAGTTCACATGTCATCAATGGCACGATATGGAACTCAAGATGTTGTTCCCTTCACAGAGAACTTGAATCCCAGACCTCAGGATCCGTATGGAATAGCTAAGTATGCTTCAGAGTTGATCATTAAGAACATTTCCGATACCCACGGCCTAAAATATGTCATTTTAGTTCCACACAACATTATTGGACCTCGGCAAAAATTTGATGATCCATTCAGAAATGTTGCCTCGATTATGGCAAATCGGATATTGCAGGGCAAGCAACCCATTATTTATGGTGATGGTAACCAAAAAAGATGCTTCTCGTTTATGCAGGATGTGATTGATCCGCTTATGCTTGCTTGTGAGAGTCAGGTTGTTGACGGAATGACGGTAAATGTCGGACCTGATGAGGAGTTCATTACAATAAATGATCTGGCCCAAAGAATTGCTAAACTCCTAGATTTTAAACTCAGTCCGATCTACTTGCCAGAAAGGCCACAGGAAGTCAAAGACGCTAATTGTTCAGCAAATCTCGCCAGAGATTTACTGGGTTATAAGACATCTACTTCACTCGATGAAGGTTTAACCCAATTGGTGGAATGGATAAAGAACCAAGGAGCTCGGCCTTTTGATTACCACTTGCCCATCGAGTTCATAACAGAAAAAACCCCAAAAACATGGACAGAAAAATTGCTTTAGGTCTTCAATGCAATTTGTAATAGACCATCAAGTTTATCTACTGATTAATTGTTTGAATTCTTACTCCGTTTAGTCCAACCCTGCAACACCACTTGACCTTGTTTGATGAAAAGCAACAATTCAATACTCACCATCATTTGTTGATGGATCAATAAACTCAATGTCTGCGCCATTCAATCCACCAAGAATTTCTGCCTTAAACCATGAGTCTGATGAATGATCAGTGTCAGCAATTGTAATTTTTCAATTAAAGCAATAGCTTTTCCAACTTGTGATGGGTGATCAGCGGTTAACCATTGAATGAAGAATGGGAGCTCACGAGAATCGGTAATTCCAATAACTCCGTCTTGCTTCCACTTAAGATCGCTACCATCTGGGCGTGTGTGGTGACCTTCGATTGCCTGCGTCCAAACTTTTCTTCGACCTTTGAAATATCTTTAGTTGCAAAATCCAAGTGAGCTAGCCTCCGCCTTCTTGCTAATGGCTTTGCCCCAAGGTATTTGTTCTGTTGCCGAGTGACCAAGTGGGCATACAACTTCGATGTACTGACCGTTTTGAATAGGTAGCGTGAAGTTGTGTGTGCCTAAAGCAATACCGATGCAAATGCTTTCCTGGTCAGGCCAAGTAGAAGGATTTGTGTTTTGCCTATAAGTTAGCCTAAATTACTTGTGTTTAGATCAACTGATTACCCTATAAACTGTCTCTGTACAAGGAGACGTCGCATAGCCCGGTCTAGTGCGCCTCACTGCTAATGAGGTTAACCCCTAAAGGGTTTCGGAGGTTCAAATCCTCTCGTCTCCGCCAAGTTAGAATGAATTAAAATTACTACAAG
>Ga0187844_10001232_pt1 | contig 19698 bp, 14 predicted proteins | sample SpaLakP09_SKY_50_FD_134517 | JGI IMG/M metagenome (GOLD analysis project Ga0187844, IMG submission 134517) | Oligotrophic lake water microbial communities from Sparkling Lake, Wisconsin, USA - SP09_SKY_50 | ecosystem: Environmental > Aquatic > Freshwater > Lake | place: USA: Sparkling Lake...
CCAACAGCATCAGCTACACGCTCTACACCAGCGGCACCACGGGCAAGCCGAAAGGCGTGCAGCGCGACGTGGGCGGCTACGCGGTGGCGCTGGCTGCCAGCATGGACTGGATCTTCGGCGGCAAGCCCGGCGAGACCTACTTTTCCACCAGCGACATCGGCTGGGTCGTGGGCCACAGCTACATCGTCTACGGGCCGTTGATCGCCGGCATGGCGACGCTGATGTACGAGGGCACGCCCGTGAACCCAGACGCGGCCGTGCTGTGGAGCCTGGTCGAGAAGTACAAGGTCACGGTGATGTTCAGCGCGCCCACCGCCGTGCGCGTGCTCAAGAAACATGACGCTGCGCTGCTGAAGCGCCATGACCTGTCGAGCCTGCGTGCGCTGTTCCTTGCTGGTGAACCGCTGGACGAGCCCACCGCGCGCTGGATCTCCGACGGCCTGGGTGTGCCCATCATCGACAACTACTGGCAGACCGAGACCGGCTGGCCGCTGCTGACGGTGGCTCGCCACATCCCCGGCGTGCAGGCGCTGTCGACGCGCTTTGGCTCGCCCGGCGTGCCCATGTACGGCTACGACGTCAAGCTGCTCGACGAGAACACCGGCGCGGAACTGACCGAGCCCAACCAGAAGGGCGTGCTCGTCATCGAGTACCCACTGCCGCCGGGCACGCTGCAGACCGTGTGGGGCGACGATGCCCGCTTCGTCAACACCTATTGGCAGAGCGTGCCGGGCCGTCAGGTGTACTCGACCTTCGACTGGGGCGTGCGCGACGCGGACGGCTACACCTTCATCCTCGGCCGCACTGACGACGTCATCAACGTGGCCGGCCACCGCCTGGGCACGCGGGAGATCGAGGAGTGCATCTCCGGCCACGCGGCCGTGGCCGAGGTCGCGGTGGTGGGCGTCGCCGATCAGTTGAAGGGCCAGGTCGCCATCGCGTTCGTCGTGCTGCGCGACCCAGGTCAGGCTGCGCCCACGCTGGAAGCTGCGGTCATGAAGCATGTGGACTCGCAACTGGGCGCCGTCGCCCGGCCGGCACGGGTGCACTTTGTGTCGCTGCTGCCCAAGACCCGCTCCGGCAAGCTGCTGCGCCGCGCGCTTCAGGCCGTGGCCGAGGGGCGCGATCCGGGCGACCTGACGACGCTGGACGATCCGGGCGCACTGGCTCAGGTGAATGCCCTGTTGGGCATGCCCAACGGCTGAGCGCCGCCACGGCGCCAGAATCCTCGGCTTCCCATAAGGAGAGCCGATGAAACCCGCCCTGATCACCCTGGCCGGGCTGCTGCTGACCGCAGCCGCCGCCCAGGCACAGCCCAAGCTGCCCGCCCCCAATTTCCCCGCTTTTGCGTCCGTCGCCGACGTGAAGACACGCTGCGACACCGGCCTCAAGGGCGCGAAACAACGCGTGCAGGCGCTGGAGAAGCGCAAGGTCGACGCCGGTTGGCTGGCCGGGCTGGACGACCTGACCGTCCACCTCGAAGACCACCAGGGTCCCAACGACTTCATCCTCAACGTCCATCCGGACAAGGCCATTCGCGACGCCGCCCAGGCTTGCTCGCTGCGCTGGGCCGACTTCGCCTCCAGCCTGGGCCAGAACGAGAAGGTCTACCGTGCCCTGCAGAAGGCGCCCAAGACAGACGGCATCGACGCCGAGTTCGTGCGCCTGGCGTCGGGCCAGTTCGAGGACAGCGGCGTGGCCCTGCCTAGGCCCAAGCGCGAGCGTGCCAAGCAGATCCTGGACAAGCTCACCGAGCTGGACCAGCAGTTCGGCAAGAACCTCCGCGATGCAGGCACCCGAGTTGCGTTCACCGAGGCTGAGCTCAAGGGCGTGGCCGCCAGCGTTTGGGAGAAGGCCAAGCGCGACGACCAGGGCCGCATCCTGCTCGGCGTGGACTACCCGAGTTATGTGCCCGTCATGCGCAGCGCAGAAAGCAGCGCGGCCCGCCAGCGCATGTGGCTGGCCAAGACCAACGAAGGCGGCCAGCCCAACCTCGACCTGCTGGCCCAGATCGTCAAGCTGCGCGGCGAATACGCGGGCCTGTTCGGCTTCAGCAACTACGTCGACTTCAATCTGCGCCGCCGCATGGCCAAGGACGGCGCGACGGCCACGCACTTTCTCGACTCGGTGACCGGTGCCGTCAACGCCCGCGAGAAGACCGAACTGCAGGAACTGCGCGCCGCCAAGGCCCAGCATCTGGGCACGGCGCTTGACCAGACCCAGGTCGAGCGCTGGGACGCGACCTTTTACAGCGAGCGCGTCAAACTGCAGAAGTTCAGCGTCGACCAGAACGCCTTCCGGCCGTACTTCCCGCCCCAGGCCAGCCTGGAGTTCGCTATGCGCATCATCGAGAAGTTGATGGGCGTGAAGTACCAGCGCATCGAGAACAAGCTGTGGCATGACGAGGCGCAGACCTATGTCGTCAGCGACGTCGCCTCGGGCCAGCCCATCGCCCAGATGTACGTCGACCTCTACCCGCGCGACGGCAAGTACAACCACGCCGCCGTCTGGCCGCTGCGCGGCAGCGCCACACGCATCGGTCGTACACCGGTCGCGGCGCTGGTCGTCAATTTCGACCGCAACGGCCTGACCCTGGACGAGGTGGAGACGCTGCTGCACGAGCTGGGCCATGCGGTTCACGTCAACTTATCCAAGACGCGCTACGCGGCCACGGCGGGCACGACGGTCATGCATGACTTCGTGGAGGCACCGTCGCAGATGCTGGAGGACTGGGTCTACGACAAGAACGTGCTCAAGCTGATGCAGGAGGTCTGCCCGACCTGCAAGCCGGTGCCGGACGCGATGGTCGAGCAAGCGCTGGCGGCCAAGCACTACGGCAAGGGCGGGCAGTTCGGCCGCCAGCATCTGTACGCCAGCTACGACATCACGCTGCACCAGCAGGCCAAGCCCGAGCCGCTGCCGCTGTGGGCCAAGATGGAAGGCGCCACGCCGCTGGGCTATGTGCCGGGCACCCTGTTCCCGGCGGGCTTTGCCCACATCGCGGGCGGCTACGGCGCGGGCTACTACGGCTATCTGTGGAGCCTGGTCGTGGCCATGGACCTGCGCACGGCGTTTGCGGCCGACAAACTCAGCCCCGACGTCGGCAAGCGCTACCGCGACCTGGTGCTGGGCCAGGGCGCGCAGAAGCCGGCGCCAGAGCTGGTCAAGGACTTCCTGGGTCGCGAGTCGAACTCGCAGGCGTTCTTCGAGTATTTGAAGAAATGAAATCGAGTTTCTGGCTATTGGCAACGGCTGCTGTGCTTTGCGGCTGTGGCGCCGTCCAGCGTCCCGTGCCCTATCTGGAACGCCCGGAGGTGCTGGCCGCCTGTAGTCAGTCGAACATCGAAGTTCGCGAGCCGCTCGAAGCAAGCGAGTTGTTTATCGCTGGGTCCTATCTGACATATTTATTGGCGGACCCCCAAAGTTACCGAGGGTATGTCCAGCAACCGCAACTGATCCAAGTGGTGCGTTATGCGCTGGAGAAGGGGCTGGTCGCCCTGGAGACCGACCTGCGTTTTGATCGGCAGTCAAACGATTTGCAGGCGCGCGGCCGTGTTACGCGGATCAGCGTCAAGCCGGCGCACAGTCCGGCCTGCAAGGCTTTCCAATACTCATGGTCGGAAATGCCCGAGCTTCGCAAGCTCGGGCTGGATCCCGACCACTGCGTGGGCGTGGAAACACTGGCTGAGCCGACGGCGTCGACGCGAGTGCTCGCGCGCGAGTCCACGGTGCTCAAAAGCGGCACTGATCGCGGATCAACGCTCTGGCGAATCGACGTCCAAGCCGGGGTCGTGGAGGCGCATCAGGAACTGCAACCATCTATCAGGGTCGTGGAACATGTTCTCTGGTCCCCGGGAGGCGGTAAGGGCTATGACGGTTGGGCCTGGGGCTGCGCCGACAAAGGTGCCCGCGCGACGAAGCTGAATGCGGCTATCTCGGGCAAGGGCAACCCGCTGCTGCGCCGTCCCGAACAAGTTGTCGTGCCCGATCCCGAGGTGCCAATCGAGGAATCTCAGCTATCGGACGCGAACATGGCGCAGTTGCGCTGGCTGGAGCGCGGGCGCTGCGCCGGGGGTGGCAACACGTATGACGAGGCCGGGACGGTGTGGATCCGGGACATCACGGTCGGCCAAGAGCACAGGGCCGCCTTGCACGTGCTACGCGGCGGCCGCCTGCTGGTGGCGCCGATGCCGCGGCAGTTTCACCGCGCGGGCTATAGCGATCACAGTACGCTGCACTTCAAAGGTGGATTCGCCGTCAACTTGACGCGCACCTTCAAGAACGACGAATGGCGGCGTCTCGTGGTGTTCGACGAGGACCTGAGGCATGTTGCGACGTGGAAGCTGTCTGCCGAGCAGATGGAAGCGCTCGTGCCGCCAGAGCCTGCCACGATCAACCGATGCACAGGCTCCAGTGTGGACCAGCTTCAGCGATCACCCGGCGCCACGGCAAGCTAAAGCTTGGTGGGTCGAGCCGGTTACGCGCGGACCTACTCAGGCGCCGCAACTGCCCGAGCCGCAGTTGTGCGCCGCGCCTTCGGTGGCTTCACGACACTCGCCCGTCACTGGGTCGAAGCCGCGCTGCTCCATCGTCCACACCAGCGCCGCGTCCATCATCTCGGCGTGCTGCGGAAACCAGCCCGCCAGCTCCGTGCGAAGGATGTTCAACGGCTCGCGGTCGTTCAGCTCGGTCGCGTAGCGCAGCGCTTCGCGCATCACGTTCAGCACCATCGCGTGCTGGCTGCTGTGGCAGTTCTGCGGCTCGAAACCGCAGCGCGCCATCCAGTCCTCCTCCATCGCGAAGTGGGCCTCGGTGTGGGCCAGCAGCACGTGGTAGGCGGGAAGGGCGTCAACACCGTCGTCCAGCGCCGCGCCGAAGGCGTTCAGCAGGCCGACGAACTCTTCGTGCGTCGTGTCCAGCGTGGGCTGGTTCAGCACCAGCTTGTCGGTCCAGGCGAGCGTGGTCATGCGAGTCTCGTCCGGTGGCGTGCCACTTGCGCCCGAACCTGCGCCGGCGCGGTGCCGCCCAACACGTTGCGGGCGTTCAGCGAGCCTTCCAGCGACAGCACGTCGAACACATCGGCTTCGACGCGGGCGTCGAAGGCCTTCAGCTCGTCCAGCGACAGCGCCGCCAGGTCCACGCCCTTGGCCGTCGCCGTCTTCACGGCATGCGCCACCACCTCGTGCGCGTCGCGGAAGGCCACGCCCTTCTTGACGAGGTAGTCCGCCAGGTCTGTTGCTGTCGCGTGGCCCTTCAGCGCCGCAGCGCGCATGGCCTCGGGCTTGACGGTCAGGCCGGCCAGCATGTCGGCAAAGATGCGCAGCGTGTCTTTCAAGGTGTCCACCGTGTCGAACAAGGGTTCCTTGTCCTCCTGGTTGTCCTTGTTGTAGGCCAGCGGCTGGCCCTTCATCAGCGTGACCAGGCCGACGAGGTGACCGACGACGCGGCCCGTCTTGCCCCGTGCCAGCTCGGGCACATCGGGGTTCTTCTTCTGCGGCATGATCGACGAGCCGGTGCAGAAGGCATCGGGCAGCGCGATGAAGCCGAAGTTCTGGCTCATCCACAGGATCAGCTCCTCGGACAGCCGCGAGATGTGCAGCATCACCAGCGTGGCGGCCGACGAGAACTCGATGGCGAAGTCGCGGTCGCTGACCGCATCCAGGCTGTTCTGGCACACACCTTCCATGCCCAGCGTGGCCGCCACGCGCTCGCGGTCCAGCGGGTAGCTGGTGCCGGCGAGAGCTGCGGCGCCCAGCGGCAGGCGGTTGACGCGCTTGCGCGTATCGAGCATGCGCTCGGCGTCACGCGCGAACATTTCGACGTAGGCCAGCAGGTGGTGGCCGAAGCTGACCGGCTGGGCCACCTGCAGGTGGGTGAAGCCGGGCAGGATGACATCGGCGTGCTTGGCGGCCTGCTCGACCATCACGCGCTGCAGGCCGTTCAGCAGGCCGGTGATCTCGTCGATCTCGCCGCGCAGCCACAGGCGCACGTCGGTGGCGACCTGGTCATTGCGGCTGCGGCCGGTGTGCAGGCGTTTGCCGGCTATGCCCACGCGCTCGGTCAGGCGCGCCTCGATGTTCAGGTGCACGTCCTCCAGGTCCAGCTTCCACTCGAACTGGCCGGCCTCGATCTCGGCGGCGATCTCGCCCAGGCCGCGCTGGATGGCGGCGTGGTCCTCGGCGCTCAGGATGCCTTGCGCGGTGAGCATCTCGGCGTGGGCCAGGCTGCCGGCAATGTCGGCACGCCACAGGCGCTGGTCGAAACCGACGCTGGCCGTGTAGCGCTTGACCAGATCGCTCATGGGCTCGGAAAACAGGGCGGACCAGGCTTGGGACTTGTTGGCGAGTTGGTTGTCTGACATCGGGCAAGCGTCGAAATTCCACGCGCACAATCGCGCGCAGCTAGCCCGGCATTATCGAACGCCGCTCCCCATGCCCCTGCCCCTCTTCAAGCGCCGCCGCCCTGCGCCGAGAAACAGCACCTGGCAGGACTCCCTCGAGGTCAGCCAGTGGCTGGGCTTTGCGACGACGCAGCCGCCCGAGCTCAACGCCGCGCCGCTGCTGGACCCGACCCGCGCGTTCGATGTCTGCCATGTCGGCCTGGTGCTGCGCGCGGTGCTGGGCGTGCAACTGCTGCTGGCCCTGGGCACGGCGCTGGTCGCGCGGGACGGCGCACAGTGGCTCACGCTGGCGGCCAACGGCACCGTCGTGACGATGTTCGCGGCGCTGTCGTGGCTGCTCGTCGTCTGCGCCGGCAAGCGCTTGTGGCCGCGCCTGCCCGAGCCGGTCCAGTGGCTGGCGTTGATGGCGCTGGGCGCTCTGGGCGCCGCGCTCGGCTTTGCACTGCTCAACCTCACCAGCGAAGAGCCCGCCTCGGTTTGGCGCTGGGGCAGCATCGCCGCCACGGGCGCCAGTGGTGCGGCGCTGCTGCTGGCCTGGCTCAGGCAGCGCGAGCGCTCGCAGCGGCCGGCCGATGCGCTGGCCCAGCTCGTCGAGCTGCAGTCACGCATTCGCCCGCATTTCCTGTTCAACACGCTGAACAGCGCCATCGCGCTCGTGCAGATCGACCCGGCCCGCGCCGAGGGCGTGCTGGAAGACCTGGCCGAGCTGTTCCGCGTTGCACTGGCCGATTCCAGCGCCTCGGTCACGCTGGCCGAGGAGGTGGAACTGGCCAGGCGCTACCTGGCCATCGAGCAGATCCGCTTCGGTGAGCGCCTGCGCGTCACCTGGCACCTGGACCCGGCCGCCAACGGCGCCAGGCTGCCGCCGCTGCTGCTGCAGCCGCTGGTGGAGAACGCGGTGCGCCACGGCGTGGAGCCCAATGACGAAGGCGGCGAGCTGGACGTGACGACCGTCAGGCGCGGTGCCGAGGTCGAGATCCGCATCGTCAACAGCGTCGGCGCGCCGGCTCGCACCCGTGGCCATGGCCTGGCGTTGCGCAATGTGCGCCAACGGCTCAACCTCATGCATGACGTCGCCGCGCGCTTCGAGCTGGAATCGACCGACACTCGTTTCGCCCTGCGTATCCTGCTGCCGCTATGACCACTGCACTGCGCATCCTCATCGTCGACGACGAACCGCTGGCGCGCTTGCGCCTGCGCAGCCTGGTGGAGGCCATCACCGAGCCCCGCTGCGAGGTGGCCGCCGAGGCCGCCACGGGCTCCCAGGCCGCCGTCTGGCTGCGTGACCACGGTTGCGACCTCGTGCTGCTGGACGTGCAGATGCCCGGCGTCGACGGCCTGCAGTTCGCCGACAGCCTGGCCCAGCGCGCCGCTGCCGGCCACGGCGTGCCGCTCATCGTCTTCGTCACTGCCCATGCGATGCACGCGCTGCGCGCCTTCGAGCTGGACGCCATCGACTACCTCACCAAGCCCGTGCGCCGCGAGCGGCTGCAGGCGGCGCTAGCGCGTGTCGCCCAGCGCCTGAACGAGCGCGCCGCCGTGCAGGTGCAGCAGCCCGCGCCTGCGGGTGACAAGCCCGCCACGTCGGACGCCGACTTCATCACCATCACCGACCGCGGGCGCTTGAAGCGCGTGCCGGTTTCCGAGGTGCTGTATTTCAAGGCCGAGCTCAAGTACGTGACGCTGCGCACGGCCAGCGAGAGTCATGTGATGGACGGTGCGCTCTCCGACCTGGAGCAGCGCCACGGCGAGCGTTTTTTGCGCGTGCACCGCAACGCCCTGGTGGCCCGCTGGGCCGTGCGCGAGCTGGAGCGGCATGCGCCGACGAATTTTGGCGAGCTGGACGGCGTAGGTGATGCCGACGCCGGCGACAGCTGGGCCGTACGCATCGTGCATGTGGACGAATGGCTGGCGGTGTCGCGCCGTCAGGTGGCGGCGGTGCGGGAGGCGCTGGCGGGGCAGGGGCGGTGAGGGCACGTCGTTGAGGCCCCTTTGGCGTTGGGCCGCGTTGGTGCTGCTCGTGGGCGCGTTGCTGGCTGGCTTCTGGTCGCCGCAGCAGGTGCCGACGAAGGTGACGCCGCCTGTTGCGGCCGGAGCCGCCTCATCGGCAACGCTGGCGTTTGCTTCGCGCGGCGCTTCGGGCGTGGCCGCCGCAGCCCAGGCCGCGAGGGCCGCCGCAGTTGAATCGGTCGACATCTGCGGCATCGGCCGCGTGACTGCGGATGCGCAGTTCAGAGACGCCTTGCCGGCCTGGCTGACGGAGGCGGTGTCGAGCTTGCAACACCGTGAAGGCCAGAGCCGATCGCAGCTGGCCGGCCGCCTGGCAGCGGGCACTGACCTCGAGCAAGTGGTGGCTCGCCTGCTGATGGACGACATGCAAGGCGCCGCGCTGATCGCCGCCCGCACGACCGACCCGGCGGCCTACCGGCTGGCCTTGGTTCGCTGCACGGGCAACGACGATCCCGCCACGCCTGCCTGCCGCGCGCTCAGCGGCGAGGGCTGGGCCCGTCTCGATCCTTCGGACGGCCGTCCCTGGATGCGCCTGATGTCGCTGGCCGTGAAGCGCGGTGACTTCGCCGCGGCCGAGGACGCGCTGCGCTAGTTGGCACGCCGTGACAGGCTGAGCCCCTCGGCGCCCGAGCTGGTCAGCGCCGCAGTGGCGCATGTGCAAGCCATGGCGGACGTGACCACGCGCAGCACGCTGCTGATCGAACTCACGGGCCGCGAGGCCGCATTGCCGGCCTTCGACGTCACCGGTGTGCGCCGGCTCTGCGACTTGCGCGGCGCCGCTGACCCTCAGCGCCGCCCGCTGTGCCAGCGCGTCGCGCGGCTGCTTGGGAACCAGGGCACGGACCTGATGGAAGCCTTCACCGCGCTGAGGCTGGCGAGGCATTCGCAGCTGAGCGCCGATCAGTTGCCCTACGACGAGGCGACGTTGGAACTGGCCCGCATTCGATATCACGCGCAAGCCCGATCGGTGGGCGAAGGCATGGACTGCGAGAGCCGTCGCCTCATCGGCCTGCAGATCGCCGAGCGCGCACGCCACGGTGAACTGGCCACGATGCTGGCCCTCGCGAAGGAAGCCAGGGCGAAATCGAAGTAGAGCGACCCATGCGCCAGCGGTCCTATTCACCATGCCGGGCAGCGGGGCTTGCCTATGCTGCGGCGCCATGACGTTGAAACGCCGCTTTCCTTGGTTGGGCCTAATAACCATCGCCATGGCGAAACGGGACGAGGCGGCTACGGCCGACGTGCTGGCCCCGCTGTCTGCGGCCTGGCCTGCATCGGTGCCGGCCAGGGCCAACTGAGCTGAGGGCATGGGCGAACGCATGGCTGCATTGAGCAAACGCTTCCTGGCGTTCTTGCTTCTCATCGTCGTGGTGGTCGCAGGGGGATCGCTGGCGCATTGGCGAGCGCGGACCGCGGCGGCGGAAGCGGGCGGGCCGGGGGTGCCAGGTGTTGCTGCATCGGTCGGCCCGATGGCTGCGGGTTCTGGCGCTGCTGCGGCGTCGTCCGGCAATCGCGTTGCGGCGTCCGCCGCGTCCGGGCCGGTAGCCGGGGCGGCGCCGGATGCAGAGGACATCCAGATCCCGTCTGAGGGCTTGGAGGTCTGCGGCGTCCGGCGCCTGCCTGCGGACGAATTGAGGCGCTGGAAGGCAGACCCAGTTCTGCGCGCGGCCGAGGCGCAGCGGCTCCAAGTGCAAATGCAGGAGGTTGGCAAGGCTGGACTGGCCGGCATCTCGGCACGGTTGGCTGCCGGCAACGAACGCCAGCAGGTGGCGGCACGGCTGTTGATGCGTGACACCGATGGCGCCGCATTGTTGGCCGAACGCAGCAGCGATGCACAGGCGTAGCAGATGGCTTTGTCGGCATGTGGTGGCGTGTTTGGCGGCACGCCGAACTGCGCGCGGTTGAACGCGCGTCGATGGGCTGAGCTGGACCCATCGGATGCACGCCCCTGGTTGCGTTTGATGCAAGCGGCGCAAGGGCGCCGCGATGCCGCTGCCGTGGACGCTGCGATGGCTGAGGCGGCGCAGCGGCCTCGGCTGTCTCGCGGCGCCCATCTGCTGGAGGCGCATGCGATGTCGGTGGCGGACGCCGTGCCCGACGCCGCCACGCTGGGGCATGCATTGCCGCAGATCATCTTCAACGGCGCAGCGATCGAGCGCTCGGATGTGTTGGCGCTGTACAGAGTCTGCCGTGGCGAAGGCCTGCGCACTCCAGAGCGGCTGGCGCGTTGCCAGGTGCTCAGTCGCCATGTGCTTGCGAACGCTGGCGACATCAACGAAGCCCAGACGGCTCAGGTGTTGGCAGATCGCGTTGGCGTGCCGGCCCAGCAGCAGGCGTATGACGCCAAGACTCTGAAGGAAGCGCAGAGTCGCCTGAACGAGCTCGGGGACCAAGCGTTTGGCATGCACGATTGCGCGGCCATGCAGCGGGTGAAGAGCTTCTCCGCAGAGCGAGCGGTTTCGGGCGAACTCGCGATGGCCATGGCGCTGCCGCGATCCCGTCAGCCGGCGCGCTGAGTAACCGCGCGCAAGTGCTCCAGGATCAACGGATTGACCCGCTCGGCCTCCGCAATGGGCGCCATATGCCCGGCGCCATCCAGCCCCACCAGTTCCACGCGCGGCAGCTTGATCGCCAGCGTCTGCGCCACACGCCGTGCGCTGGCGCGTGTGGCGCCACCGCAGATGAGTCGCACCGGCATTTGCAGCGTGGCCAGTTCGGCATCGCTCCAGCGTGCGGCGGCCAGTGCCTCGAAGTGGCGGCGGATGGTGGGCATGGGCTCGGCCAGGCGGGCGCGCTGGGCGGCGTCCAGCTCGGGCCAGACGTCGCGCCCCTGCCAGTAGCCGACGAAGCCGCGCGCGGCCTGATCCAGGTCACCGCGGTCCAGCGCCGCGGCCACAGCCGCGGCGACCTGCTGGGCTTCCTGCCACTCGGGCAGATCCTCGCCCAGCGCCGGCAGCACGCCGAAGGCGACCGGTTCATACAGCGTCAGCGAGCGCACGCGCTGCGGTTGCTGCAGCGCGATCTGCAGCGCCGTGGCGCCGCCGTAGCTGTGGCCCACCAGATGGAAGGCCTGGTCGGGCGGCAGGTCCAGGCCGGCCAGCACGCCGTCGGCTTCGACGCGGAGATGGCTGGCCACGCCGTCGGGCCAGCCGGGTCGGCCGCCGTGACCCATCAGGTCGGGCGTGTGCCATTGCCAGCCCGTGCCGCCATCGCCCGCGTCCGCCAGCAGGCGGCGCCATTGTTTGCCACCGGCCCCGCTGGAGTGCAGGCAGACGATAGGCGTGGTCGTGACGGACATGTGGACTCCAGAGGATTGCGGCTCGAACTGTAGGCCGGCGCCTACTGCAAGGCTGGCCTTGGACCGATATCTGCTCCGCAGGTGCCGCGCCTAGGCTGGGGCTCCTCATAACTCAGGAGCGCGCCATGAAGCACGCCATGCAATTTTCCGCAGCAGCCCTGGCCTGTGCGCTGCTGGCCGGCTCACCCGTGCCGGCCGAAGCGGCAACGCCCCAGCGCACGACGCAGGCCGCCGCGCTGCGCGTGACCGGTTTCGACGTGGAGCAGGTGGACCGGCTGGAGCCGGGCGCGGAACTGAACTTCACGGTGTGGGGCACGCCTGGCGCGTCGGTGCTGCTGCAGATCGACGGCAGCCGGCGCCTGGTGCGGCTGGATGAGACGACCGCAGGGCGCTACCAGGGCAGCTATGTCGTGGGTCGCTCGGACCGCATCGGCCAGGAGTCGCGCGTGCATGCCAACTTGCGCCAGGGCAACCGGGTGGCGACGGCGATGCTGGGCGAGGCGCTGCAGAGCGGCTGGCCGGTGCCGGGCGCGGCGGCGCTGCCGGAGATCCAGTCCCTGGGCGTCGCCCGCGAGCCGGGCCGCGGGCGGGCTGAGACCCTGCGCTACACGCTGCGCGGCACGCCGGGTGGCCAGGCGTCGGTGCAACTGCAGGGCAGTCAGGCGCGCAATGTGGTGCTGGACGAGGTGCGCCCAGGCGAGTACTCGGGTAGTTATGTGCTGCCGCAGGGCGCCTGGGTGGAGACGCAGCAGCCGCTGGTCGCGCAATTGCGCCTGGGCAACCGAACGGCACAGACCAGCGTGGTCAATGCCTATGCCAACGTGGATCTGCGCGCGCGCCGGGCGGGCTACGACAGCTGCGTGGACTGCGCCACCGTGCTGGCGGTGAACGAGGTCGTCGTGGACGGCGAGGGCAAGGTGCTTGGCACGGTGGCGGGCGGTGTGTTGGGCGCGGTGGTGGGCAACCAGATCGGCAAGGGCGACGGCCGCACGGCGGCGCGTGTAGTGGGTGCCGTGGGCGGCGCACTGCTGGGCCGCGAGATCCAGCGGCGCAACAACCAGCGCACGCAATATGAAGTGGTGGTGCGCATGAATGACGGCCTGCAGCGCAGCGTCGTCTACACCGAGGCGCCTAGCTTGCGTGTGGGCGACCGCGTGCGCATCGTCGGCGACACGCTGGAACTCCAGCGCTAGTTGCCGGGCCTCTCTGCAACCACGCGGTTGCGGCCCTCGGCCTTGGCGCGGTACAGGGCCGCGTCGGCGGCAGCAAAGACCTGGTCCAGCGGCCGCTCGCTGTCCATTGCCGCCACGCCGAAGCTCGCAGTGACGCGCAGGTCGCCGGGGAAGTGATGCCCGGCGACCAGCGCACGCAGCTTTTCGGCAATGGCCAGCGCCTGGGGCAGGTGGGTGTCGCGGCAGACAAGCAGGAACTCCTCGCCGCACCAGCGGCCGAGGAGATCCTGGCCGCGCACATGGCTGCGCACCAGTTCCGCCAGGCCGGCCAGTACGCGGTCACCGGCCTGGTGGCCGTGGGTGTCGTTGACGGCCTTGAAGTGGTCGATGTCGATCAGCACCAGGCCCAGCGGGTGTTGATGCTTGCGCCAATCGGTGAGGGCCTGCTGCAGCACGTCTTCCAGCCCTTTGCGGTTGCAGGCGCCGGTCAGCGCGTCGGTCGTGGCCATCTGCACCAGCTCCTGGCTGCGAACGTCCAGCGCACGGTTGATTTCCAGCAGTTCCTGCGACCGCTGGCGCTGTTGGCGCACGACGGTCTGCAGCCGCACCAGGCGCGTGAGCAGGTAGAGCAGCGCCAGCGCCAGCCAGACGCTCATGATGACGAGGTACCAGCGCTCGGTGGACAGGTACTGCACGTCGTACTCGACGCGCTTCAGCAGGAAGCGGTAGTCACCCAGCGGCGCTTGAGTGCCGGTCGTGATCTCTAGTGTGACGATGTTGTCGAACTGCGGCCGCCCCAGGTGCGGCGCGATGTGGAATTGCTGCATCCACCAGTTGGCGACGACGAAGTTGCGCAGGTCCAGCTCGACCATGCCGCCCTGGATGGACCCGGCATTGATCTCGATGTGGTTGTACTTGGCGGCGACTTCCTGGTTCTGCGGGATGCCGTAGGCCGGGCTGGCGTTGCGCAGCTGCACCTTGAGCGTGCTGGCGGGGCCTTCGTAGTCAAGCCACAGGCGCATGCGGCGCACCTCGCTCAGGTCCACGCCCTTGACCCGTTGCGGATCGAAGCGCAGCGCGATGCCGCAGAAGGGGTAGCGAAAGCGTTCACGCAGCGTGCACAGCAACTCGAAGTCCTTGGCCGGGCCGCGTTTGACCTCGCTGTTGCCGCCGTCGGTCAGCCGATCGGACATCAGGTCTGCGTGGACGGGCCCGTCTGGCGTGATGACCCTGACCTGCTGCAGCAGGGCGTCGGAGAACCGCACGGCCGCGATGCTCAGCAGCACCATCAGCAGCAGGCTGTATTCGATGCGCCACTTGAACCCCATGCAGGGACTCTAGCGCGCGCACCGAACCAGGGCCACGTCTTGCGGCAGGCGCCGCGTATTGCTACCGCCCGGAGTTACCCGGTATTGCGCAGCCCTGCCGCGATGCCGTTGATCGACAGGTGGATGCCGCGCTGCACGCGCTCCATGGCCGGGTCGTCCGCCGAGATGTGGCGGTAGCGGCGCATCAGCTCGACCTGAAGGTGGTTGAGCGGGTCGATGTAGGGGAAGCGGTGCTCGATGGAGCGCGCCAGCGACGGGTTGGCCGCCAGGCGGTTGGCGTCGCCGGTGATGAGGCTGAGCGCCGTGCGGGTGCGGTCGAACTCCTCGCGGATGGCCGCGAAGATGCGCTTGCCCAGCTTCTTGTCCTCGACCAGTTCGACGTAGCGTTCGGCCAGCGCCAGGTCGGTCTTGGCCAGCACCATGTCGAGGTTGGACAGCAGGGCGCGGAAGAACGGCCAGCCCTTGAGCATGCGCTTGAGCAGGGCCAGGTTCTTGGCGCGCTGGGCGGGCTCCTCACCCAGGAAGGCTTCCACGCCTGAACCAAAGCCGGCCCAGCCGGGCAGGGCCACGCGGGCCTGGCCCCAGGAGAAGCCCCAGGGGATGGCGCGCAGGTCTTCGATGGCGCGGGTGGCCTTGCGCGACGCGGGGCGCGAGCCGATGTTGAGCTCGGCGATCTCGCGCAGGGGCGTGGACGCGAAGAAGTAGTCGGCAAACCCCGGCGTGTCGTAGACCAGGCCGCGATAGGCCGCAAAGCTGGCGTCCGACAGCGCCTGCGCCGCCTGCAGGAAGGTCTTGGGCGCGCTCTGCGTGGGGTGCAGCAGCGTGGCCTCCAGCGTGGCGGCCACCAGCGTCTCCAGGTTGCGCCGGCCGATCTCGGGGTGGGCGTACTTGGAGGCGATGACTTCGCCCTGTTCGGTCAGGCGGATCTGGCCGTTCACGGTGCCCGGGGGCTGGGCCAGGATGGCCTGGTAGCTCGGACCGCCCCCACGGCCCACCGTGCCGCCACGGCCGTGGAAGAGGCGCAGCGTGATGGGGCCGACGCGCTTCAATTCGTCGAACAGTTCGACCAGCGCGATCTCGGCGCGGTACAGCTCCCAGGACGACGTGAACATGCCGCCGTCCTTGTTGCTGTCGGAGTAGCCCAACATGATGTCCTGCTCGCCGCCCGAGCGGTCCACCAGGCCGCGCACGCCGGGCAGGGCGTAGAACTCGCGCATGATGTCCGGCGCGATGCGCAGGTCGCCGATGGTTTCGAACAGCGGCACGATGATGAGGTCGCTGACCGCGTACTCGGCCAGCACGCCGCGCAGCAGGCCGGTCTCCTTCAGCAGGAGGGCGACTTCCAGCAGGTCGCTCACCGACTCGGTGTGCGAAATGATGTAGTGGCGCAGCGCTTCGCGGCCGAAGCGGGCCAGGGCCTCGCGGGCGGCTTCGAAGGTGGCCAGTTCGAACTTGGCCTTGTCGCTGTAGGCCGCGCCGATGACGCGCAGCGGGCGGGCGTCGTTGAGCAGCCTGAGCAGCAGCTCGCGCTTGGCGGCTTCATCGAGTGCCGAGTAGTCGGACTCGATGCGTGCGACGGTCAGCAGTTCGGCCAGCACCGCCTCGTGCTGGTCGCTGCTCTGGCGCAGGTCCAGCGTGGCGAGGTGGAAGCCGAACACCTGCACTGCGCGGATCAGCGGGCTCAGGCGCGGCGCGATCAGCGCCTCGGCGTGGTGGCTCTTCAGCGAGGCCTCGATGGTGCGCAGGTCGCTCAGCAGTTCATCAGGCGAGGCATAGGCGTTCTGCGGTGCGACGGCGTGGCGCAGCGCCTCGGTGCCGGTCAGCTCCTGCAGCGTGGCGGCCAAGCGGGCGTACATGCCGGTCAGCGCTCGGCGGTAGGGTTCGTCCATGCGGTGGGCGTTCTGGTCGGGGCTGCGCTCGGCCAGGGCCTGCATGTCGGGCGACACGCCGGTCAGGCGCAGCGAGATGGACAGCTCCGCGCCCAGTTCGTGCAGCTCGGTCAGGTAGTGGCGCAGCGCCACTTCGCCCTGGCGCTGCATCGCGCGCTTGAGCGTGACGGCGCCCACGTTGGGGTTGCCGTCGCGGTCGCCGCCTATCCAGTTGCCCATGCGCAGGAAGCTGGGCAGCTTATGCCCCGGCAGGTGTTCCTCCAGTTCGGCGTAGAGCTTGGGGATCTGGCGCAGGAAGGTCGACTGGTAGTAAGAGAGGGCGTTCTCTATCTCGTCGGCCACCGTCAGCTTGGAGTAGCGCAGCATGCGCGTCTGCCAGAGCTGGGTGATGCGGGCGCGCAGCAGGCCCTCGGTGTCACGCAGCTCGCGTTCGGTGTTGGCCCGGTCGCGTGCTTCCAGCAGGCCGGCCACGGCGCGCTCGGCGTCCAGGATGCTCTTGCGCTGCACCTCAGTCGGGTGGGCCGTCAGCACCGGCGAGATGAAGCCGCGTTGCAGCACCTCGGCGATCTCGGTCGGGCGGATGCCGGCCTCGTGCAGGTGCTCCAGGCAGTAGGCCAGCGAGCCCGGCTGCAGGCTGCCGGCGCGCTCGTGCACGTCGCGGCGGCGGATGTGGTGGCGGTCCTCGGCGATGTTGGCCAGGTGCGAGAAATAGCTGAAGGCACGGATGACGCTGACGGCCTGGTCGCCCGAGAGGCTCTTCAGCAGCTTGTCGAAGCGCTTGCCAGCTTCCTTGTCGTGCTTGTGGCGGTAGGCCACGGCCAGTTGCCGGATGCGCTCGACCAGCTCGTAGGCCTCGCGGCCCTCCTGCTCGCGGATGACGTCGCCGAGGATGCGACCGAGCAGCCGGATGTCGGCCACCAGCGGTTCGTTCTTGTCGGCTTCTTGGCGGGCTGCGGCGGCTCGTGAAGTCATGGCGGGCGTTCCGGGAAGAGGGGTGATTCAAAAAGGTAACGAAGTTACCGAAATGTCACTCTAGCAGTTTCTTCCGCGAAACGGGCCTCTCGCTCACCCGGTTGTCGCTGCGTTCACGGGCCGGTTTGCGTGGTTGAAAACCCGTCGGTCAGTGTGCTCAGGAAGGCGACGAGGTCGGCCACGTCCTGCGCATTGAGCGTCGGTGGCTGGCCGGCGCGTCGGAACGGTGCGCCTTGCTCCAAATTGGCGCGGTAGACGGCCGGCAAGTCGTTGTAAACCTGTGCGCGGCCGGCGACGACGGGGTACCAGCGGGCGGGGTCGAGGTCGCGCGTGGCGTAGAAGGCGACGGCGTCTTCGAGCGCGGCGAAGCTCGCGTTGTGGAAGTACGGCGCGGTGACGGCGACATTGCGTAGCGATGGTGTGCGGAACAGGCCACAGAGGTCAGTGCGGCCGGCGAGGTCGGCGCGGGCGCACAGGCCCAAGTCGAAGAAGGCGGGGTCGCGCGTGGCCTGGCTGGCGTTGCGCGGCACACCCAGTGCGTGATAGCTGAAGTTGGTGAAGAGGGCGCGGTTGATGCCTGGCGCGGGGCGGCTGTCGTGGCAGCTCGCGCAGTTGCCGCGCTGCGGTTCGTTGAAGAGGTTGAGGCCGCGCTGCTCCTGGGCAGTGAAGCTCGCGCGGCCCTCCTGCACGGCGTCGAACTTGCTGGTGAAGGGGTGGAACTTGGTGTCGTCGGCCTGAAAGCGGGCCAGCGCCGTGACGGCGGCGTCGACGAGCTGTTCGTCGGTGGCGGCCAGGGGCAGGGTGGCGGCGGTGCGCAGGTCAGCCACATAGGGCAGGGCGCGCAGCCGGGTGGCGAGCGCGGCGACGTCGGTGTTGGCCATCTCGTCGGCATTGAACAGCGGGCCGCGCGCCTGCTCGGCGCGGCTGCTGGCGCGGCCGTCCCAGAACAGGCCGCCGTGCGGGCGGCCTTGGGCGCCGAAGGCGAATGGGCCGGCCTGATCCAGGTAGCGGGCGCTGGGGGTGCTGCGCAGGCCTTGGCGCGTGCCGTCGGCGCCGCCGAGGGGCAGGAAGCCGCCGGGCGCATCGGCATGCCCGCGGGCTTCCACATGGCAGCTGGCGCAGGCGAGCTTGCCGCTGGCGGACAGCGTGGTCTCGTTGAACAGGCGGTCGCCGACCTGGGCCAGCGTGGGTGGCTGGACCGGCGCCGACATGGCGCCGGCAGTCGTTCCCGTGGCCGCGGTGGCAGTCGTGGCAGGGCTGCCACCGCCGCCGCAGGCGCCGAGCAGGCAGACAAGCGACAAAGCGGCGATGCGTGCGTGGACGGTCATGGCGGTCTCCTCGTTGTGGTGTCTCGAGGATGTGCGTCGACGGTGGACCGACGATGGAGAAACTGTGGAGGTCGCCTCCACAGTTGCCCGGCAAGATGCGCACATGCGTCTCGTGCATCAGCTCTCCCTGCTCCTCATCGCTACCGCGCTGGCGGCCGTCGCTGCCGTGGCCGGCCTGGTGGTCTGGAATCTGCGCGCCGGCTTCTCTGACTATCTGCAAGCCCAGGACGGCGAGCACCTGTCGCGGCTGATGGACGCTGCCGAGCGCGACCTGGCTCAGCGCGGCCGCCTGCCGCAGGACTGGCGGCCCGTGCTGCGTACCTGGTTGGAGGCAGCCCGCGTGGGTGCCGCGCGCGGCGGCCCGCAAGACGGGCCGCCGCCCGACGACCGGCCGGACGAGCCGCCGCCCCGTCCCGAGCATCGCCCTGACGATCGGCCGCCACCGCCGCGGCGCGACCCGTCCAGCTTCGGCCCGCGCATCGTCGTGCTGGCGGCCGACGGCAGGACGCCGCTGGCCGGCCGCCGCGAGACGCTGGACCGGCCAGGTCAGACCCGCGCCGTCAAGGTGAACGGCGAGACGGTAGCCGTGCTGCGCCTGGCCGAGCGCGCCGGCCCGGCCGAGGGGGTGGATGCGAGCTTCCTGAGGCGACAGTACATGGGCCTTGCGAGCGTGGCCGGTGCCGTGCTCGTCATCGCACTGGTGCTGGCCCGCCTTGTTGCCGTGCGCTGGGCGCGGCCGCTGGCCGAGGCGCAGTTGGCCGCGCGGCGTATCGCGGCCGGCGAGTTCGACGTGCGCCTGCCCGCGCCGGCGAGCGGCGGCGCCAGCGAGATTGCCGCGCTGCACGGCGACATCAATGCGATGGCCGGGGCGCTGTCGCGGCTGGAAACGAGCCGTCAGCGCTGGATCGCCGAGCTGTCGCACGAGTTGCGCACGCCGCTGGCTGTGCTGCGCGGCGAGGTCGAGGCGCTGGTGGACGGCATTCGCCCGCTGGACCGCGCAGCGCTGGCGTCGCTGCAGGAGGAGATCAAGCGGCTGTCGCGCCTCGTTGAGGACTTCCACCAGCTGGCCACGTCCGAGCTGCGCTCGCTGCCCTGCGAGTTCGAGCCGGTTGCGCCGGTGGCGCTGCTGCAGGCTGCCATCGAGCGTATCGCGCCGCGTGCCAAGGCTGTGGGCCTGGTCATCGAGGTGCGGCTGCCTCCGGTACTGCCTGCGGCGCAGTGGGACGCCGTGCGCATCACCCAGCTGCTGGCCAACCTGCTTGAAAACAGCCTGCGCTACACCGAGGCGCCCGGCCTGGTGC
>Ga0187844_10001234_pt1 | contig 19688 bp, 29 predicted proteins | sample SpaLakP09_SKY_50_FD_134517 | JGI IMG/M metagenome (GOLD analysis project Ga0187844, IMG submission 134517) | Oligotrophic lake water microbial communities from Sparkling Lake, Wisconsin, USA - SP09_SKY_50 | ecosystem: Environmental > Aquatic > Freshwater > Lake | place: USA: Sparkling Lake...
CAAGATCTATCGATTACTTGAAATACCGGCTAGTCAACTTCCCTACGCAGTTCTCTACTCGAATCCAAAAGTATCAGGCGATCTACAACTAACATACGACCCGAGTATTGTTCATCCATATAACATTGTAGGGAATCCCGAGTCAACCCCATCATTTTTTTGGGGTCAAGTCAAAAAATTTCTCGAGGGAGATGAGTACTACCAAAAGGCCATCAAAGACAATGTCGCCCCCGCGCCTTATATGACACCCCCTACACCTATTCTAGGGACGTTTCGATTAGTATGGTATATTAAAGACGGTGCGGCTGTTGGCAAAGATGTAGAGGGTGCAGAAAAGGTGGCGCACGTGGTTGCGTACATGCTACAGCCGGGAAAACCACCTGAACCCGCTGCAGCTGGAGGAGTGCCCCCGACGCCCCGGCCGATATTGTGGCTTCTTGAGCAGTACGATACAAATGTCTGGATACCAGGCGACGGTTGGGCGATTGCGTTGGCAGCCGAAATGGGGGCCCTTGAGGTAAGACGTCCGGTCGTCGAAAGGGGTCGAGGATTCGATCTCCAAAAGGAAGGCGGTGACGAAAGCAAGGAGACATGTGTTTCATGGGCATTGGTGATTCTCGCTTGGCTTGCAGAAGAGACGAAAAAAGGGTTGAATCTTCGAACTGCAGGTACGGAAGAATTCAGACGAATGTATGAAGCCCTACAAGAGAACCCGGAACAAGCAAAGAGTCTTATTTTCGGAGCTGGTCGGAAACGACGGAAGACCCGGGGGAAGCGCCGGGGTCGTCGACTTACGCGTAGGAGGTGAAACAGAATAATGCCGATCCCGACACGTATTCAGATCCATGATCGTTGGTATCATGGGTTTCTGGATGGATTGACATTTGGATTTATTCTAGGTGCCGGGGCAGCAGCCTACGTGTTCAAGATTCTTCGTTAACGGCGGATGTTCTTGAGGAGACGAGCGCGGCGCAGCGTCTTCTTGGTGTGGCGCTTGGGGTGAGCCAGGACATCGTCGGCATACTTCTCCGGGGTCTTGTGGTGACGCAGAGCCTCGCGGGTGAAGGAACCGCGCTTCATCTTGCCCATAACTCCCTGAATCCACTTCTTGGAGCGACGCGTGCGACGAGCACCTGTCTGAACCTTGGCAGCGTTCACTGCGCCCGAGTACTGGGCGCCTTCAGGGACATACACTCCACTGACGGTTTGGGTAAAGTTTCCAGGCATTTACTCGTATAGCGGGTAAAAAATGTATGGTCGGCGACATCGAGTGGGCGTCACAGGAGACGATCCGCAAATTGAACGAGACGTTGGAGTTCGATGTCGAGTACATGGAGGATGATTTCTACCGTGTCCACTTTAAGGATACTGTACGCCCTTCATCGTTTATCGTGGAGATCCGGGAGAGACATATGATTGCCTGTTCTGCAGTGTACGAAATGGACACTGAACGGTTGATTTTGTTCATGGAGATTTTTGTCAAGTTGTTGAATGGCTAATACTTGTCCCTACACACCTCGCAGACAGCCCACGTCTTGTCCTTGATTTCCTTCCCACAGTCCCCGCAGGTCTTCACGTACACCTTCGCCACATCCTCCTTGAGATTCGCGACAAGCTCGTCTGTAATGGATCCCATGAGCATGAGTGTCTTGGGCTTGTCGCCACCCGAATTGTCTGCATAGGAGAGCCACGTCCTCCCGCGCTGGAACCCCACGTTCTTCTCCTCCACGTACTGGGGGTCAAAGTAGCGCGTGTAGTACTCAATGAACTCGCAGATGACCTTGTCTGGAGACACATCCTGATCGCCGTCGTAGAGGTCGGAGTATTTGAAGACAGCAATTTCGTAGGACATCTTGAATCTAAAGGTTGGTTGGTCTGGGTGTTGGAATCCGTTTTCACTGCCTGCAAAAAAACGAAATCCGTTTTTGCAGATAGGGACAATCCGGTATCCTATCGCAAAAAAATGGCACTCAACTACGCAGCACTCGGATTCAACGAAGAGCAGAACATCATGTTGCAGGACGGATCCAAGGCAATCAGTCGCGCAGAGTTGTGGGAGTGGTTCAAGAACATCCAGGAGCCAGCAGAGGGATACTCCAAGATGATGTGCCGCGAGATCAACATCATCGGACACTTCATGGCCTTTCGGCACCACGGGGAGACGTTCAATGAGACAATGCGCACTCTGCACCTCGAGGCGCAACTGGGTATCGATGAGTTCTGCGCCATGCACTCGGGCAATATGGTGATTGACGCACCATCTGCGCCCAAAAAGGTGGTGCCTCCACGCAGTCCGGAGATGGACGCAAAGGTCATTGACGAGTACAGGAACCGCCCGCCGTTCAAGTCTACGCCCAAATGGTCCAAGGAATACATTACAGCATATCCCGCCGTGCTCGGTCTTCTGGAGCAGTAGTATCAAACCCTTTCTGGCATCTTATCTGCAACAATCTTCTCTAACTTGACAATCGGCTTGGGGGGAGAACATGCGTGAATCTCCGGCAAGCGACACTTGACACAAAACTCAACACCACACTTGCAAGAGTACGTAAGATGCGTCTTCTTGAGGCAGTGGGGGCACTTCATTTTTTGATTTCCCTATTAAAGTAGAAACAAGTCTTCGTTTTCATTAATGGCAGAATATACCGAATATGTTGTACGTGATCTTACCGACGAACAGCGGGCCAGATTCATAAAGGAAGCTATTCGCATCTGCACGATCGTTACGAGTAGTGGGGACGTCACGGGACTTGAGTCATCTTGGCTTCCCCCGAAATTCCAAGATCAAGACGAACACATGCGGCTTGGTGTCCTGCAAGATGCCACAGCAATCTACGGAATGATCCTCTATCGGTATGATGTACAAGATCAAGTGGATGAATGGCACCCGGATCTTGTCATGACAGTTGTCGAGCGAGAGTTCATTTGTGGAAAGGGGTATGGCAAGTTCTTGAATATAGGATTTGAGGACAGTGTGATTAAGCAGACGCAAGACGCACAACAGTCCGGTGCAATCAGCCGAGACATACGGAATGTCACGGTGTTACTCGAGTCGCTTCCTGCTACAGTGCCAGCACATCAAAAAGCGGGATATGTTCAGTATCGTATCCGGAATAACTTGGTCTTAATGTTTAAGAACCTTCCTGTTCCGCCTCTTCCCATTGATGTGTCGGGCGGTCGTAGACTTCGGCGCAGAACGGCGCGTCTTTTTCGCTCGACGTCCACCAGACGGCGCAGGCGGAGCAGGCGGCATGGTAAATGAGCTGACTGGAGGACCAACATAGGCTCCGGATTCATCACGCGCACCCCTACTCGAAAGAGGAATCGCATACCGTATATTCCCATTGAACACCCCGTTAATAACCGCCTTGTTCCATGCAGTATAATTAGCGGTTGTCATACACCCAATCGATCCAGGGCCAAGGCGAAGTCTGTAACCAGGTCCGGCTACAAGTGCATCAATGCGATAATAGTATGTCATGGGCGTTCCACCGGGTGCCCGTTCAAGCGTTGTCACATCCTTACACGTCTCCGCATCCGGTAGATCCTCACGAGCAAGATCATAATACAAAAAGTTGGTGAACTCTATAACCTCTTTTTGTAGTTGCTGTTTGGAGTACGATCCGAGCTTCTCCAAATGCTGTTTGGAGTACGATCCGAGCTTCTCCAAATCATCATCGTCAATTAGGGATTTCTCCTTTTCTTTTCGAATTGTGTCATTGATGTAGCCCACAAATGTATCAAACGTCTCTGGTCCAGTATTTGCAAGGAAAGCACTTTGTAGTTCTCGATATTCAGGTCTCCTGGAAAGTTCTGCAAGAAAATTCCTACGAAGACCACCACGCATTGTTTACATGCAGGAAATTAGGCCCTGCTCGTTCGCTTACGTCGGTGACGCCGGCGACGCCTCCGTGTGCCGCCCTCCGCTGGGCCGCCCTCCGCTGCTTCTGGATCTTCATCGGGTTCAGGAGGGAGAGGTATACGTGCAGCAGTTAACGCGGCATGTGCAAGCTCGAGTTTTGCAAGGACTTTATGGTATGCTTTCAGCAGTAGAGCGTTCTCTTTTAGGAGCTCGTCATACAGATCTTTATAACCTTCACCACTCATTGATTAGACGCAGGAAATTAAGAGGTTAACGAAAGTTTGTAGTGCGTCGCGTTCAATGACCTTGCGGAACTGGCTGCGATACAGGGGGCGGTCGGATCGCCGTTTCCCCTTGCAAAGGTACACAATGTGATCACACCCGCCATCCCGGGCGTTGGTAAAGGTCACTGCGGCATCGGATACGGCATTCTCCAGGGCAAGAACGATGGTCTTGACTCCCGGGTACCGGAGACGCATGGTGCGGAAATCCGTACATGCCCGATCATACATGCACGAGTCCAGATAGGCCTTACACTCGATGACACATACGAGTCGATCGTTCACGTACACGTGGCGATCCACTTGCTGTTCCTTTGTGACGCCATTCACGGTGATTAACTGCAAGTCGACATCCCCTACACGAGGGTTCAAGGGAATCTCGGCTTCACGCAATTGACGACACACGATATCCACAACTTCTTCGGTGGATACGCCACGCTCACGCCGCAACGCGCCTCCCTGACCTTGGTTTTCAAGTTGATCCATAGCGGTTGCAAGATGGTTGGTAATTTGAAGGTAGAGGTCATTGAATTGGTTGGGTGTGAGCATGAAAGATCCGTTGGTTGGGTTCAAACTTTTCGTTTCCAACAAGACAATGCGCTACACTGCATCCGTTGATTACGATGTTCATTGCTCCAAAGAAGATTTTGTTCGGGATTTGCAGATCTATCTAGCCGATCCGGATGGATGGAAGGTGCAGTTTGAACTTGTGAAGGAACGTCCGGATATTATCATCCGTCTCTCATCTCCGGCGACCATTCGGGCGCGATGCGGAGATGGAAATTTGAGTTGTGCAGAGTTGAGGGGTAAACACATGTTTTTGAACTCGCAACGATGGATGCACGGATCCAAGGAAAGCAAGTTGCCGTTAGATGAGTACCGTCAATACATGGTCTCTCACGAAATTGGGCATATTCTGGGCCACGATCACGTAAAGTGCCCGGGTCCCGGTAAGCCTGCACCCATCATGATGCAACAAACACTTGGAATCGGTCAGTGCACGCCTAATACGCGGGTGTGACGACGACGACGCGTCCGACCGCCACGGGGGATATTCGGGGGCACATTCAGATTCCGTTGTTCTAAATCCGTGACACGCTTCAGAAGACCAAGAACAATGGTTTGGATCGTATAAAGCCCCATCGGATCCGTGTAGCCGACAAAAGGTATACCTCGCTGGCGTAACTCGTCATTGTGCTGCTGTATCCAATCTTGAATTGGATCAAGAAATGGGCGAGGGGGATTAAATCCTGATTGAGCAGCGGGATTGTCCGCCATTTAGTATAGATTCTAGATTTAGTTGGTGGAAGGAAGCAACTTTAGTTGCTGTAGGCCAGGCCACCCATGCCGGACATGACACGGAAGATATTGTAGTTCACGGCGTAGAGACGGAACAGGTACGGGTAGGCCGGGGTCGGGTACGTGCCCACACCGCCATTGACCTTGCTATCAAACACCAGGGTCGTGGTGTCGATGCGCGAGAAGTTGCACGTGCCAGACGGCTGGTGCTCCTCCGGCTTGAGGGCAAACGAGTAGACGTTGATCGGGTTCGCCAGCGGGAGGTCCTCATCCTGCTGACTGAACGTCGCCGTGAAGGCCGAGAGCGTCTGCGGGCTAGACACCAGGTACGTGCCGATACCACCTGAACCTGTACCAAAGGCCGTCACGTACTGACCCGCAGCCACTCCGGTACCCGTAACCAGCATGCCAACCTTGATCAACGAAGCGCTCACCGACGACCCGGTGGGAACTGTGAGGACGTTGGACGCGATCGTGCAGAGTGTAGCCGTCACAGCGGTAGCCGTGCTGGGAACCGCGCCCGTAATCACATCCGCGCGACTGGGGAAGAAGGCACCGCCCGAGTGGTGCTGGTAGGGCTGGACCTTCCAGAAATAGTCGCCATAGCGCTCATCGAAACGGTCCTGGCCGTTGATCTGGATACGGCAACGTCCAGCAATGTCATCGTAGCTGAACGGGCTTGTGTATCCACTGGCGATGGAGGTGGTCGAACCGCAATCGCGCTTGCGGGCATCCTGGAACACCCACACCAGCTCCTTGACCGGGTGGTTCAGCGTCAGATCCAGGCGGCAGTTGGGCGTGGTCAGCGACTGCTGGGCGTTGAACTGGAGCTGGTCAATCAGGTACTCGTGTGTCTGCTGGGCAAAGCGGCGGCGCTCCTCCGTGTCGAGGTAGATGTAGTCAATGTACAGGGCAGCCTCGCGGGGCGCCGGGAGGAGTGCAGCCTGCGACGGGATCGTGCCCGCCGAGCCCGCAGTACCGCTCACCAGATCCACCGCCTTGCGGAAGTAAAAGTTGAAGTGAACCTCGTGGTACTGGAGGGCAATGAGCGGCAGGGCCAGACCCGGGTTGCGGTTGAACCAGAACGAGAGAGGGATGTAGAGAACCGACGGGCGACCATTGCACGAGGTGAGCGTCGACGTGGTTCCACCCTGGTTGCCGCCGAGCATGGCGTCCAGCTTGACACTCTCATCGTAAGAAGACGAGAGGGACTCCCAGAGAAAAAGCCACTCGCCGTAGTGACGGTCCATGATCTGGCCGCCAATCTCAATCTCGACGCGATCAATCATGAGGTAGCCAAGACGGCGCGCGGCACCCGGGGTCCACGAGATGGCCGGAGAGGTTGTGTCGGGCAGGGTGAGTTCAAGGTATGTGCGGTACATTAGGTCAGCGTTACGCTTAACGACCACGACAGAACGCTGGCCCCAGGTCGGGGCACCCGTGAAGTTCACACGCATCGACTCCATGGCAAAATTCGTGTGACGCTTGTACATCACCTTCCAGAAGGTAATATGAGGATTTCCAGTAATGTATGCATCCTGTGCGCCATAGGCAACGAGCTGAAGAAGACCACCGCCCATAGTGTTTATTCTTTGCTAGGATATATTCTTCCTCAACTAACTCGTCTTGGCCGCCTTTCCATTCTGCTTCCACATGCTGTCGCAAACCGCACACTGGTACATCCACACTACATTTGTGGCATCGAGCTTCATGCCAACAATGTCCGACACTTGTCCGGGAGCGCGAGTCGCACAAGACCGGTTCGGACACACCATGGTTGTGAAGCGAGGAAGCGTTGAATCGTACTTCAAGTACGGATTGATCGAGTACTGCACAGACGTGTCTCGATGAATCTCGTGGTCGTATACGATCGGATTCTCACTGGTGACGGGCTCCTCATAATCACAATCCGGCTTGCGGCACGTGCGAAAAGCCCCATCCTCCTTCTCAACAATCTCGTAGAGCATATTGTCACACTTTTTGCAAAAGACGAGTCCGCTCATTGTGTCTTCTTTGTCTTTGTTTTCAAGGCTTCCGTTTTTCGGACGTGACGAGCCGAGTAGACGTCTGCGCGCTTCTCCTTTGCAGTCTTCTTGGTTTCGCGGCGTGTCTTGGGAGGATCCATTTGCCCTCTACATGTAAAAAGTTGTTGTTTCCGTTTTTTGTACCGCTGCTACTCAACCCCGAAGGACATCCAGTGCAGCGTCCCACGCGGTTTCATCGCATCCACCCGCCGTGTCCTCAAAGTCGTCAAATCCGTACTCGTCGTCTCGTCCAAAACTGCCTTGATCCTTGAGCTTCTGAATCACCTTGAGCAGGAAGAGCTCCCACGTTTCGCTACCGATCTCGCCCATTTGCTCCCTTGCCGTAGGACTCTCCTCGCACAAGTGGCTGTAGCACTCCTCGAGGATGCCCTCCACGTTTCTCACGAGTCCTTGTTCAATCACCTCTTTCCAGCCGTTCTGGTATTCGGCCGTGTCCTTGTCTGCCATCTTGATGACCTGTGCGTCGAGTTTGTTCTTGTGGGTCTCCAGCTGGGAATTGGCGTCAGCGAGCTGCTTCTCGAGGGAAAGGATGGTTTGCTTGAGGGAGTTCATTTTGTCAGTTGAGGGGCCCAACTCCCGTTCTGTTACGAATCCAGATTTCGTTTTTAAGGGGCCCGGAGCACATCATAGATCCCGGCCTGCTTCAGAGCAAGTCCCCCTGCTGCGATAATGCTCGTCCAGGCGCCGTAGTAACACCAGATCGTTGCCGGAGAATCCGTTACGTAGCGTCCATAGAAGAACCCAAACAGGGGTAACGCCAATAACGCGGCAAGAAAGATGTAACTCCGATTCCAAGCCCATAGTGACGCAAACGTTACGAACAACCAATAATAACCTAGACCATACTTTTCATCCATGATATCAAAGTTGGTTGTTCTACCCCAGTTCAGATGTCCTTCTTCCGTTACGATCGTGCACTCCTTTGTCGGGTTGTAAAAGTTCGCAAGGTACACGCCAGTTGCCGAAATCAAAGTAAACAATAAAATCGTAGCCTTGCGAATGTCGCTTGATGACTTCCATGGGAATACATACAATGACCCGTAGAATCCAGAAACCCCTTGTAGAAACAGCGCTGCTGGGACAAGAGATGCTGTAATCAACTTGTTCCTCTCGGTGCACTTCTTGTCGGGTTCCTCTGACCACAGCAAGTACTCCACGAATTGCATTGTACACAGCCCTGCGAGCGTAACGCCCAGCCATTGAAAGTGGGAAATCCCCGAACTCACGAGGTAGATGATTGCAACTGACGACACTACGGATGTATACAGGCTCGACCCCTTGCTGTAGCACATTTGTTCTTGACGCAAGAATCCAGATTTGTGCGTTAAAAACGGAGACCTCCGCCAAAAGGAGTCGAGGCAATAACACAGGGATGTCTCAATCCACTTTCTTGCAGTTTCTGGACAAGCCGGAACGGAGGGCGGAAAAGGGCAGTGGCGACGATACGCACAATTTCATGGGTCCTCCCTACGGATCCTACCGCGTCGACAGCACGGATATGCCAGAGTTCTACAAGCTCTACTGCGACCATATCCATAAGAATGGACCTCTGACCATGACGGAAAAGGGGACCAAGATTGGTGCCATGCGCGTAGACCTTGATTTCATCTACAATGGAGTCCAGGAGACGCACAAGCACACGCAGGAACAGGTGGTTGCCTTCATGAAGGATTACATGTCCGAAGCCAAGCGCTATCTCAAGATCGAGGGAGTGACCGAGGTGTTTGTCCTTGAAAAGGACCAGCCTACGTTCGAGAAGGTCAAGAACCGCTCCAAGTCCGGAATCCACATTGTGATCCCGACTTTGAAGACCAATCGGTACATTGAGGAGACGATCCGCAGGGCACTGGTGCAGAATATGGAGTCGTACTTTCCCAAGCTGGGCCTTGCAGATGATTGGAAGAAGGTCTATGATCCGTCGCCGCTCACACACACGAGCAACTGGACCTTGCTTGGATCCAAGAAGAAGGATCCGAATGCCCAGTGTTACGAGGTCCGGTACATTCTGAATTATGACCCCGCAGATGGTGAGGTTGAGGTGGAGACGGTGGATCAGTACGATATTATGCGCATGGTAACGCCGGAGACGGTGCGCAAGTTCTCGATTCGTGCCGACCCGTCCGAGGAGACGCCACTGACCGAGGAGGGGAAGTCGTTGAGCCGCGAGGATGACGAAACCCGGATTTCGGGAGGCAAGGCGATTGTTCCATCGCGCGGCCGGCCATTGACCCGTGGAGATCCGGGATCGCGTGGCTCGTCTCCTATCCGCATGCTGCAGCCCTTGACGGAGATGCTCAAGAAGTATTACGAGGCCCACGCAATGAATCTGAATCGGGATCGCTACGAAGTCTACGACAAGTGGATTGCCGTTGGACATTGCCTGAAGAACATCCATCCGGATCTGGAGACGACCTGGCTCGAGTTCAGCAGCCAGTTCAAGGACTACAATGAGCGTGAAGCGATTTCAAAGTGGAATTCCTTCGGATTCCGCAATGACGGTGCGCGTGCAGGCGTGGATACCCTGCGCAAGTGGTCTCGCGAAGATAACCCGGAAAGGTACACGGACATTGAGAAGACCAATGCAGAGAAGCTGGTTGAAGAGTCGGCCAAGACCGGGACGGAGCACGATGTGGCCTTGGTGGTGTACTCGATGTTTCGCGATCAGTTCGTCTGTGCACGCTTCAGTGCATCGGCATGGTACCGGTTTCTGGGCCATACATGGAAGGAGACGGACAAGGGTGTGTCTCTGTACGTACACCTTTCCGATTCAGTGTGGAAGCAGTATCGCAAGAAGGAGATTGAAGAGGGTATGAAGTCGATGCTGATGGACGATTGTACGCACGACAAGAAGGAGTCGGATGCGAATTGCGCCAAGTGCAATGCTGAAAAGCTAAAGACTGCATACCTCAACATCTGTCTCAAACTCAAGACCACCAAGTTCAAGGAGAATGTGATGAAGGAGTGTCGTGAGCTCTTCTTGAATGAAGAGTTTGCCGAGAAGCTCGATGAGAACAAGAATCTGATGGCGTTCCGCAACGGAATCTTTGATATTGCGACCATGACGTTCCGGGATGGAAAGCCGGAGGATTGCGTGTCCTTCTGCACGAACCTCGATTATGATCCAGACAGGCCTTACTATTCGTACGAGTGCTGGGACGAACTGAACCAGTTCCTCCACGATGTGCTTCCGGACCACGAAGTGCGCACATACTTCCTCTCCTACCTGTCCACGGTCTTGAGTGGATTCAATGAAGCGCAAAAGTTCCATATTCTCACCGGATCCGGATCGAACGGAAAGTCCATGTTGATGAACCTGATGTCAACGGCTTTGGGTGATTACTGCTGCAAGGCTCCAATCTCCTTGCTGACCCAGGCACGTAACAAGTCGTCGGCTGCGGCACCCGAGTTGGTCCGTATGAAGGGACGTCGGTTCGTCACCATGCAGGAACCGGATGAGCAGGTGTCGATCAATACGGGACTGATGAAGGAGTTGGCGTCGTCGGAGAAGATCACGTGCCGTGATCTATACCAGGGGTCGAAGCAGATGATTGATTTCGATCTCCAGGCACGTTTCAACTTTGCATGTAATGAGAAGCCGAAGATCACGACGCAGGATGGAGGTACGTGGCGCCGTCTGGTGGTGATTGATTTCCCGACCAAGTTCGTGCACGATCCCAAGTTGCCTCACGAGAAGCGTATCGACGAGTCGTTCGTGCAAAAGGTGGTGTCCCCGGAGTGGGCGGCGGTCTTCATGGCGTATCTGATCCATCTCTTCAAGGAGGGTCATGGATTCCGCAAGCTGACGCCGCCGGAGAAGGTTATGGTGTACACGTCCGAGTACAAGGACGACAATGATCTGATTGCCAAGTTCATGACGGATCGGATCCAAATCGTGGAGGAGACAGATGAGACGATGGTTGTCAATAAGAATGACGTCAGTATTGCATTCCAGGAGTGGAAGCGCAATAATGAGGCTGGACGGATTGCTGCAGGGGAAATGTTCAAGCGACTCGAGGCGCGATTCGGAAAGTTACCCAAGGGTGGATGGACTGGGTTCAGGATTGTTTAATAGTCGCCGCCGCGAGGAACACCACCGCGGGCAGCACCGATCTTGGACAGAACGTACGTGCGCAGCAGTCCCATCGTGAACACAACAATTGCAAAGGAGACAATCAGGTTGACCAAGGCCTCAATGACTTCACCAACCATCAGCTTGGCACTGCCCACCTGCACAGTGAGTGTCGACACACCCTTACCCGCCGACGCGGCCGGCGCAAGGATCGGGGTGATGAGACCGTTTGTCACCGCCTTGAAAAACATGGCCACCACACTGCCGAGGTAAAACGCAGCCGTCAAAATGATCAGGTCCTTATTATCGAGCATTTGATGTTACCATAGAATCTTTTTTATCTCCAGTAACAATGGATACATTGTTCTGGGGGCCATCCGCCTGGCAATTGTTTCACTTGATCTCATTTCGACCGCATTCCGAGCCAGTCCTTGTTTTGCTCAAGGATATCTTGCCGTGCAAGTATTGCCGGGCATCCACTGCCGAATTTGCCGAATCGCATCCTCTCAAGGATCCGCCACACTGGTTGTACAAGCTGCATAACGCAGTGAATCATAAATTACGGACGCAGTGCCACGATGATCCGAAAGTCCCAGATCCAGGACCGGATCCGTCCTTTGAAGAGATCAAGCACCGGTACGAAACGATGCTCGCCCATCGTCCGCATGTGATTCCTGGACGTGACTTTTTGTTCTCCGTGGCACGGAATTACCCGGACGAAGTGACCGAGGAATGGAAACATACGCAAACCAAGTTCTTTGCAGCCTTGGCAAAGGTGTATCCGTACGAACCGTTTGAAGAGTACCTGGCTGCCCATCCACTCCAGTTAGGGTCGCGCGAAGAGTACATGCGATGGATGTACGGACTGCTCAAGATGTTGTCCCGCAAGTTCCGGGCATCCTTACCGTCATTTAGGGGGTACGCGCATCATATATCGTACTATAGAAGCGGATGTACCAAACGAACCTATCACGGGCGCACATGCCGAAATGGCACAAAGGCTCGGGATATGAAAAAGACGAGACGGATTGCGCACCAGAGACTGATCTCTGTGTGATGATTTGTTTGCTAGCGTGGTCTTTAGTGTCGATCTATTTCATTTGGGTACTAGTACATTGACTTGCGGCTGCGGCGGCGGGTGCGGCGACGACGACGGCCACCATCGAACAGCTTGGAGGCCTTCTCGTCAAGGTCCTCCTCCTTGTCCTCCTTGGAATCCTCATCGTCGGCACCGCCCTTGTGTCCCTTGTGGTACGTCGCCTTGGCCGCCTTGATCACCTGCTTCAGGCCCTCACCCTTCTTGTAGGTGCCCTTGGCCTTCATCGTCTTCATTGTCTTCTTAACGTGCATGAGCCACCTGTTTGCCATTTATTGATACGCGTAGAATACTTTTCATGCCGAGCTTTTTACACACTCTCTTGGCTCGCGAAGAATCTGAACGCGCTGCACTCCTTGCAGAATTAGAACGACTGCGGGCCCTGGTTGCACACTTCAAGGAACAGCTTCGAACCCTGAACCAGTTCCAAATAGATTCCACTGACATCCGTATGTGTACACGGACAGAGGCGCGTCCGGGTACACGCGCGTCGGACCCACCAACGTAATGTGGTCGCGATTGTACGCACGGAGCTCTTCGGGGTCACGAGGGTGAACAGCCTGGGAGTACTCTAGACGACGCAAGGCGCTCGACCCCCACGACAAGGAGACGAGTTTCTCAAGATTGGATCCACGCACTTCAGGTCCCGCAACAATCACGAGCTTGTTCGCCAACTGGCCAAGAAGCATTTGATCAACGGACTCCTGCGTTTCCAGAATCTGACGATGCAAGGTGGTCTTGAGGTGGTACGCCACACGATTCAAGGTCACAGTGGAATCCGTGTGTGGCACAATCGACAAGATCAGAGGATAGTCGCTGGGAAACGCCTCATTGACCAAAGTCACACACACGGACTCGAAACTGACTCCATCGTATTCATCATTGATGCGGCTCATCACCAATGGCTCACCAGACGGATCCGGGGCAATATGGACTTCAACTAACCGAACACCCCTCGCCAAGGCCGCAGAAATCGGTTTGAACACCACACCGGGGCAACGGTAGTCACACAACCGTCCCGAATGTGCAGAACCTTCAGGGGTTAAGGTTATCATGACTTCGCGGGAAAACGCATAGAGCACAATGCCAAGGACTACAAACGGCAAGAGGTCCATTACCTTTACTTCCTAGGAATTTTGAACAGGGTATCCCTAAACGCATTGACCACTTCGTCGGGGACACGCTTATCCATCGACACTTCATTCAAACAGCAAAGGTGAAAATACAGGCAGTACATACCGCATTCTGATTCCTTTCGTTGATGGCGGGTTGTATTGTACGTCATGTGCATTTGATGGGGGTGAATCTGCATGGCATCGGCCTGTTCTTTCCAGCGGTTCATGAGGACACGGATTTGCGGTTCCGGATTCAGGGCATAGGAGTCAAAGTACGTGACACGTGGATACTCGAGTTCGGGGCGCATGTCACAGTATACTGCAACCCAGTGTTCTCCAGGGCCGTCATGGACATCCGTATTGATCACGATCCCGATGCGATGGTACCCTTTGGCATACAGTTTATCGAGCTTTAGGGAACATAAGGTTGATACTAAACATTTGGACGTGTCGGATTTCAAATCAAAGTCAATGGGCACACAACCGATAAAGTAGTAATCTTCAAACAGCTTCTCGTACTTGTTTTCCACTGCACTAATGTCGTCTGACGACAACCATTCGTGACGATTCTTGACCCAATCTTTTGGCGCCTTGGTCTTGGAGAGCATCGAAGTAATCACGCATGCAGGTGCTCCAGACTTGCATTGGGAATGAAACCGACTCCGAAGGTCTTCCCACATGGCTTCCGTCGAGCCACGAGCAACAGGTGGTTCAGAGGGATGTTCTTTATTGTAAACCGTGCGGAGACGTTCGACTTCGGCTTTATCCACCGACATTGTTCATTGGGATAGAGGAAATTAGTGATGACGACGTGTGCGGCGGCTGCGACTCCGACGACGACCACCCTTTGGTGGGTAATACTTCTTCAGCTCGTCAAATGTTGCATCGAGCTCGGCTTGTGCAGTTTGGATGGGACCTGCCATTGGTGTGTCTCCAACCGCTGAATCTGATCGTGGACGTTGAGGCTGCTTTAAGGCTTCAGCATGTAGTCTCTTCAGTTCTTTGTTGAGTGCAAACAACTTATCCACCAATACACCCGTTTCCTTCGACCACTGAAGAACCTGGGCGGGAGTGCTGTCAGGCAGGAGGATGAATGGCATTATTGAGTAGGAAGGTAAAAAACGGAAAGCATTCGGTCTACCTGAAAATGAATGAATGCCTCTGCACCAATGTCCAGACTGTGGTTACGCTTCCACACGGTTGGATAGTTTACAAGTTCACGTACGAATTCACACCGGACAAAAACCACACAAATGTCCAGACTGTGGTTACGCTTCCACACGGTTGGATAGTTTACAAGTTCACATACTAACTCACACCGGACAAAAACCGCACAAATGTACATACGATGACTGTGATTACGCTTCCACGACCTCGAGTCATTTACAAGTTCACATACTAACTCACACCGGACAAAAACCATACAAATGTACATACGATGACTGTGATTACGCTTGCACGACCTCGAGTCATTTACAACGTCACGTACTAACTCACACCGGACAAAAACCATACAAATGTACATACGATGAATGTGATTACGCTTCAGCACAGACGACTCATTTAAAGGAACATATTCGTATTCATCATGAGACTGAATGGAAACTGCGTCAAAAGAAACGAGAACAGGAAATCGCTGACTTCCTTACACGAGTAAAGTTGCATTTTGTGCGTGAGCACATTATCAAAACAGACTGTCTATCAAATCGTAATACATCGAGTAAAATTGATTTCGTACTTCAGTTCGAGAACAAGATTGTGTATCTTGAAGTCGATGAAGACCAACATATAATGTACGATGTGAGTTGTGAACTCAAGCGAATGGTGGACGTGCAAAGCGCACATGCAATCGAAGGAAATACCTTACCCATCACGTGGATACGGTATAATCCCGATGCATTCAAAATTGACGGAATACCGACACGTATTTCGAGTAAATCCAGGCAAAATGCACTGTTTACCGTTTTGAATGAAATACAATCGGACAGTGATCTTCCTTCATGTCGTGTTATCTATATGTTTTACGATACCCTGGACGGAAAACCTGCCATCTTTGACGATCCAGAGTATTCGGAGTCCTTTAAGCAATTCGTTACGGTAAAAAACGAAAGTACCGGCTCGTAAGGAATGGACTTCAACCATGGAGAACCTCACGAATCCCCTCTCGCGCCTCGTTGATGTCACACGTCGCCTTACCGAGGCGAATACAATTGCCGGCCAGCTGCGCAAGGAGCGCGATGTTCTCGAGACAGATCTCACAGCCGTGTACCGTTCCAATCCGGACCTTCCAAACAAGATCGAGCTTCGTACTTCACAGATGGTTCTCACCGTTAAACGTCCTACCCAGTGGAAGCGGGGTTGGACACTCTCCAAGAAGGAGTTGGCGCGTCTGTTGCTAGAGATTGTACCTGATCAGGGCAAGTTTATTATGCAAGAGATTGAGAGACTGCATGAGCCTACTTTAGTGTCTGACGAGTTTGCGTTTGAGCTTCGATGAGTTATCCGGTTTGAGACCCGTTAGCCTTATTGACCCATGTCATGATAAATTGATTCCTGTCTCCAGTGATTCCCAAGTCGCTACGAACAAAAATGAGATTACCCGTGTGGCAAATCAGATTATATCCTTTTGATTCACCCAGTGCCCGCATCGAATGAAAACATGTACCAACGTGCGTGGCGTCGGAAATGTGATCTGTCACATTCGGCGAAATGTACGAATTCACCTCCACAACCACAATCTTGGGACGAAACTTTTTGACTGCATCCCATACCTGATAATCGTTCGAATCAATGTCCAAGGACAAGACGTCGAAATCAATGGGCATCGGAGTCCTAGAGAGGATGCCATCGAGTGTGTCGACACCTTCTGCCCGCACATACATCTTGAGAGGCATGATGTTCGGGTACTGTTTGCACGTTTCAAGGAGTTGGGGATACCATTCGTCCGTCGGTTCAATGTAGATTCCACGGAATCCGCGCTCAATCAATGCAAATGTATTGGACGCATACTTTCCATCACACGCTCCAAATTCACACACATAACCACGTGTGATACCGAGGCGCCGCAAGAGTTCGCGGATAATTCCATCTTCGCCTCCTTGACTGTAGATATTCTTTCGGAAGGATAACCAATCAGTCATTTGTTAGCTTTATCTGTCTATTTGATTCGTGTTCCATTTCCGCAATGACTTTTTGAAATTCTTTCAATTTTTCCTTGAGATCACGAATGGATTGTTCAGGAATAAACCCGTGCTGGAGTCTCACAATTGGTACTGCCATAATCTGGTGGAGACGAATCGCTTGAACAGCCAGCGTTGACAGGTGTTTCACCATCAACAGTATGAGTAGTACACAGAAATTAATCTGTAAACCTACCAGCTCGTCTCCTTCTCGAAGCGACGCTCTTCCAACGCGAGGTGCTTGAGGAAAACGTGGAGGTCTTCGGGGACGCCGAGACCCCACATCTTTTTGCATGGCTCGATTGTAATCCTCAATCCTGCAAGAATGGCTTCATTGTATGTGGGCACGGTATAGAACTCATTGTTCACACGGATATTCTTGGCAATCATCTGGTCCGCACACCACACAAAGTCCGACCCCCGGGCCCACAAGTAAATACCCGTTGTGGCATGGTCGGAAAACGGATCCTTCTCACGGACCTCGGTCACAAGGCCATTCTCCACCTTTGCATAGGACCACTTGGGATGACGCTGACCGTCAAAGGTTGAGATCTTCCCATCTGCGCCGTTCAGCTTGATAAAACTACTCACATCAAACCCATCGAGGTACTGGTCACTATTGGCAATCAGCAAGGGCTCGTCGTTATCGATGAGAGTACGGGCCAGAAGAACCGTGCACGCAGCTCCCTCGGTCACCTGGTCCACTGTGATTATCGTACATCCGGGAGCGATGCGATAGAGGAAATTGCGGCACGACGGAGGGTAGTCACCGCGAACGATAAAGACGAACCGCGCACCAGGAACACGGAGATTGTCCACGACCCATTCGATCATGGGCTTGCCGTCCACGGGAATCAACGGCTTGGGATCCCGATATCCGGCCAGGGCAAACCGGCTGCCATTCCCTGCCATAGGAATTACAATCGTAAGCATCTTACTAGTAATCTACTTGCAAATTGTAAATGAAGATTATTGCGCATCGTGGCAACTTGCACGGCCCGAATCGCGCAACCGAGAACAAACCCGCGACCATCATTGAGGCAATCAGCAAGGGGTTTGATGTCGAAATCGATGTGTGGATGGTTCGAGAGAAATTCTGGCTTGGTCATGATGGTCCGGAAACGCCCGTGACACTCCACTTTTTAGTGCAGTACAAGCACTCGCTATGGATCCACTGCAAGGACATTGATACCCTCGTTGCCCTCAAGAACGAGTTCAACTGCTTTTTCCACGACAAGGATGCGTATACCTTGACGAGCCGGGGCTTTATCTGGGGAAATGTGGGGTCGCCTCCTCATTACGAAATGATCCAGGTCATGCCGGAACGTGCCGGTTCCGCACCGTTCATCAACGGCTTTGGAGTGTGCACCGATTATCCCTTCAGGTACCGGTAAGTTTTCCGGGACCGGGACCGCCGAGTCTTGCGGGTCTTCCGACGCCGCCGTTTCCGACCACCATCAACCTCCATTGGATCCTCCTCGGCGTTTCTCACGAGTTGCATCGCACCGATCCGTCTATTGCCCACAGACAATGCGCGATAGATCGCCTTATTCGCTATACCATTCGCATCCAGAACGATTCTAAACAGCGAAATGGGTGTGCCAGGCGGAATAACATACTCCCTTGCAACTTCTGCCATCACCGCAGCGTCATAGTTACCTATGACTGCGTAACCTTGACCGGCTGGAGCTTTTTGAACATTCACGGTAAAATTGGGAAGCAGTCCACCCTGAAACTCGACAGGAACCGGAATCACTGGATTCTGGTTCATTTGTTTACTTACGCAGATTATACCTTCAGGTACCGGTAGGACCGGGACCGGGACCGCCGGGACCGCCGGGTCTTCCGTGTCCGCCTCTTTCGACCACCCTCAACTTCATCCATGTCGTCCTTTTTCTTGAGCGGCGGCGGCGGCGGTTGCCCCCGTGGACCAACACCATAGACCGCCTTGTTTAGATCGTAAATGTGCAGCATAATAACTGTGCCAGGAGGAACAACATACTTCTTTGCAATTTCTGCCCTCACCATATCGTGAATAGTATTGGCTCCAGCGAGTGGCAGGTTTCCGCGTACTCCATTCAGTTTATAGTTACCTGTGAATACAGGACCACCTTGAAGTTGTGCAATGTAGATCTTCAGATTGGGAATCGCTTCACCTTGAAACTCCGCGTCGATCTCTATTTCGGGAGGATTTGGAACAAGCGGCAGCCCGAAGCCGCCCACGGTCTTGCGGGTCTTCCGTCTCCGCCGCTTCCGACCACCCTCCATGTCCTCCTTTTTCTTGAGCGGCGGCGGCGGCGGATGCCCTCGTAGACCATAGACTGCCCTGTTCACATCGAAATTGTTCAGCAAAATGAATGTACCGGGAGGAACATCATACTCCTTTGCAATTTCTGCCCTCACCACATCGTGAATTTTAAGGGCTGGTATTGCTTGTCCGCGTACTCCATTCAGCTTATAGTCACCTGTGAATGCGAAACTAGCCGGACGAATTTCTTCAATATACAGCACCAGTCCGGGAAGCCGTTCACCTTGAAACACCACCTCGATCTCTATTTCGGGGAGCGGCGGCCCGGGCGGGATCTGGAGTTGTAAGCCTCCGGGATTGAAGGCGTTCCCTGCCATTTAGTTCTTATGCAGATAATCCATCATCCTCTCGACCTGCAAAGTAGTCTCGCAAACCAGATTCTAGCTTTCGATCCGTTAATTCCCACACATCGTTGCCATTTGCACGGACAACCG
>Ga0187844_10001235_pt1 | contig 19679 bp, 18 predicted proteins | sample SpaLakP09_SKY_50_FD_134517 | JGI IMG/M metagenome (GOLD analysis project Ga0187844, IMG submission 134517) | Oligotrophic lake water microbial communities from Sparkling Lake, Wisconsin, USA - SP09_SKY_50 | ecosystem: Environmental > Aquatic > Freshwater > Lake | place: USA: Sparkling Lake...
AACAAACAAAACATTCATGCCTACTATTACAAATACAAGTTATCCAAATACAAGTTATCAAGAGAATATGATTCTAATTATTGTTCTACCTACAGTGTTTTCAGTTATTGTATTATTTTATTTTTTATATAGAGTATATTGTTTAAAATATAGAATAAATATAACACGGAAATTAGATGAAAATTTCGGTACGGTATTCGATAACATAATTGATTTTTAATTAGAAAAATGCTCATCTAAATATTGCTGCGTGAAATTTTATCACGAATTAACATCAAATCATCAAATACAATAGGGGGTGCACCTCGTGTATGATGTGTTAATTTAGCATCATTTGTAGCCAATAACAGCTTTTTAAGGTCTTCATTTTGAGTAAATTTAGAATATTGTGCCGCATACATTTCTTTTTTATGTCTTTTTCCAAAGAAATCAGGATCAATTGTTACTTCAATAGGCCTTAGCAGTTCTCCTTTATATTTACCAGACTTACCACCTGCTGATTTTGCCATTGCTGTATCTTTCGATAAATCTGTCCCTGAATCAAGAGAGAAACTTAAGTAGAAATCAGGATGTGTCTTTTTAAACTTTGAAGCCTGGTAATAATGTTCAACAGAAGCCCATTGATGGTTATCCAATGAGAACGGTTCAACCCAAAAATTGGATAACTTCTTACGCCACTGAGGTATAGTCGCCAGCTCGGCATATTCAATCATTTTTTCATTAGGTATTTTTTCTCCTGCACCTTTTCCAGGTAAAGGTTTATCATTGGATTTAGAATAAAACAAAAATACAACATTATCATTATATAGTCCTTTTAATTTACTTTCACTTAATTCTTCGTAATCTTCTTCTTTCATTACTGTTTTTTTTAAACTAGCCTTGAATTTTTGAAAGTCAGGTATTAGAGCAAAGGGCCCTGAATTTTTCTCCAAGCACTTTTCAGCAATCATTTTTTTAATATCATAAGGTATTTCATTAAATTTAAAAATCAATTTTTTTTTATAACCTATAATTTTGTAGTGGTCGCCCGTATAGTCAACCATAATATAAAATTCGGGCGTAAAAATTTTTTTATTCTCTAATATTTTATCGTTTAGTTGCCCACACTGCAAGACATTTTTTATATCTCCACTGCGATAAGCTTCATTGGATAATATTATTAATTTAATGTTTAATACTCTTTCTAATGTAGAAATTGCCCAAGTATCGGCCCAGAAGTCGCATTTTCTAATTTTACTTTTAAATTTGTCCAATGTATCAATGCCCTTCATAAATTTATATTCTTTTAACATTTGTGAAGTTACTTTTTTCTCTTCTACAATTCGGTCGTGTTCAGTTTTAACCTTTTTTGCCTGTTCGACAATTATTTTTTGTTCATTTCTATCAATCGTATTTTGCAAATGTTGTTTTAACAGTAAGTATTCCGATTCTAATTCCTTAATTTTATTCGTGTCCTTAATAAGAGCAGCATTATACATGTCATAATGTTCTTTATATCCAAAAAACACATCATCTGTAGCCTCATCAGACAATTTGCGGCGTAATTTATTCACTGATGTTTGTTGAACAATACTTGAAAAAGCGTCGCGAATAGTTGCGAATAAACAATCCCCTCCTCCTTCATTGTCAATAATGGAATAATTCGTATTCATCATAAACTTTTCAACCCATGTATCCGATGGAGATTGGTGATATTTCTCTCTATAATCCTTTGCCTTTTTTGATGTTTCTTCTTGTAATAAAGGAGGAATGGGAACTCCCTTTGTCAAAATAAAAATATCTTTGCGTTCATCAGGTATTTCATAAAATTCAGTGTATTCGTTATTTTCTTCTTCCTCTTCATTTTCAGAATCTGTTACCTCACCTTCTTCTTTGTGAATACCTTCAATTCTTCTAAGTGGTACATCTGGTTCTAAACGTAATTTACTCAAAAAATTTTTTGTAGCAAAAGAGTATATAAGTGGTTCATTCATTTTTTCAACATCTAAATTATTGTAATCATCCAAATAATTTAAATAATCGCTAGCTTTAATTTCGTAAACCCCAATTTGAACAACTTTATTGTTAGATTTAACTAAATAAATAGGGAAATAACGTATATTATATTCTTCAAAAGTATTTTTACCATTTCCTACCGCAATAATCACATCAACACCCTCTATTTCAAGTTGATATAAATTCGCCTCTGTTTTTAGATCACCTGAATCGACACTTTTTAATTCTGGATAACTTACATTATTAGGGTCTAATTTTGATAATACCATTATAATTTAATATAATATTTTATATTTAATATTTAATATTTAATCAAATATTTAATCAAATATAAAATACTTTTACCATAATACATATTTCTTCATACATTTATCATTTTTTAATTCATTCATGTAAAACCACATATTTTTTCTTTTACAAACAATATCCGTATTATGCGGGTTTGATTCAAAATCTATTAAAAAATATATGATTTCTTCTTTTTTACATTTATGCACTTTATATTCTTTTGTTAAACCATAATAGTCGCATATTAATAATAATTCTTTAACCGTAAAATTATCATGATAATTAATAATATGTGGAACATACAATTCAGAAGTATTTTGTATTTTTGTTTTTTCAAATTCTTCAAGTAATAAAGATATATTTATTTCTTTATTCTCTTCATTTTCTTCATTTTCTTCATTATATTCATCAAAAAAAAATGTAATATTACATTCTTGTTTTTCTGTCATTATTTTAATATATATTGTAATATTTAAATAATATTCAATTTATTTATAAAATTTATAAAATTACATATCAATCATATCCATAAATTTAAATAATGTTTTGTTTGTTAAACTCTTATAATCCTTTACCTTGCTTTTAGCAATTTTTTCAATAATTTCTGGAATGGTATATCCATCAATCTGTTCATAATCTTCTTCCTCATCTTCATATATTTCCTTATTATACAGAATAGCCACGTTTTCTGTAAGCTCGTCAACCTGATTTTTTTTGTCATCTTGCATTAAAAGTGTATAAACTTGAGAAAGTAAATTTCTAGTAATACTTATAATCTTTGGTCGCGAAATAATTCCATTATTCATTAAATTAATATAAAAGGTTGCTAATGATTTTCTCTTTTCATTTGTCTTATTAATTTCACAAAATTTATCATAATTTTCATTAGGATCAATATATTCGATTGTATTAAACAAAGCCGTAAAATTTTCCAAATTATCTTCAAATATAGATTTCATCATTTTATATTTTGTAATCAATTCAGAGTATGCATCAGCATATATTTTTGAATAAAATCTGTTCGCAGAAGCTATTTCAAATACAATAGTACTAACACGAACAAAATCTTGACTATCAACATTTTCACCCAATAACTGGTCAATAGTCTCTATAATTTTACCAAATATATCAATATAATTTTTATCCGTTAACTTATTAAGATAATTTCTAATCGCATCTATCTTAATATCAATACCCACTTTTTCTTCAATTTTTGTAGTTTGGAAACTTCTCACTGCATCCCAATCATCATCATTTACGATCTCCATAGGTTTATTGTTTTTCTTTTTCTTAAAAGTTGCATCCTTTTGAGTATTATCGACCTTCATATTGTTCTCTCGTTTTTGAAATACAGGCGTCTTCACATAATCAGGCGATCCAACTTGCAGTGACAATTCAGATATACTATGAAGTGTTTCAACTGGTAATTCATAATTGAATCCCTGAAAAATAATACTATTTATTTCATCTAATGTATACTTTAAGATTTTTGTAGTCATTTTGGATATATAATATATTATGACATATTGCATTTATATCAATTTTTTTTAAATATAATAATAAAACAAAATACACTTAAATAGATGTAGTGATATTATATTATAATGACAACAACAGAGAAAAACGTTAGCGAGGTTATAAATACGGAAGAAGAAACATATGATTCTTCCTATGAAATTAATTCTTGGGATGATTTAAATTTAGATCCCAAAATTTTAAGAGGAATTTTTGCGTATGGGTTTGAAAATCCCAGTCCAATTCAAAAAAAGGCAATTAAGCCCTTGATTTTAGGAAAGGATATTTGCGCACAAGCACAATCAGGAACAGGCAAAACTGCAACATTTACGATTGGTGCATTAGCAAATATTGATATGAGTAAAAACACTACACAAATTTTGGTTTTATCCCCCACAAAAGAGTTAACTATTCAAACGGCAGATGTTTTTGAAAAGATAGGTCATATGATGGATTGATTACGCGTTCAAAAATTGTATGGTGGGGCTGTTATTGATGATGTAAGTACCTTTTCAAATAAAAACACACCTCATGTGATATGCGGTTGTCCAGGTCGTGTGCAAGATATGATGCGTCGGGATAGAATTCATACAAAGGATATCAAACTTGTAATTCTTGATGAAGCAGATGAAATGTTATCAACTGGTTTTAAAGATCAAGTATACAATATCTTTCAGTATTTTAATAATGAAATTCAAGTTGCTTTATTTAGTGCTACATTACCTAATAGTATATTACCAATTATTAGTAAAATTATGCGAAATCCCGTTAAAATTATGGTTAAAAGTGAAATGTTAACACTAGAAGGTATTAAACAATATTATATTGCTGTTGATGATGACAGACAAAAATATCTTACTTTGAAAAATTTATTTTCGGCTTTATCTGTAACCCAGTGTATAATATATTGTAATAGTCTAAAACGTGTTTCAGATTTATATGATGCTATGAAGGAAGATGATTTTCCTGTATGTTGTATTCATAGTGGTATGGATAAAAATACTAGGGAAAGTTCATTTAATGAATTTAAAACGGGAACTTCACGTATATTAATTTCTTCTAATGTTACAGCACGAGGTATTGATATTCAACAAGTAAGTATTGTTTTCAATTTTGATATACCCAAATGTGTTCATACATATCTTCACAGAATCGGACGCTCTGGAAGATGGGGGAGAAAAGGTGTAGGCATTAATTTTATTACGAGACGGGATGTGAATCTGATGAAAGAAATTCAATCCCATTATGCTTGTGAAATTGCGGAAATGCCAAAAGAGGTAAGATTTTTAACTGATGTGTAAAAAGAATAAATAAATATAACAATATGTATATTATGAATAGTTATAAAATTCGTAAATTAACTGATTCCGATTATATAAATTATTTAAATTTAATAACCCAATTTCGCTCAACTACGTTTACAGAAGAGGAATATAAAAATGTATTAAATAAAATAGCAAATAATTCTACTATATGGGTAGTTGATTATAATAACGAACTTATTGGTACAATAACAATCATTTATGAATATAAATTTATTCATAATATTGTTAAATCCGCACATATAGAAGACGTTTGTGTAGATAAAAATCATAGAAATAAAGGCATTGGTCATTTATTAATAAATCATGCTATAAAAGAAGCGCATAAAGAAAAATGCTATAAAATTATATTAGATTGTGATGAAAAATTAGAAACTTTTTATAAAAAATCTGGGCTTGAAAAGAAGGGTATTCAAATGGCAAAATACTTTATTACATAATAGGTTATCAAATAATATCTTCATTTCAACTACTTTATAAATCGTCGTTTGAAATGAAAAAAGAATATTATAAATAGTTTATTCGTAAAAAAAAATTCATTATATTTCTAGTAGTAAATATAATGAATACAGAAACAGAAAATAAGGAATTAAGTAAGATTGTCGAAATAAATGATTATTTTAAAATGCCTATCTATTATAATGAGGATAAAGTAGAACTTAATAAAAATATTATTGCAGATTTAGAATTAATTACAACAATTGACCAATCGTGTAATCCCATTTATACATATTGTTTTAATAATGATAACGATATTTCTAAAAAACTTATCGAACAAACATCAAAATATTATACAACAGATAAACATTTCTTAAAAGAAAATCAAACACTTTTAAAGGATTATAAAGGACTCGAGAAAAAGTATACTGATACTGTTCCAAATTACAAAAATATAATTGAAATATGGAATGAGTTAAAAATAGATTCCGGGTTTAAAGAAAAATACTATTACGTAGATTGGGAAATGATTGAATTCTTAAATAAGTCTGAATTTTTCTTACAATTTATGAGTATTTATAATTTATTTTCACCTATTCTATCTCTATTGATGCCCATTTTCATTTTAATAATCCCCTTTTTAATTATTAAATTAAAAGGATTAACCATTAGTATAAGTGAATATGTAAATGTATTAAAAATGGTAGCAAAACAAAACGCATTAGGAAAACTTTTTACTGTCAACTTCAATGAAATAAATATGCAAGAAAAAATATATATATTAGTATCTGCTGGGTTTTATATGTTTTCTATATACCAAAATATTATGGTTTGTATTCGATTTCATAAAAATATGAAAACTATTCACTTGCATTTTAATGAAATAAAATTATACTTGGAAAAAACAGTATCATCAATTGATAATTACTTGAAATATTCATCTGTGCTATCTACACAAAAACGATTCAATGACATACTTATAGAGAAACAAAATACACTTAAAAATATATATTCTAAATTGAGTTGGATATCTAACTATAGTTTATTTAATATGAGTAAATTAAAAGAAATTGGACATATATTAAAATATTTTTATGAATTGCACACAAATAAAACATATGAGGATGCAATGATGTATTCATTTGGGTTTAATGGATATATTGATTGTATAGAAGGATTACAAAAAAACATTGAAGAGAGAAAAATGAATTTCTCACTTTTCATTGAAGAAAACAAGAAATCTGTTTTTAGCAAGAGTTATTATGCTTGTTTAAAAGATAATAATCCAATTAAAAATACAATAAAACTAAAAAAAAATATGATAATAACTGGACCAAATGCATCAGGAAAAACGACTATACTTAAATCAACATTGATTAATATTATATTTACTCAACAATTCGGGTGTGGATTTTATGATTCGGCAAAACTGGCTCCATTTCATCATATACATTGTTACTTAAATATTCCAGATACATCGGGGAGAGACAGTTTATTTCAAGCTGAAGCGCGGAGATGTAAAGAAATACTCGATAATGTAAGCGCTCATAAAAAGGAGACGCATTTTTGCGCATTTGATGAATTATACTCTGGAACAAACCCAGAAGAAGCGGAAACAAGTGCTACAGCCTTTTTAAGTTATTTAACAAAATATAAAAATGTGTCATGTTTGTTGACAACACATTTTGTAAAAGTATGTAAAAGACTTAAAAAAAACAAAAATATTACGAATTATCATATGGAAACAGAAAAAAATAATAATAGATTAACTTATTTATATATATTACAAGCTGGAATTTCTGAAGTAAAAGGTGGAATTAATGTATTGACAGATATGAATTATCCTAAGGAAATAATTGATAATACAATTAAAAATCAAAAATAAACTCATTTAATATGATTAGATATAATTAGATATAATTACATGGTATATTGTTCGTTATGAATAATACTAAACCATTTACAGCAAGATTTTATATAAAAATATAATGAAAACAATGTAAATATCATTCCATAAAACAAATAATTATATCTATAACTAATAAATAATACAGGAAACGATAAATAGAGTATATTTCTTTTACGATAAATTTCAAGAAACACACCATGTAAACCTATATTTCCAGAATTTGATGCCAAATTTAAGGCATATTCAACATTAAATGGTATAAATAAAATTATTATAAAGTTAGTAAGTGTCATCTATTCAATTATTGAATAATAATTTTATATTGGTTTCCAAAATATTATTCGTTAGTTAATTAATTAATTTATATAATCTTTTTGTAATAAAATGACCCTTTTAGCTGATTTATTTAATCCATCTTTTTTAATGTTTTTAGGAATATTAGTATTAGTCGCAGCATTATTGGTTATTTATATTGAATCAAAAAATAGAGAACAAAATCATAAAATTTCATCCATGTTTAGTTTAGTTTCTTCTTTAGCAGAAGAAGTAAATGGGTTAAAATATGTGCTCGCAAGTGGTTCGATTTATAGTGGTGGTGGTAACAATGATTTTGTACAAGAAAATAACCAATACAATTTTACAAAAGAAATACCTATGGAAATACCCTTGGCTAACAGTAATTTAATCGCTGTTTCAGACGATGAAGACGAAGATGAAAGTGATTCTGAAGGTGATAGTGATAATGATAATGATAGTGATAATGATAGTGAGATTGATTTAGAAAGTGTTGATTCAACGGATAGTATTAATGAATTAGACGAGGATGAATTAGAAGAAAAAGAATTAGAACACAATGACGTCAAAGTATTAAAATTAAATATTAGTGGTCAAACTAATAATGACGATAGCTTACTCATGATAGATGAATTACACAATATTTTAGACAATGATTTAGAAGATGATTTAGAAGATGATTTAGAAGATGATTTAGAAGATGATTTAGAAGATGATTTAGATGAAGAACTAATTTCCGATATGAATAACAGTTCTAGTCAAAATATTAATTTTGAAACGATTCATGAAGGACAAAATGAAGAAGCCGCTTCAGACATTTTTTCTTCTGATTTAAAAACTATTAATATTAATTTAGAAGATTCAAATACAGCAAATATTGATTATAAAAAATTAACATTACCTAAGCTGAGAAGTGTTGTAACAGAAAAGGGATTGACTAATGATCCTTCTAAATTGAAGAAAAATGAATTGCTTAAATTGCTTGAAATTGAATAAGAATTTTATCTTATAATAATATAACAATATGTCGTGGGGAACATGCTTTTCAGGATCTAATAATATTCATTTTAACTTTCCACCAATCATGGCGGATGGACGCAATTACGCAACCTGGCAACCAGACGCTGTAGTAAATCAACGAATTCAAAAACAAGAAGGTATTCATTCTAACTGGCAGTATCGTCAATATCTTCAACACAACGGTATTCATATTATGAATTATAATAGTATGGAAACTTGCTATGATTTGGGGTTAGACCCTCACGTCCAAACAGGTAAAACACCATCTAGCAATGTTCCATATACATTTAAAAACACATTTGATAGAAGTGAACCTGGCTATGGATATTGTAATAGTGATTTAAAAAATCCTTATTTAACAAGTGAACAATTAAACGCAAGAATGGTCGCGCCATCTATTAACCCTGCGCATTTTCCAAAATGAAGTAAATAAAATCAAATAAAATAAAATAAATCAAAATTAGTTTTAATATGTAAAAACAATATAATAATAAAATTACTTTTAGTATTATATGAAGATTCTCTCTATTGATGTTGGTATAAAAAATTTAGCATATTGTCTTTTTGAAAAATCACCCGATACCAATCAATTTAAAATTACACAATGGGATACTGTCAATATTTCAGAACAAGAAGTATTTAAATGTGAATTTATAGAAAAAAATGTAGTATGTTGTAAACCAGCAAAATTTAAAAAAATCGACAATTGTTTCTGCTTGAAACATGCAAAAAAACAACAAATGCAAATACCAACAACAGAACAGAAACCTTCCTTTATTAATAAACAAAAAATTCAGAAATTATATGAAATCGCGAATTTACATGGTATTAAATACGAAAACAAAATTAAAAAGGCTGACCTAATAATTATGATTAACGAACATATAAGCCAAATCTATTTCCAACCTATCGAATCTACCAACGCATCTGATATAAATTTATTTGATATAGGTAAAAATATTAAACACCATTTCCATAAGCTGTTTTCCAATGAAGGTTGTATAGATTATGTCATTATTGAAAATCAAATCGGACCTATTGCTACACGTATGAAAACGATTCAAGGAATGTTAGTGCAATATTTTGTAATGTCTAACCTAACTGTGAATTGTATTGAATTTATTTCGGCAGCGAATAAACTTAAATGTTGTATAAAAAATGGAGATAAAACAAAATATAGTGAAAGAAAAAAATTAGGTATAGAAAAATGTTTAGAAATAATTACAACTGATTTTAGATTTAACGAACACATACCTTATTTTAATTCACACAAAAAAAAAGATGATTTGTCAGATTCTTTTTTACAAGGGTTGTGGTTCATAAATGATAAAAAAATGTAAAAAATGTAAAAATGTAAAAATGTAAAAATGTAAAAAATGTATTTTTAAATAAAAATATATATTTCAATTCGTATTACTTAAAATTAAATGTTCTATTTAATGAATAATGATGGATGACATTTTGGAGATTTCTGAGTTGGATTTAAATGATAATAATTTTAGTTTTGAAAATAAGTCTTCGAATTTTGGCGGTGGTCTTGAACTCTTAATGAATGATAAAGTTAAAGATAATTTTAGACCCGATAGTGATATTAATTTAGAAGATTTAAATAATTTAGAAAATGAATTAAATAATTTAGTGGATGACATTCCTAGTAGTAGTTTTAAACCAACGTCTGATTTATTTGGGTCTTCTAATTTTGGCTCTGAAGATAAACCATCTGTAAGATTTAATGATTCTACAATTGGTCAATCGACATCTCAAACAGAAAGCGATAATAAAACGTGGGATGGATACGGAAAATTTAACAATATTCCTTTTAATCCAGACAAGGGTGTTTCTAGTGAACCCAAAATGTCTAAAGATGAGATGCTTAGAGAAAAGTTTAAGTATTTAAGAAAGTTGGAAGCACTTGAAAAGAAGGGTGTAGAACTCTCTAAAAAATATAATATGGACTCTTCATTGCAAGAAATGATAGGTGAATATGAAACTATAATGGAAGAAAAAACGAAACTAAATACAGTTAAATTTCAGGGAAATATGTTGATGGCGATTATTAATGGTATGGAATTTTTAAATAATAAATTTGACCCTTTTGATATCAAGTTAGACGGTTGGAGTGAACAAATCAACGAAAACATAACAGATTATGATGATGTTTTTAGTGAATTATATGAAAAATATAAAAGTAAGGCTTCTATGGCACCTGAATTAAAGTTATTGTTTCAATTGGGCGGTAGTGCTATGATGGTACATATGACAAATACTATGTTTAAGAGTGCAATGCCCGGCATGGATGATATTTTAAGACAAAATCCAGATTTAATGCGCTCATTCCAAAACGCAGCTGTTAATTCAATGGCACAAACAAGTCCTGGGTTTTCAGGTTTTATGTCAAATATGATGAACCCTGAACCTCAAGTATCACAAGGTATGGGACCTCCTCCTCCATTGGCTACACAAGGTCCTAATGCTGTCTCTCCTCCATCCGGAAGACCTGGAAACAATAATTATGCTAACCGGCCTGATTTAAATTTTAGTCGTAGTAATTTTACAAATGATGGTATTAGTTTGAGAGAAAATTTCGAAAGACCAGATGTTCAAGATAGAACAACTAGTAGAAGACAACAACAATCATCATCTCGTCCAGAAATGAAAGGACCAAGTGATATTTCAGATATTCTCTCTGGTTTAAAAACCAAGACTATTAATATTCAAGAGCCACAACAACAATCCTATTCTGCTCAAAATGATAGCAGCACAATTAGTATTAGTGATTTAAAGGAACTACAATCAGACGGTAATATGCCTAAGCGCAGTGGTCGACGTAAGAAGTCAGCTAGTAACACTGTATCATTAGATATTTAGAGCGACACATTCTTCTATAAAACTGTGTATATATATTATTTATAATACAAAATAATATATAAGTAATATATACAAAATAAAACAATAAAACTACTTATTTTTTTAGCATTAACGTAATACTATTACTCCAAAATTGTTTTTGTAATTTTTTATTAAGAACAAAATTGTGAAAAATCTTTGGAACCCATTTGCAAATTGGAATAAATGAATGCCTATATAATTCACCATTGTAATATTTATTAATCATTTTTTTATTGTTATAATACGTTTTTGCTTCTTGGAAAGTTTCAAATTTATAACAGATAAAACCATCAATTACAACAGATTTAGAAGAAGATTTTTGAACACATAAGTAAACTGTATCAAACCATTCTTTTTTTTTCGGTTCTTTCGGTTCTTCTTCTTGCGGTTCTTTCGGTAAATTCAATAAATCATGTGTAAAAAAAGTTTCAGTTAAACAAGACATTATAAATAGTAATTTTATTTCTTTAATATTATTTATTATATTATAGCATTATACCTTTTTTATTTTATTTAATAATATATATATGTTTAACGTTGGCGCAAGAAATGCATTAAATAGTCCGGTGTTTAAAAAAAAAGTCCAAGAATCCTTAAGCGTAACAGCTGATGCTTTTAATGATCCTATTAAACACGTCGCTACGAAATTTGGTCCTTCAAGTGCCGCATTAGTAACTGGAGCTAATATATTTAAGTCTGCGAAAGAATACAAGGGCTATTACGACAAAGTTGACGAAAGTGCAAATAAATATTTAGCGGAAAAACCTGGCTCATATGACAGAATATCAAAAAATATAGATTTAGGTATGCGTTATAATAGTGAGTATGGTGGTAAAAGAAAGATGAGAAAGATGAGAAGGACGAGAAACACGAGAAAGACGAGAAAGACGAGAAACACGAGAAACACGAGAAACACGAGAAAGACAAAAAGAGTAAGAAAGACAAGAAAAAATTAATATTATGTAGAAACGATTTATAATTTATTATAAATTATTATAAATTGTTTGAGAGGGTTTTATACTATTCAACAGTAACAACTTTTGCCAAATTTTTAGGTTTATCTGGATTTATTCCTCGATTCATAGAGAGATAATAAGCCAAAAGCTGAATAGGTATAATTCCTAATAATGACGCATACGTTTTATTTTCAGGAATTAAAATATATTCTGATTGTATTTCATTTAAAATGGTTTCATCGTTTGTAATAAATAAAATAGGTGATTTGCGTGACAATACCTCTTGATAACAATTTAACGTTTTTGACCGATGCTTTTGATCTAAATTCAAGATAATAACAGGAAATGTTTCATCTAACAAAGCAAAAGGTCCGTGTTTTAACGAGCTTGAAGAGTATCCCTCAGAATGTATGTACGAAATCTCTTTTATTTTTAAGGCTCCTTCTTTTGCGATATATTCATCAGTTCCTTTTCCCAGTATAAACATATTAGCTGCTTGTATATTTTTTGATATTTCGTATATTTTTTCACTACATACATCCAATGTCATTTTTATATCATTTGATAAGTTGTGTAAGTCGCAAATCATTTTTGTTCTCTTTTTACTATTTAAATCGTGCAAATTAGCAAACCATATTGCAGCCATAGTAAGACATGTTACTTGTCCTGTAAATGCCTTTGTAGATGCAACACCGACTTCTTTTCCTGCATTACAATAAATACCACAATCTACTTCTCTTGCAATTAAAGAATCTACAACATTTATTATACCAATTGTTATTATATTATTATTTTTAGCAATCTCAATACAACGATGTAAATCCTTCGTTTCCCCTGATTGAGATATTAATATAAAAGCCGTATTTCCTAATTTTGGTATATCGTATTCATTAAAATCGGCACCATCGAATACCTGAACAGTGTTAAAATTGCAAATTTGTTTAAAAAAATACATACCATACGAGCCCGCAAAATAAGATGTTCCACACCCGAGTAATATAATATTATTAATGTTTTTTAAACAATCTATATGTTGTTCTAATCCGCCTAATTTTACTTCTGATCCGTTTTTAATTCTACCTCCTTTATTTATAGAATTTAATACTACTTCGGGTTGATCATTTATTTCTTTTAATGTCCAGTATTCATAAGGCGCTGGTGTAAGTTCAGAATCTAATATTGTTATATCTTTCTTCGTGTATATATGAGATGTTGTGAATATAATATTGTTCTGTATTTTTTGAATACAGCATATGTCATCATTATTTAATGTTATATAATTTTTTATTCTATTACAAAAACCGCATTGTTCAGATGTTATTAAAATCATATCTTCATTTTGACCAACTAACAGAGGGGAACCATTTCTAACACAAAATAATTTATCTCGTTCATAGAGACTTTGAATTACTAACCCATATGTTCCTCTTAATAGTGTTATTGTTTTTTTGATAGCTTCAAATGTATCATTTAGATTTCTATAGTGTAGTTCAATAAGATTTACAACTACTTCGGTATCTGTTTGAGAATGAAAGATGAATCCATTTGAAATTAATAGCTGTTTTAATTCATTATAGTTTTCAATTATACCATTATGAACGATGGCAAATTTTTTATTGTTTGATAAATGTGGGTGCGCGTTGATATCATTTTTTATACCATGTGTTGCCCATCTATTATGACCAATTCCAGAATATGTTTTTTCATTTTGTTTTTCATTTAATTTTAATTCTTTTAGTTTTTGTAAAGAATCTACTTCATTTGTAGAAGCGTATTTATGTGTTTCAATATTTTCATCTTTTACTACAGATAATCCTGCAGAGTCATAACCTCTATTCTGTAACTGTAATAGTCCATTAATTATTAATTCGTATATGTTTTCATCATTATTCAAAACTATACCAAATATACCACACATATTTAAATTGAATATTATTTTTTTTATTTTTATCTTTTTTATAAATATATTTTTATTGTAGTGGAATATATTGTATCTAATAAAAGAATAGATACAACATAGTAGAAAACTTATTTAAATCCTTGAGAAACCGTAGGAGAATCAATTGAGGCAGTTATATCACTGTTATCAATGGTAGCAAGATCATAATCAGCCACCACATTTCCAGAATGTGGTGTAGTAATAATAGGTTCATTTCTATTCAGGTTAAATAATACTACATACAATCTATTTAATTGTGCTTCAAGAGCATTTACACGAGTTCTTGTGTCTACTAATTCACTTGTCCTTTCTTCTAAAATTGCGTCATAATGAGATTTTACTTTATTAATATATCCCTTGACATATGCTGCTGGAACAAGGTAATTATCAGTTACAGGCCAAGTTGCAGTTGTAGCAACCGCATAACCGAATACTAAATTACCCTCGTTGTCTACTTTAGCTTTTCCTAAATAAATAGGACTAACTGTTGGAGGAAATGTAATTGTAATCTCCACAGAGCTAATCAATATTGAGTCCCCATTATAACCCCATAAAGATAAATATACTGGCATTCTATCTGGGTAAAATTTTTTAGTAAGTAATGTATTGTTATTATCTCTCATTACACATGGAACAAAAGGTAAAAAAAACTCTTTTGAAGCTATAGTATTATCACTATTAGGTGTTAAACTATTTATATATCCAGTATTAGTAATAGTATTATAATTATTATATGAATATAAATTTGGGTTTTCGTAAGCTCCATCTCCTATTTCAATAAAAGGGCCAGTTTCAAAATTATTATTAGCTAATGTATTTGATAATGTAATCCAAATCCGTTGGTAACTAAGAATATTAGGTGTTATCTTAACAGATAATGTATAACTACTGTTTGGCTCTAATCCCATAACAATATTTGATGAGTTATCACCAATAAAAATGCTCATTATAATATAGCCTTATAATATTATTTTTTGCAAAAATGATTGTTATTATTTTTTTTGCAAAAATGATTGTTATTATTTTTTATGTAATTTTGTCTAATTTATTAAAATCCTTGAGGAACCACAGGAGGAGGAACTGCGGCTGCTATATCAGTGGTAGGAATGGTAATAGTTGCATAAGTTGCACCAACAGATCCTGTGTTGGGTGTAGTAATAAATTCTTCATCTCTATTCTTGTCAAATAATACTTTATACAATCTATTTAATTGTGATTCAAGAGCTTTTACGAGAGTTTGAGTTTCTGCTAATTCAGTTGTTCTATCTAGTAAAATTGCGTCATAATGTGCTTTCACATCAGCAACATATGAGTCAACATATTCTTTTGGAACTAATTGATGATCAATCGCAGGCCACAATCCAGTTGTAGCAACGGCAGGACCTAAGGCAACATTACCACTGTTGTCTACAAGAGCTTTACCTAAATATATAGGAGTAAACTGGGACATTATAATATAACCTTATAATATTATTTTAGCAAAAAAAATGATTGTCATGAAAAAATAAAAAAAATAAAAAAATTATATATATATATTATGTCAAGACCATCTAATATTTATTTTTTAGATAGTAGTTTAGAACTAGGTGTAAATTTAAATTTATATTTAGGTAATAATACTATTATTAGCGACACAACTGAAAGTTATGGGTTTACTACAAATTTACCAATGACAATTAATAATACTTTAACTTGTCAACAAGGATTCCATGTGAATTCTGATTTAGAAACTAGTAGTTTAACTATTGATGTGAGTGGAAATTTAATTACAAATGGAAATATTATTGCTAATGGTTCTATAACTTCATATGATTCTATTATTGCTAATGGTTTATTAAATTCATCATCTATTAATGTAAATTCTGGTAATTTTTCAGTAACTAATACTGGTTTAACTACTATAAATGATGATTTAATTATTGGTTCAAATTTTAGAATAACAAAAACAACTGGTTCAATAAACACTGATGGAAATATTATTGCTAATGGTTCTATAACTTCATATGATTCTATTATTGCTAGTGGTTTATTAAATTCATCATCTATTAATGTAAATTCTGGTAATTTTTTAGTAACTAATACTGGTTTAACTACTATAAATGATGATTTACTTATTGGTTCAAATTTTAGAATAATAAAGGCAAATGGTTCAATAAACACACGTGGAGATATTATTGCTAGCGGGGTATTACAATCATCATCGATTTATTTAAACTTAGATAACTTTTCAGTAACTAATACTGGTTTAACTACTATAAATGATGATTTAATTATTGGTTCAAATTTTAGAATAACAAAGGCAACTGGTTTAATAAAAACGGATGGAAATATTATTGCTAGCGGGTTATTACAATCATCATCGATTTATTTAAACTCAAATAACTTTTCAGTAACTAATACTGGTTTAACTACTATAAATGATGATTTAATTATTGGTTCAAATTTTAGAATAACAAAGGCAAATGGTTTAATAAAAACGGATGGAAATATTATTGCTAATAGTTTCATTTCAAATAACTCTATTACTACTGATGGGTTATTACAATCATCATCGATTTATTTAAACTCAAATAACTTTTCAGTAACTAATACTGGTTTAACTACAATAAATGATGATTTAATTATTGGTTCCAATTTTAGAATAACAAAGGCAAATGGTTCAATAAACACAAGTGGAGATATTATTGCTAATAGTTTCACTTCAAATAACTCTATTATTACTGATGGGTTATTACAATCAACATCGATTAATTTAAACTCAAATAACTTTTCAGTTAGTAATACTGGTTTAACTACTATAAAAGATGATTTAATTATTGGTTCCAATTTTAGAATAACAAAGGCAAATGGTTCAATAAACACAAGTGGAGATATTATTGCTAATAGTTTCATTTCAAATAACTCTATTATTACTGATGGGTTATTACAATCAACATCGATTAATTTAAGCTCGGGTAATTTTTCAGTTAGTAGTACTGGTTTAACTACTATAAAAGATGATTTAATTATTGGTTCCAATTTTAGAATAACAAAGGCAACTGACTCATTATATTCAGGTGGTTCAGTTACAATCGGTGGTAATTTTTCTACACCTAATTTAACATTGAGAAGTGATGGTGCGGTAATTACAGCATTACCTTATGAAAATTATATTCCTCCATCTGCATCTTCTAATACAAGTACTACAACTGTTAATAATGGTGGTGTAGATTTTACTTCTAATACAAGTCAGTACTTGGCTACTCAAACATATGTCGATAAACAATTGTGGAATCAAACAGTTCGTATTAATACCATTTTAGGTAACGATAGCTCCATATTAGATTCTTTTCAAAATGTTTATAATTTGGTAACCGCTTTAGAAGGCTCAACAACTGCAAATGTATTAGGTGGTATTGTAGATAAAGCTAGTGAAATTAATACTAGTGTTTCTGATTTGGCTGGAAATGCTTTTAATACCGTTTTAATAAATTGTTCTAAATCTGTATGGGGCAATGAATGCGCTCCTCTTCCTATACCATCTACTTTAATACAAACAATTAACTCTCAATCATTAGACGGATGGTATTTTAGCAATATTTTTTATATAGGTATTTCACCCGAAACAGGAGCAGATATCCCAAATAAAATTACTTGGTTTTTACCTTCAAATGGAATAATGAGTGTATCTGACTTTACTAATATTTATGCAAATATATTTGCTTTTAGTACAGTTTCATTACCCAATATTACAATTTATACCAAGCCTAAAAATGATGACACAGATTATGTATCAGGAAGTTATAATGCCTCTATAACATATTCATTTACAGTTGCTACTACAACAAATAATAAGTATTTATGTTTATGTACAGGAAATAAAGCACCTAAAAATAATTTTAATATTACGCCTATTAGTTGTAATTCAACTACAACATTAAATGCTCTAAAAAAAACAATTAATAATAATAATCAGTATGATACAACTATTGTTAGCTCAACAGATGAAATATTATATTTTTGTATGAATACCTCAACAGATGTATCGCTAAATTCGGTTGCATTTGTTTTAAATTCATTTAATATTCAACAAAATAGTGCAACTGGTGTAAAAGGTACAACACAAATGCTTTTTCAAAATAGCTCGGTTTGTTGCAATTATTTATTTAATAGTTTATCTCAAAAAAATTCAGATTTTAGTAATATTTCATCAAAAAATTCAGCATTTTTAAGGGCTTATAATAATTTATATAATACTTAGTAAAAATTTATTAATTTATAAACAAATTTATAAATTAATAAATTAATAAACAACAGTTCTCCATATATTTTTATTTGGTTGAATAAAATATATTAGATTACAAACATAACATGATTGAATATTTAATGCGGATGAACCTCTAATAGGGTGTGTTAATCTGGATACTGTATTGATAATTATATCACCATTAGTTGTATAAATATTTACATTACTAATAGTATTTAAAGTATTATTATTTATTATTATTATGTTTGTTCCTAAAGGACAATTACTAGGTAAATATATATCTGATTTTTCACAAGTAACAATAAAATATAATCCAACTATATAATTTGAATTGTATTGAATATTATATGAAGAAACATTTATATCTATATAATTTAATGGTTTATTAATTGTTTGATTTACAAATTGGGTTGTACTAATATCGTTATTAGAGCTATTTATATTTGGATTTGTTGCTTGTGGATTTCTTAAGTAAACATTTCTTAATATTTGATATGAATTAACTGAATTAGGATATATAACGCCTGGTTTGGTATTACCAAGATAATAACCGTAATTTTGATTAAATGAATTATTAAATTTTAAATTTTGATTATCATGTAATTCCTCTTCATTAGTATAAGTTTGATTATTATTTTCATTAATTATATTTGGAATTTTAACTTTATTTTTATTATTTTTATTATTATTAATTTTATTTAAAATTTTAAAATATTGGTTATTAAAATCCATTAATATAAATATAATTTTATTTTATTTTATTTTATTTTATTTTATTTTATTTTATTTTATTTTATTTTATTTTATTTTATTTTATTTTATTTTATTTTATTTTATTTTATTTTATTTTATTTTATTTTATTTTATT
>Ga0187844_10001236_pt1 | contig 19665 bp, 22 predicted proteins | sample SpaLakP09_SKY_50_FD_134517 | JGI IMG/M metagenome (GOLD analysis project Ga0187844, IMG submission 134517) | Oligotrophic lake water microbial communities from Sparkling Lake, Wisconsin, USA - SP09_SKY_50 | ecosystem: Environmental > Aquatic > Freshwater > Lake | place: USA: Sparkling Lake...
CGGCCATGGCCGAGCGCCTGGGCCAGCCCATGGTGGTGGAAAACCGGCCCGGCGCGGGCACGGTGGTGGCCGCCTCGCTGGTGGCCAAGGCCCCGGCCGACGGCTACACCTTGCTGCTGGGCGCCAACACCACGCTCACCATGAACCCCGCCATCCGCACCAACCTGCCGTACGACCCGGTGCGCAGCTTCACGCCCATCGGCATGGTGGCGGACATGGGGCTGTTGCTGGTGGCACACAACGACGTGCAGGGCAACTCGCTCAAGGACATCGTGGCGCAGGCCAAGGCCGCGCCGGACAAGTTCTCGTATGGCTCCTACGGCACGGGCTCCTCCGTGCACTTCGGCGCCGAGATGCTCAAGACCACGGCAGGCTTTCCGATGATGCATGTGCCCTTCAACGGCAGCTCGCCCAACCTCACGGCGCTGATGGGCGGGCAGGTGCAGCTAGCGGTGGACACGGTGGTGGCCTCCACCCCGCTCATCAAGGCGGGCAAGATCAAGCCGATTGCCGTGCTGAGCCCGCAGCGCCTTACGCTGTTGCCCAATGTGCCCACGGTGGCCGAGAGCGGCTACCCGGGCTTCGACATGGGCTCGTGGTTTGCGTTTGTGGGCCCGGCAGGCCTGCCCGCTCCGGTGCAGAAGAAGCTGGAGAAGGCCCTGGCCGACACCATGGCATCGGCCGAATTCAAGAAGAAGCTGGTGGACATCGGCATGACCCCCGCCTGGGGCAACGGCGACGCACTGCGTGCCCGCATCGAGCGCGAACTGCCGCTGATGCGCGCCGTGGCTGCGCGGGCGGATATCCGCGTCGATTGACGGGCGTGCGCAGCCGCGTTGCTCAGGCGGTGCGTTGCACCGCCAGGTACAGCCAGCAGGGAAACGCGCCTGTGGCGGGGTTGACCGCAAAGTTCTCGTCATAGACCTCGATGGCTGGCCGCGCTGCAGGTTCCCAGCCCACAGGGATCTGCCCCGGCGCCGCCATGCCAGCCCAGGCGGCACCGATTTCGGGCCCGGTTCCGACGAAATGCAAACAAGCGTAGTCGCCCCCTGCAAAGTCTTGAATCTGCGCTTCGGTGCCCGTGCGCAGCCCGACGCCCACCTGCACACAGGCGTCGTAGCGGCACTGCGCGGGCGGGGTGCAGGCGGGGTTGTCCAGGCTGATGCCGTAGTACCTGGGGCGCGGATCAGTCAGTCCGTGTGCCTCGCACCACCGGCCAAAGCGCTCCCACAGGTGCGTGAGCGACGGGCCGTAGGGGCCGGTCTGGCGCATGTAGGCCAGGCGCATGCGGGGCAGTTGGCGGATTTCGAGGGGCATGGGGGCTCCGTAGCGGGGCGGTGGTTCAGGTTTTTGCCCCTGCAGTCTAAGCCGCAGGAAACCTGCACGCCAATTGGCGACAATGCGGGATCCTTTGCCACCCACTTCTGTCCACGCCATGCAATTTGCCGACCGCCTGAACAATGTAGAAACCTCCGCCATCCGCGAGCTTTTCAAGCTGCTGGGCAAGCCCGGCATCATCAGCTTTGCGGGCGGCTTCCCCGACAGCGCGATGTTCGACGTGGAAGGCATCCGCGCCGCCAGCAACGCCGCCCTGGCCGAAGAACCCGGCGCCGCGCTGCAGTACGGCGCCACCGAGGGCTACAACCCGCTGCGCGAGCAACTGGCCGCCTTCATGACCAGCAAGGGTGCCAAGGATGTGGCGGCCGACAACCTGATCGTCACCACCGGCAGCCAGCAGGCGCTGGACCTGCTGGGCAAGACGCTCATCAGCCCCGGCGACAAGGTGATTGTGGAAGGCCCCACCTTCCTCGCCACCATCCAGTGCTTCCGCCTGTATGGCGCTGAACTCATCAGCGCACCCATCGACGGCAATGGCGTAAAGACGGATGAGCTGGAAAAGCTCATCGCCGAGCACAAGCCCAAGTTCGTCTACCTGATCCCCACCTTCGGCAACCCCAGCGGAGCCATGCTGAGCCTGGAGCGGCGCAAGGCCGTGCTGGAGATGGCTGTCAAGCACAACACGCTGATCGTCGAGGACGACCCCTACGGCGACCTGTACTTTGGCGATGCGCCACCGCCCAGCCTGCTCAACCTGTCGGCCACCGTGCCCGGCAGCCGCGAGCTGCTGGTGCACTGTGGCAGCTTGAGCAAGGTGCTCTCGCCCGGCCTGCGCGTGGGCTGGATGATCGCCCCGGCCGAGCTGCTGGGCAAGGCCACCATGTGCAAGCAGTTCAGCGATGCACACACCAGCACCTTTGCGCAGGCCACGGCCGCGCAGTACCTCAAGGCCGGCCGCATGCCCGGCACACTGGCCAACGTGCGCAAGGTGTATGCCGAGCGCGCCCAGGCCATGGGCGATGCGCTGCGCAAGGAGCTGGGCGATGCCATCGAATTTGTGCAGCCCCAGGGCGGCCTGTTTGTGTGGGCGCGCCTCACCGGTGCGGGTGGCAAGGTGGCCGACGGCAACGTGCTGGCCAAGCGCGCGATTGAAAAGGGTGTGGCCTTTGTGCCTGGCACACCGTTCTTCTGCGCCAACCCCGACCACGCCACCTTCCGCCTGTCGTTTGCCACGGCCGACGTGGACAAGATCCGCGAAGGCGTGGCGCGCCTTGGGCAGGCGGTGTGATGGACGACGCCCAGCAGCAGATCATTGAGCGGCTCGAAAGCCTGGAGATCAAGGCCAGCTTCACCGAAGACCTGCTGGACCAGCTCAACATGACCATCTACCGCCAGCAGGAGCTGATCGACCGGCTGGCGCAGGAAGTCATCCAGCTGCGTCGGCAGGTGCCTGAGGGCGGTGGCGCGGCGCCGCGCAACCTGCGCGACGAGCTGCCGCCGCATTACTGATTTCCCGATCTACGCCTTCACGGACCGCCATGCGGCATCCGCCAGCTCTGCACGGTAGGTGGTGGGTGAGGGCAAACCTCCCTGGGCAGCATTGCCCGACAGCCAGGCCCTGCAATAGCTCTGCACCGGTCCCATTACCAACGACGGCATCAGCTCACACGGCAGGTCGCGCAGCGCGCCGGACCGGCGGTGGGGCTCAAACCAGGCCACAAGCGCCTGGTTGCGGCGCCGCGCGGCGTCGGCCAGGTCGGGCGTGCGTGGGCCTGCGGCCACGGCGCCCCGCGCCTGGAACATGAAGCGCGCCCGCTCGGGCTGCGCCACCACCCAGTCCAGATAGCCCGTAACGAGGGCCAACACGCCCGCCTCCACGCCCTGGGTGGCATCCAGTTGCGCCTGCACGCTGCGCGACTGGTCGTGATAGATCTCAAAGAACAACGCCGCCACGATGCCGTCGCGGTTGCCAAAGTGGTGATAGATGCTGCCCACGCTGGCCCCGCAGCGCGCACGCACACCGTCGATGGTGACGGCATCGACCCCACCTTCGGCCGCGCAGGCCAGGGCGGCGTTCAGGATGTCCTGGCGGCGGTCGGTGGTTGCTTCGGCAGGGAGAGAGACGGGGGGCGGGGAATTGCGGCTTGCCATGGAGTGGGATTCTAGAATAAAGTTCTAGAAAATACTTCTAGTCACGATGGTTCTCATGCATTCTTCTCCCATTGCCGCCCCTGCAGCCGCTGCATCCATGTCTGGCGCAGCCTTGTACCCGCACCTGCTCGCCCCCCTCGACCTGGGCTTCACCACCCTCAAGAACCGCGTGCTCATGGGCTCCATGCACACGGGGCTGGAGGACGGGCGCGATCTGTCGCGCATGGCGGCGTACTTCCGCGAGCGGGCCGAGGGGGATGTGGGCCTGATCGTGACCGGCGGCTTTGCGCCCAACATCGCGGGCTGGGCCAAGCCGTTTGCGGGCACCTTGTCCACCTCGGGTGCGGCCAAGCGCCACCGGGTGGTGACGGACGCGGTGCACGGCGCGGGCGGCAAGATCGCGCTGCAAATCTTGCACACGGGCCGCTATGCCTACCACCCGCTGGCCGTGGCGCCCTCGCGCCTGCAGTCGCCCATCTCGCCGTTCACGCCCTTCGCGCTGTCGGCACGCGGGGTGGAGCGGCAGATCCGCGCGTTCGTGAACTGCGCCATGAAGGCGCGCGAAGCCGGGTACGACGGCGTGGAGGTGATGGGCTCCGAGGGTTACTTCATCAACCAGTTCCTGTCGCAGGCCACCAACCTGCGGCGCGATGCCTGGGGTGGTGACTACAGCCAGCGCATGCGCCTGCCGGTCGAGATTTTGGCCCGCATGCGCGAGGCCGTGGGGCCGGACTTCATCATCATCTACCGCCTGTCGATGATCGACCTGGTGCCCGGCGGCAGCGCCTGGCACGAGATCGTCACCCTGGGCAAGGCCGTGGCCACGGGCGGCGCCAACATCGTCAACACTGGCATCGGCTGGCACGAAGCGCGCGTGCCCACCATCGCCACCAGCGTGCCGCGCGCGGCATTTGCCTGGGTCACGCAGAAGATGAAGGCCGAGTTTGCGGCGGCGGGCATCACCACGCCGCTGGTCACCTCCAACCGCATCAACACACCCGAGGTGGCCGAACAGGTGCTGGCCGATGGCTGTGCCGACATGGTGTCCATGGCGCGTCCGCTGCTGGCCGACGCCGCCTTTGTGAAGAAGGCTGCGCAAGGCCGGGCCGACCGCATCAACACCTGCATCGCCTGCAACCAGGCCTGCCTGGACCATGTGTTCCAGAACAAGACCAGCAGCTGCCTCGTCAACCCGCGCGCCTGCCACGAGACCGAGCTGGTGTACAGGCCGACGACCCAGCGCAAGCGCATTGCCGTGGTCGGCGCGGGGCCCGCAGGCCTGACGGCCGCCACCGTGGCGGCCGAGCGGGGGCACGAGGTGCATTTGTTCGACGCCGCGCCCGCGATCGGCGGCCAGCTCAACATGGCCAAGGTGATTCCGGGCAAGGAAGAGTTCCACGAAATGCTGCGCTACCTGGCCACGCGCGTGGAGGACACAGGCGTTCAGCTGCACCTGAGCCGCAAGGTGGATGCCGCCGACCTGGCGGGCTTTGACGAGGTCATCGTCGCCACCGGCGTGCTGCCGCGCGACCCGCAGATCCCCGGCCAGGACCACGCCAAGGTGCTGAGCTACATCGATGTGCTGCGCCACGGCAAGCCCGTGGGCGAGCGCGTGGCCATCATCGGTGCGGGCGGCATTGGCTTTGACGTGGCGGAGTTCCTCACGCATGGCGAGCACCCGTCCACCACGCTCGACCTGCCTGCATGGAAGGCCGAGTGGGGCATCACCGACCCCGCCGAGGCGCGCGGCGGCCTGGCGCCCAGGGGGCCACGCACCACACCGCCCGCGCGTCAGGTCACGCTGCTGCAGCGCAAAAAGGGCAAGCTGGGCGGCGGCCTGGGCAAGACCACGGGCTGGATCCACCGCACGGTGCTCAAGATGAAAGCGGTGGAGATGGTGGGTGGCGTGAACTACGAGCGCATTGCCGACGAGGGCCTGCTCGTCTCGTACGGCGAAAAGCGCGAAGACCCGACCTGGATCGCCTGCGACACCGTGGTGCTATGTGCGGGGCAGGTGCCCTTGCGCAGCCTGGCCCAGGCGCTGGAGGCCCAGGGCCGCAAGCCCCACCTCATCGGTGGCGCGCTGGAGGCGGGCGAGCTGGATGCCAAACGCGCCATCGACCAGGCGGCGCGGCTGGCAGCGTGCCTGTGAGGCTCGGGCAGGGCGTGGTTTATGGCAAAAAAAGGCCGTTACCGCGCTCTGGATATGCCTTTGTAGCTATGCATTTAATAGCTAAAAACGGTTGTGCGCCATGGCCTGGCGCAGGCCCTCAGGTGGCGGCGGGGGCCTGCAGCGCATGGAACACCCGCAGCGCCGCCCAGGCGTCGTTGGCGGCGTAGACCAGCTGGGCTTCGGTGAGCTTTTCGTTGGCCCAGTTGGAGGTGGCGGCCTTCTTGGATTTGATGAAGCGCCGGTTGAACAGCACGGCCACCGCCCCCTTCACGCCCATGTCCTTGCGGTAGCCGCGTTGGCGGAACACGGTGTTCAGTTCCAGCACGTCGCTGGGTTGCACCCCCAGCTTGGCCTGTATGCGTTTGGTGTCATCGCCCAGCCCAAAACCCGCCTTGGTCACGCCGCGCAGCGCCAGCAGCTCGGCCACACGCGCACGGCAGCCGGGGTCGTGCAGCTGGAAGACCCAGGCACGGTCCAGCGTGGCCAGCTGCACGATGTGGGGCCCGTCGGACTGCTCGCCCTGCACGAAGGTGGGTTTGGATTCGGTGTCGAACCCCCAGGCGCGGGCCGTGGCCAGGGCGTTGCAGGCCTGCTCGGCCTGCGCGGGGGTGGAGACCAGCGCGATGCGGTCGGTGCCCAGGCGCTCAAAGGGTTCCAGAAGGGCGATCTGGTCTTTGTCGGGGGTGGGGTGGTGGGAGGGGCGCGCACCGGTGTGGTGGCGCCGGGCAGGGGGAGTGGCCGTCATGCGGGCATTGTGCCGTGTGCCTTGGTGTGCCCCCGCGTGCCCTGTATTTGCCCGTATCCGTGGAGCAGCTGAGGCCTGCAGGATGGATTATTGGAAAGCGCTGAAAAAATGGATTATTGATTTCATTTTTCAACGTTTCAATAATGAATTGATTTATGGCTGCAAGGGCGTGGACGAAGAAATCAAACTCAGCCCCAAGGGGGTGCCCTTTTGATCGCGAATCGACGTGATGACCTTGAATGCCGCGGCCTGAACCCGGTCGGGCAGGCGCACAAAATTGTTTTCACTGACCAGGGTGTCGCCATTCACAAAGGACCAGATAATGAATTTGAGCGCCTGGCTGGTTTGCTCAGGGTTGCTGGTGACCTTGGGGAACACCACAAACGTGCCCATGGTGATGGGCCACACCGATTTGCCCGGTTTCTGCGTCAGCGTGTTGTGGAAGGCGCCGGTGGCAGACCATTCGCTGTTGGCCAGTGCGGCCTTGAAGGCATCGATGGAGGGTTTGACGAAAACACCCTCGGCATTTTTCATCTGCACCGATGCCAATCCATATTCGGCCACGTAGCCAAAATCCACATAACCAATCGCGCCCACGGTGTCACGCACGCCTTTGGCCACACCCTCGCTGCCTTTGAAAGCCAGGTGGCCGTCGGGCCATTTGATGCTGGTCTTGACGCCCAAAGACGCCTTCCATGGGGCGCTGACCTTGGCCAGGTAATCCGCGAAGTTGTACGTGGTGCCCGAGCCATCGGCGCGCACCACGACCTTGATCGGTAGGTCGGGCAGAGGCGTGTCCGGGTTCAGGGCGGTGATGTCGGGCGCGTTCCAGCGGGTGATTTCGCCCATGAAGATGCGGCTCAGCACCTCGCCCGTCAGGCGCAGTTGCGCGTTCTGGACCTTGGGCAGGTTGACGATGGGGCTGATGCCGGTGATGGCCACGGGCAGGGCGATCAGGCCGTGCTCGATCAGGTCCTTGTCGGACGGGTGCACGTCGGTGGCCCCGAAGCCCACGGCCTGTTGCTGGATTTTCTTCATGCCGGCGCTGGAGCCGACAGAGTCGTAGGCCACCCCGGAGCCCGTGGCCTTGGTGTAGGCCTTGGCCCAGCTGCGGTAAATGGGCGCTGCGGCGGAAGACCCTGCACCGGTCACAGTCTGCGCGCCAGCGGCGCCCGCGATCAGCAGAGCCCATGAGAGGGTCAAAAGGGCGTAGATAGTTTTCATGGATTTTTCTGTTATTTGTTTTGAATATGTTTGTATTTGTCGAAACCCTGCAGGCCCCTGGCCTGCGAGGCCGGTAGCTTAACAAAAAATATTATCTTTCTCTAAAGCCCGGTGAGGGTGAAAAGGTCTTGTCGCTGCGTCATGGTTTTGTCATTTGAAACAAATAGTATCTTTTTCCGAAGGCCATACCGTGGCTGGAAATGGGGGCTGAAACAGGGGTGGCACGACCACACCAGGTTTTCGCCACGTGGATCGAACGCGATGGTGGTGCCCCCGGGCCGCCACCGGGTCATTGACGAGACTTTCAGATGCTTCAAAAAATCAAAATTGGTACCCGACTGGCCCTGGCATTTGCCGTGCTGCTGCTGTTGATCTCGGCCCTGGCGGCGGGCGGCATCAGCGGTGCCAAGCGCCTGACCGAGCGCAGCGCCGCGCTGTATGGCGACCGCACAGTGCCGCTGGGGGTGCTGGCCGAGATCAGCCACCTCACCCAGCGCAACCGGGTGCTGGTGATGGACATGCTGATGGACCCCGGCACCAGCAACCTGCAGGCCAGCCACACCGAGCTGACGGCCAACGTGGAGCGCATCCGCAGCCTGTGGGCCAGCTACACGGCCAAGCCGCTGGCCGCGCAAGAACAAACCCTGGCCCAGGCCTTTGCCGAGGCCAACACCCAGTATCTGGACAAGGGGCTGCTGCCCGCTGCGCAGGCGCTGGTCTCGGGCAAGTACGACGACGGGTCGGAGCTGTACATCACCCAGATCCGCCCCCAGGCCGCCAAGGTGCAGGCGGCGGTCGAGCAGCTGGTGGGCCTGCAGATCGAGGTGGGCGCAGAAGAGTTTGGCGCCGCCAAGGCGATGAGCGAGACCATCCATGTGTGGATGCTGGCCGCGACCGCGCTGGCGCTGCTGGTGGGGGCGGCGATGGCGCTGGTCATCACGCGTTCCATCTCGCGCCCGCTGCAGCAGGCGGTGGCGCTGGCCCGCACGGTGGCAGGCGGCGACCTGAGCGCGCAGATCGTGGTGCGCGGAACCGACGAAACCGCCGAACTGCTGGGCGCCCTGCGGGAGATGAACCAGCAGCTGGTGCGCGTGATCACCGAGGTGCGCGACAGCACCGAGACCGTGGCGCGGGATGCCGTGCTGATGGCCGGTGGCGCCGAAGACCTGGCCCGCCGCACCGAGGTGCAGGCCTCCAATCTGCAGGAGACAGCGGCTTCGATGGAGCAGCTCACCATCACCGTGCAGCACAACACCGACAACGCCCACCGCGCCACGCAACTGGCGCAAGAGGCCAGCAAGGTGGCCAACGAGGGCGGCAGCGTGATGCGCGACGTGGTGGCCACCATGCAGGAGATCAACCTGCAGTCGCAGAAGATCACCGACATCATCAAGGTGATCGACGACATCGCCTTCCAGACCAATCTGCTGGCCCTCAATGCCGCTGTGGAGGCGGCCCGCGCGGGCGAGCAGGGCCGGGGCTTTGCCGTGGTGGCGGGCGAGGTGCGGGGGCTGTCGCAGCGCAGCAGCACGGCGGCGCGTGAGATCCGGGGGCTGATTGCGGCCAGCGTGCAGGGCGTTGGGCGGGGCTCGGCGCTGGTGGGCCAGGCGGGCGAGCGCGTGGCCAACACCGTGCGGCATGTGAATCAGGTTGTGGCGTTGATCAGCGAGATCCAGAACGCGGGCCAGGAACAGGCCCGGGGCATCGCCCAGATTGGCGAGGCCGTGCGGCAGCTCGACGCCGCCACGCAGCAAAACGCCGCGCTGGTGGACGACAGCTCGTCCGCCTCCACCGGTGTGAAGAACCAGGTCCGGCGCCTGCTGGAGGTGATCCACCAGTTCCGGCTGGCGCCCGACGGTGCCCGCCCGGCCGTGGATGCACTGGAAGCGCCCCGCCAGGGCGGGTTGCCACAGCCCGCAGTGCCGCACACGCTGGCAACCGCGCAGGCAACAGCGCTGCCCGCCGGGGCCACGCCGCGCCAGCTGTCCATGGCACCGCGCTAGGCCACGGCGTGCCCGCATCTTCCGTGGCCACGCACCGGCGGGCCGGTGGCGCACTGGCAGCCCGGCCATGAATCACACCGATGTCCTGATCGCCATTGCCGAAGTGGCGCGCAGTGGCGGCGCGTCGGCGCCTGAAGACGCGATCGCGCAACTGGCCATGATCATCGACGGCCTGGAGCTGTCGCAACAGGGCGCCGAGCAGGTGATGGAAATGCTGCTGGGGATTGCCGCCTGCCTGTGGAACCTGCAGCAGGAGCGGATGCGCCTGTAAAAAAGTGGCGTGGCCCCACCCGCCATGCGGCGGCACGGCAGGGGCGGGGCGCCCCGCGTCAGTCGCCCGGGGTTTCGAGCGAGGCGATCTGGTCGCGCCCCAGGTGCTTGGCCAGGTAAAGCGCCTGGTCGGCACGGTCCAGCGTGTCGCGCAGGCTGCGGTCGCTCTGGCGGAAGGCGCCCACACCCAGGCTGGTGGTGATGCGGTAGGCCTGGCCCGTGTCGTCGCTCAGCTGCAGCGCGCGCACGCTCTGCAGGATGCGGTGGGCGGCCTCCAGGCCCTCGGCCAGGGTGGTCAGCGGCAGCAGCACGCCAAATTCCTCGCCCCCGAGGCGCCCCACGGCATCGCTGGCGCGCAGCTGGCTTTTGACAGCCTGGGCAAAGGCCACCAGGGCCCGGTCGCCCTCCAGGTGGCCATAGCGGTCGTTGATGGCCTTGAAATGGTCCAGGTCCAGCATCAGCAGCGTGAGCGGCTCTCCGCTGTGGCATGAATGGGCGTACGCGGATTCCGCCGTTTCCAGGAACGCGCGCCGGTTGGCAATGCCGGTGAGCATGTCGGTGGTGGCCAGCCGCTGCAGCTCGCGCTCCAGGTTCTTGCGCTGCGTCACGTCGCGGTAGATGCCTTCGACCCCGGCAAAGTTGCCCGCATGGTCATACAGCGCGTGGCTGCTGATGGAGATGTCGATCACCTGGCCGTCGCGCCGCACCATCTGGCCGGGGAAGTCGCTGACCTCGCCATCCGCCAGGATCGCGGCCTTGAACGCATCGCGGTCGGTGCTGTGCGGGTAGTACGACTCGGCCGTGCGGCCCTCGATCTCGTGCGGCTCGTAGCCCAGCACGCGCCGCACGCCAGGCCCCACATGCTGCACCACGCCCTGGGCATTGGTGCGGTAGTACACGTCCTGCAGGCTGTCGAACAGGCGGCGGAAGTTCTGCTCGCTCGCGCGCAGCTGGGCCTCGATCTCGCTCTGGTGGGTCATGTCCAGGCCACACATGAGCACGGCGGGGGCGCCGTCCCAATCCGTCGCCACGCTGCTGATCAGCACCATGCGCAGGTTGCCGAGCGCGGTGCGGATGCGGAACTCGGAGGATTTGTTGGGCCGTCCCGCCTGCCCAGGCACGGCCACCTGCTGAATGCGGTGGCTGGAGCGCACCTGGTCGATGGGGTGCACAAAATCACCCGGGAGGCGGCCGATCAGGCTGTCGGCGCTGGGCGCTTCCAGCAGTTCCACGCTGGCCGCGTTGGCAAAACGGATGGCGCCATCCTGTGTGACGAGCACAGCCGCTGGCAGCATGTGCAGCAGACGCAGGTCGTGGGACATGGGGCTTGGTGGTAACCAAAAGTAATGCACCATTGTGGCACCTGGGGGCTTGGCTGGGAACGGGCGGGTGTCACAGGCGGTACCATCGCCCATGAGAAAAACTTTCCAACTCCACGTTGAAGGCAAGAACCGCGACCGTGTTCTGGATGCCGTCAAGCACGAAATCCGCAAGTACATCAAGCGCGAACGGCGCCGCGACCTGCCCGAAGGCGCCGATTTCTGGGACTTTGACTGCCAGTTTGGCCGCACCAAGGAAGACGCCGCCGTGGCGCACCTGTCGGCCCTGACCGGGCTGATCAACGGCGTGGCCGCCGAGGGCGGCGCGCAGTTCTATGTGGAAATCCTCGCCAAACCGGGCAAGCGCCAGCCCCGAGCTGCCGGTGAGGCGGGCCATGGCGGCACAGATGATGGAGATGACGAGGCCTGAACTGGCCCGATGGCTCCCGTCCTAGGCCCCGTTCAGGGGCCTTTTTTGTTGGCGTCGGGGGCAGAGCCCGCAGCGGCAGCAGCCGCCCGCAGCTTGTCTTTTTTGCTCGGCCGCTTCCCTTTGATGCCACCCGTGCCCTGGGGGTCTGTGGATGACGGGGGGGCCGGGGTCTCTGTGGGCTCAAAGCCCGCAATCTGCTCGCGCGGCAGAGCCAGGTGCTGGCGCTTTTCGATCAGGCGGAAATGCGCTTCGGCGTCGGCCGTCACAAAACTCACGGCCATGCCACTCTCGCCCGCGCGGCCGGTGCGGCCAATGCGGTGCACATAGTCCACAGCCGAGCGCGGCAGGTCGTAATTGACCACGGCAGGCAGCTGCGCAATGTCGATACCGCGCGCGGCCAGGTCGGTGGTTACCACCACCTGCCAGCGTTCGTCTTTGAACTCCTGCAGCACCTGGTTGCGCGCGCCCTGGCTCAGGCCGCCGTGGAAGGGCGATGCAAAGATGCCCGCCTTGTACAGCTTCTCGGCCACATGTTCGGCCGCGTATTGCGTGGCCACAAACACCAGCACGCGCGACCAGTTGTGCTCCTTGACCAGGTGGCGCAGCAGCTGGGTGCGGCGGCTCGCATCCACCGCAATGGCGCGTTGTTCGATGGCGGGTTCGTTGCCCGGGGTGTGGGGCACCTCCACGCGCACGGGGTTTTTCAGCAGGCCATCGGCCAGCGCCTGCACCGCCGCAGGGAAGGTGGCCGAGAAGAACAGGTTCTGCCGCTGTGCGGGCAGCAGGGCCAGCACACGCTGCAGTTCTTCGGCAAAGCCCAGGTCGAGCAGGCGGTCGGCCTCGTCCAGCACCAGGTGCGCCACGGCAGACAGCCGCAGCGCGTTGTGCTCCACCAGGTCCAGCAAGCGGCCCGGCGTGGCCACCACAATGTCGGCGCCGCCGCGCAGGCCCAGCATCTGCGGGTTGATCGAAACGCCACCAAACACGATGGCCACTTTCAGCGGCTGCTGCAGGTGCTGGGCCAGGCTGCGCAGCACCTCGCCCACCTGGGCGGCCAGCTCGCGCGTGGGCACCAGCACCAGGGCGCGCACCCGGCGCGGGCCGCCAGGCCCTTGCGTCGCGCTCAGCTGCAGCTGCTGCAGCAAAGGCAGGGCAAAAGCCGCTGTTTTGCCCGAGCCGGTCTGGGCCGCCCCCAGCAGGTCAGCCCCTTGCAGGATGGAGGGGATGGCGCCCGCCTGGATGGGCGTGGGCGCGACAAAACCCGCTTTTTCTGCAGCGTGGACAAGGGCAGGGGACAGACCGAGGGAGGCAAAGGGCATGGAAGCGGCGCTGGGGCGGCGGCAGGAAGGGCCACACGGCAGCGCGAAACGGGGAAGGAGATGAGGGATTGTCGCCGCAGTTGCCGTCTTGGCCCCTGCGCGCACCGAGGTGATGGCATGCCGGGCCGCATTGCGGGCCCTGTGAAGGGGCATCGCGCAGATAATCGGGGCCACCGGCGTCCCGCCGGTTTTCCCTTTTTTGTAGCGCCATGGCCCTCACCCTTGACTCTTCTGCCATCACCCACGGCATCCAGCTGGCGGTGGCCCCTGTGTTTTTGCTCACCGCCGTGTCCGGCATGATCGGCGCGGTGGCCGGGCGCCTGGCCCGCATCATCGACCGGGCCCGCGTGGTGGAAGACCGCGCCCGCGCCAGCACCGAGCCCGAGTTTCTGGCCCGCGCCTACAACGAGCTGGCCGACCTGCGGCTGCGCGGGCGGCTGGCCAACGGCTGCATCGGGCTGCTCACGTTCTGTGCGTTCCTGATCGGCATCACCATCATCCTGCTGTTCCTCGGCGAGACCACCAACTTCCAGTCCAACCGGCTGGCCGTGGCGGGTTTTCTGGCGGGGGTGGTGTCGTTTTTGCTGGCACTGGTGTGTTTCTTGACCGAAACCCTGCTGGCCACCCGGTTGCTCAACTTCCACATGCTGCAGCAAGAGGTGGAAGGGAAAAAGCCATGAAGTCGTTTGCCGACCTGGGCGGCCTGGTCTATTCGACCGAATCGGGTCGCATGTGCCCCGACTGCCGCCAGCCCGTGGCGCAGTGCACCTGCAAGCAGAACAAGCCCTTGCCCACCGGCGACGGCATCGTGCGCGTGTCCCGCGAAACCAAGGGCCGGGGCGGCAAGGCCGTGACCCTGGTCAAGGGCGTGCTGGTGGATGCGGCTGCACTGGAGCAGCTGGGCAAGCAGCTCAAGGCAGCCTGCGGCAGTGGCGGCACGGTGAAGGACGGCGTGATCGAAGTGCAGGGCGACCATGTGGAGCGTGTGATGGCCGCGCTGCAAAAACTTGGCCACAAGGTCAAGCGCGCAGGCGGCTGAGGGGCTGGCGATGGATGCGGACAAGCTGCAGCGCCTGGTCACCACCGAGATGCCTTACGGCAAGCACAAAGGCACGTTGCTGGCCGACCTGCCCGGCAACTACCTGAACTGGTTTGCGCGCGAGGGTTTCCCCAGGGGCGAGCTGGGGCAGTTGCTGGCGCTGATGCATGAGATCGACCACAACGGCTTGTCGGACCTGCTCAAGCCCTTGCGCGCAGCGCGCAACCTGAACCCTTGATCCTTGGTCGTGCGGGGATCTGCCAAGCCCCCCGCCGATTGTTGCGCCATGGCCGCGACCCCTGGGCGGGGCGTTCTGCGCGCTTGTCAGCCCTTGGTCGGGCCTGTGCTGCCGTTCAAGCCGGCGTAGTTGATCGCAATGAGCTGCGCGATGGCGAGAATTTCCGCGCGCGAATGGTCGGCTCCTGGAAACATGTCCTTCGCCAGGCTCTGGGCTTCTACCACCTGTTTGGTGGCAAGTTCGCTGGCCTGATAGAGCCTGCGCGCAAGGGCGATTTCCGCATTTTGGGTCATGCTGTTCTCCTGGTGTGTCGGGGCCTCAGTATGACCGCCGATCTACGCCATGGCTCGCGGTGTGCCATCGGGGCCGCCCTTTTGAGTGAAGGACCGATGCGCCGACGCATCAAGCGCTCATAGCCCACTGGCTGGTGACGGGAGGAGCCACGGGTAGCGCGCTGCCATCCGGTGCACCGCAGGGAGCCTCCATGGCTTCCGGGTGGTCTGCGTGCAGCCATAATCGTGCGCAATAGCAACTCAGCACCCGAGGGAGTACACATGAAGGGCCATATCGCTGCGATCGTCCTGGTCGTTTTGGGCGTGTTTTTTCTGCTGACCAATCTGGGGCTGATCAGCATCAGCCTGCGCGAGCTGCTGCGGGTGTGGTGGCCGGTGGCGCTGATTGCGGTGGGCCTGGCGCTGTTCTTTACGCCCGGCGACAAGAAGAAATAAATTACTTGGCGCCACGGCCTGGGCAAGGGCCGTGAATCAATGCCCGCCGTGCCCAACGTGCTTGCTGCGCGGCGGCACAAACGCCGGGTCGCAGCCAAAGTAGCCCCGGAACAAATTGCGCGCAATGCCATGCGCGGCCACCTGCAGGTCGTGCGCCACCTCGGGCGCCAACAGGCGGCTGGTGTGCTGCTGCCACAGCCCCACCCAGGCCGCGAAGTGGGCGGGCGTCACGCCCTCCAGCGCCATGTGTTTGCCAAACACATCCCCCTTGAAGCTGCGCGTGCCCAGCGCCACGGTGCTCCAGAAGTCCACCAGCCGCTGCAGGTGGGCGTCCCACTGGCCGTGCAAGGCCTTTTCAAACACGGGGCCCAGCAGCGGGTCCTGGCGCACATCGCCATAAAACCCATGCACCAGCTGCGTGATGCTCTCCACGCTGGCGGGCGCGTGGGCCTCGGGGTTGCCGGATGGGAGCGTTTGCAGGGTCATGCCTGCAGTGTGCCCCCGCCGCTGCACGCGCAGCCTGACGGGCCGCAACCTTGCGACGAAGGCGCCGCGCTGGCCTCGAACGGTGGGAACAGCACGTTGTTTTCGAGGTGAATGTGGTTGATGAGGTCGTCGCCCAGCTGGGCAATGCCTGCATACAGCGCGCGCCAGGTGTTGCACGCGCCTTGGGGCGGCGTGGCGTCGTTGGTCAGGGCGTTGAGCTTGTCCAGTGCCTCGCCATGGTCCACGTGTTCGGCGCGCATCATGCCGATGGGCTGGCCCACAAAAGGGTTGCCGCCGCTCTTGAGCATGGGGAACAGCACCTGCTCTTCCTTGAGCATGTGCGAGAGCAGCTCTTCGTGCATGGTTTCCAGGTGGTCGGCCAGCCCGGCGGGCACATGGGGGTTGTCGCGGTGCACGGCCTCCACGCGGCGGGCCATGCGGATCAGTTCGGGCAACTGCTGGCGGTGCACCTCGTGGTAACGCGCCAGGATGTGGTCGATGAGCGCGCTGGGCGATGCGGCTTCGGGCACGGCGTCGCTGCGCTGCAGGGCCGCCAGCTCGGCCAGCACGGCGTTGGCGTCCAGCCCCTTGTCGGCCGCCGCCTTGGCCAGGCTCACCTGGCCGCCGCAGCAAAAGTCGAGCTTGAGCCGCCGGAACACCGCCGTGGCACCGGGCAATTGCACCGCGATCTGGCCGATCTGCTGGTCGGCGCTGAGGGGCGTGGGGTGGGCGGGAGCAGCATCCAGGTGGTCAACGCGGGCGTTCATGGTGGGTCCTTTTAAAGATTCATTTGGTGTGAATATTTTATTCAATAAAATTCGTCCTGCATACCTCTTTAAATTGACCTGCGGCAAAACCCATGCGCCTGACCCAATGGACCGACTACACGCTGCGCGTGCTCATGTACTGCGCCGCCACCGAAGGCCGCGAGCAGCCGGTGACCATCACCGAGGTGGCCGAGGGCTACGGCATCTCGCGCAGCCACCTGATGAAAATCGTGCAGCAGCTGGCCGCCCAGGGGCTGCTGGAGACAACACGCGGGCGGGGCGGCGGCATGCGGCTGATGGTGCCGGCGTCGGCCATCAACATTGGCGCCGTGGTGCGCGCCACCGAGACCGACTTCAACCTGGTGGAGTGTTTTGACCCCGCCACCAACCAGTGCCGCCTGAGCAGCCACTGCCGCCTCAAAGGCGTGTTGTGGCAGGCCATGCAGGCCTATCTGGCGGTGCTGGACAGTGTGACGCTGGCCGACCTGATGGCCCCGGCAGCTGCGGGTGGGGCGGGCGGGGCGGCCGCACGCGCCCTGCTGCCCACGGTGGCACTGCCCCAAAACAGCGGCGCTGTGCGCAGGAGCGCATGGGCAGCCGGGTTGCCATCCAAGGCCGAAAATACTGAATAAAAATGGCCGTTTGGGCTCGATGGATATGCCTTTTAAGCTATCAAAATAATAGCTATCCAGGTCCTGGCATGCCCCCGCTCGCAAACGCCTGCCGGTAGCGCGCCGGGGTCAGGCCCACATGCCGCGCAAATTCGCGTGTGAAGTGGGGCTGGTCTGAAAAGCCGCACGCAAACCCGATTTCTGCGAGGCCATGCGGGCTCTCCAGCAGCCATTGCGCGGCCACGCGCGCGCGGGCCTCGGTCACGATGTGGCGGCAGCTCAGGCCGCGTTCGGTCAGCACCCGCTGCAGGCTGCGGCGGGCCAGGCCGGTGTGCCGGGCCAGGGCTTCCACGGTGTGCTGCGCCGCTGGGTCGTGCAGCACATGGCGCGCCAGCTGGTGCGCCAGCGGCGGCCAGGGCAGGGCGTCGCACAGGTGGGTGGCGGGCTGGGGCTGCAGGGTGGGGGGTGTGGGCGCCTTGCTGTCGCGAGGTTCCCAGTGCAAGGTCCAATGGCCCAGCCACCTTTGCCCGGCCAGTGGCGCCAGTTGGGCGTGCAACTCGGCCGGGGCGGTGGCGGGGGCTTCCATCTGCAGATGCACGCGTGGGCCAGCAGCTTCGGGCGCGCCGATCTCCGCCCGCAGCCCGCGCACACCCAGGGCCTGGCTGGCGCCCACCAGCACACCCAGCACGGCCAGGCTTTCGGTGGGGTGGGGCTCTTCCGGCACGCCGAGGCGCGCGTGGTGGTGCAGCGCCAGGGTGCCCGGGGCGCTGGTCGTGATGCTGACCTGGTGGCGCGAATGCACATACCGCTCCAGCCGCTGCCAGCGTGCCATCAGTTCGTGCACATCGGTCGCGCCCAGCAGTGCGCGGTGCACCGGGTCGCCCGCCAGCAGATCCACCCGCTGCGCCAGCTGCAGCAGCGTGCCCAGGCCGCCCTGGTGCAGCACGGCCTCGACCACGCTGCGTTTGTAGGCCAGGGGCACATGGCTGGCGGCCAGCCCGTCGGCACCTGGTGGAGGCGGTGGCGGCACCAGCCCGTGCGCGGCCATGGCGCGCACCAGCAGGCGGACCATGGCGGCGCTGGCAAAGTCTTGCATGGGCGGATTGTGCCGTTGGTGCGACCCCGCTAAGCCCGCGTGGACAGGGCCTGCAGCACATCCGCACTGCGCACCGGCAGGCGGGCAAAACGCACGCCGGTGGCGTCGCGCAGTGCGTTGGCGATCGCTCCGGCCCCGGCCACCATGGCGGTTTCTCCGGCACCGGTGGGCGGCGCGTTGCTGTCGATCAGGTGCACATGCAGCGGCGGCACATCGCCCATGCGCGGCAGCGGGTAGTCGGCAAAGCTGGCGGCGGCCACGCCCGAGCGGGCCACGGGCAGTTGCTCATGCAGCACCATGCCCAGGCACCAGACGAGGTTGCCCTCGGTCTGCGCACGCACGCCGTCGGGCTGCAGCACCAGGCCACAGTCGTGCGCACACCACAGCGCCGTCACGCGCACCTGGCCGGTGGCGCGTTGCACCTCCACGTCGGCCACGGCGGCGGCATAGCTCACGCCTTTGTAGATGCCGCCCGCGATGCCGCGCCCGCGCAAGGTGGTGGCGTCGCTGGCGGAGCGCTCTGGCCAGCGGGCTTCGGCGGCGGCGCGGCGCAGCACCTGGGCCAGGCGGGCATCGGTGGTGTGCTGCAGGCGCCAGTCCAAGGGGTCGGCCCCGGCGTGGCGCGCGCATTCGTCCATGGCGCTTTCCACCACCAGGGTGTTGGGCCCCGCGCCCAGGCCGCGCCAGGGGCCGGTGTGCACGGGCAGGCGCTGGGCGGTGAACTCGATGCGCTGCTGGGGCACGTCGTACGGCATCTGCGCGCCGCGCGCCACGCCGCTGTCGCCCGCCAGGTCGGCCAGGGTCTGCATCCACACCGGCATGGCGGCGGGCGTGAACAGGATGTGGCTGCTGGCCAGCGCGTGCCACCAGTGGGTGATGCGCCCGCCGTGCACGTGCGCCCGCACGCGGTGGTTGGAGGGCGGGCGCTGGAAGCCCTGCGCAAACTCCTGCGCACGGCTCCACTGCACCTTGACGGGCGCGCTCACGGCCTGGGCGAGCACGGCGGCTTCCAGCTCCACCGTGCACAGCGTGCGGCCGCCAAAGCCGCCGCCAATGTGGCAGGCCTGCACTTCGATGCGTTCGGCATCCAGGCTGAACTGGCGGGCGAGCACATCGCGCATGTAGAACAGGTCTTGGGTGCCCGCCCATACCTTCAGGGCGATGCCTTTTTTGTCTGCGTCGGCCAGCCACTGCGCCGTGGCGCTGCGCGGCTCGATGGGCGCGTGGGCGGCCAGGGGCACGTCCATGCGCAGGTCCAGCGTCCATGCTGTGTCTGTGGGCAGGTCGTCCTTGCGCAGGCGGTGCTGCAGCGCGCCCCGGCGCAGGTGGGTGTCGATGTCGATGCGCTCGTCGATGGCCGCCTGTTCGAACGCGCTGCCATCGTCCACCTGCCACTGCACGGCCAGCGCGGCCTCGATGCGGTCGAGCGCCGACGGCGTGCGCGCCACGATGCCCAGGCCCAGGCTGCCCATCTGCGCAAGGCGCGGGTGCTGCACCACGGCCACGCAGGCCGGGTCGGCGCGGGCGGCTGCGGCGTCCCACGCCCGTGGGCGCGAGGTGATTTCGGCCGACACCGGTGCGCGCAGCACGCGGCCGTACAGCAGGCCGGGCAGGCGCGTGTCGCCCGCAAACAGCGGCTGGCCGGTGATGAGGGCGTGCAGCTGGCCCGGTGCCGCCGCAGCTTCTTTGGCGGCCCCCGTGCGCGGCTGCAGGCTGCGCAGCGCGCCG